>WNGK01002766.1_pt1 | contig 37153 bp, 27 predicted proteins | sample 5400601 | NCBI WGS metagenome assembly WNGK01 (sample SAMN13153376, study PRJNA577476) | soil metagenome | isolation source: 60 cm soil or saprolite under Garry oak tree replicate 1 | place: USA:California | collected 2016-06-15 | reverse complement strand
CATCACGGCAGCTTCGTCGCCGCTTTGGACTTCGGTGATGACGATGCAGGTCAGCGTTCCGGCAAGCCCCCGCTGTCCCCGGAAAGCTGACCTGCATCGTCATCACCGAAGTCCAAAGCGGCGACGAAGCTGCCGTGATGGGCATCATGGCGGACTCTGTCCGCCAGGTGATCGACCTCAGGCCGCAGGACATTGAGGAGCCGCCCACTTTCGGCACTCACATCAGAGTCGACTACATGTTCGGCATGGCGCGCTCCGGCAAGAAGTTCTGCCTCCTTCTCGACACCGAGAAAGTACTCTCCACTGACGAGCTGCTTGAACTTCCGGACTCTGTGGAACAAGCCGCAGCGAATTCGCAGCCCGAGCTCGAATCGCACCAAACTTCTGTTCCTCTCGAACCTACCCCTCACGCACCTTCGGCCAATCCAGAACCCTCGGAAGAGACCAACCCGGAGTAGTCAATAGAAATGTCGCGGGCCCAACCAGATTTAAACTCTCACGCTGCCGCCAGCCGGCAGCGTGAGACCAACGATCGTTCCACGCTGGCTCCGGGTTTGTTCAGCAAGTTTCAGCAGCTGATCTACCGGGAGGCCGGTATCTGGCTTGCAACCCACAAGCACGCTTTGCTGACCGGCCGTCTGGCCCGCCGTTTGCGCCTTTTGGGTCTGAGCAACATGCAGGACTACTACCAGTTGGTGACGCAGCCCGACCAGCAGCACGAGCGGGCCGTGATGATCGATTGCATCACCACCAACGAAACTCATTTCTTCCGCGAGCCGCGGCACTTCGATTATCTCGAGCGCCAGGTGTTTCCCAAATGGCAGCAAGAAGCCGCGGCCGGAGAGCGGCCGATGCAGCTGCGCATCTGGAGTGCCGGTTGCTCCACCGGTGAGGAACCTTATTCCCTTGCCATGCTTTTGCTGAAGCATTTTCCCGAGGGCAAAGGTTGGGATCTTGAAGTTCTTGCAACGGACATTTCCACTCGTGTACTCGAAAAGGCGCGAGCGGCAATTTACCCGATCGAAAAATCGAAGCAGATCCCCGCCGAACACCTCCGCGCTTATATGCTCAAAGGCAGGGGCGAACACAAAGGTGTGATGAAGGTCAGTCCCGAGTTGCACCGGGTCGTGAGATTCGCCCGCGTCAATCTGCACGCCGATTCCTATCCCATCCTGGGTTCCTTCGATCTCATCTTCTGCAGAAATGTGCTGATCTACTTTGACCAGGAGTCCAAGGTGAAGGTGATCGGCGGAATCCTCCGCTATCTTTCGCCATCGGGTCTGCTCTTTGTTGGCCACTCGGAGCACCTGGGAGGAATTGCGCCCAGCTTGAAGACAGTCGCGCCCACTATCCATGCTCTGGCGAATTCGAGCAGCGCAATTTCAGGCGGAGCAACGGCGGTTCATCGATCCTGACCTCTGAGCTTGAGCGATTCTGTGATCTCTTTCTCGCACAAACCGAAGAAGTCTGACGGAAGCATCCACGTGCTCGTAGTGGATGACTCTGCCGTAGTCCGCCAGGTCATGCAAGGCATTCTCAGTACGGATCCGAAGATCAAGGTCAGCGTGGCCGCCGACCCAATCATTGCCTTCGCCAAGATGGAAAAGGAAATGCCCGACGTGGTCATCACCGATTTGGTGATGCCACGCATGGATGGGCTGACGTTTCTGCGAAAGATCATGGCGGAAAGGCCTCTGCCCGTCGTGGTCTGCTCCGAGGTCGCCCATCGCCGCACGGAGGACGCTATTTCCGCGCTGGAACTTGGCGCAGTCGAGGTGATTAAGAAACCGAAGCTCGGCGTCCGCGATTTTCTCCATGAATCCGCAGTCATGTTGATTGACGTTGTCCGCAGCGCCTCGCAGGCTAAATTGACGCCGGCTCCTTTTCTGCAGGTTGCGCCGCGAAACACCGCCGACGTCGTGTTAGCCCTCGGCCGCGGATCACGGCGCCAGATCGCAGGAGACAAGATCATTGCCGTTGGTGCATCGACGGGTGGCACGGAAGCGCTGCGCGAATTCCTGCAAGCCATGCCGCCGGATTGCCCTGGAATCGTCATCGTCCAGCACATGCCGGAAGTTTTTACCCGCGCCTTCGCCGACCGCCTAAACAGAGATTGCACCATTGCAGTCAAAGAAGCCGCCGACGGCGATCGGATCCTCAACGGACGCGCACTGATTGCTCCCGGCAATCATCACCTGCTCGTACACAGCAGCGCATCGGGCTACGTCGCTCAGGTCACGGACGGGCTGCTCGTCTCGCGCCACAGGCCAAGTGTTGACGTGCTCTTCCGCTCAGTCGCGAAATCCGCGGGATCGAACGCCGTTGGCGTGATCATGACCGGGATGGGTAACGATGGCGCGCAGGGCTTGCTCGAGATGCGCAACTGCGGCGCTCTCACCATCGCGCAGGACGAAGCCAGTTGCGTGGTCTTCGGCATGCCCAAAGAGGCGATCGCGCGCAACGCTGTCGTAGAGGTCGTCGCGTTACACCGCATCGCCGAAACTGCGTTGAAGATGGCGGGACGTTAACCCACCCATCCGAGTGTCTGGATTACGGCGTCAGGGTGATCTGTTTTCCAGAGTACTGCACGACTTTGTCAGTCTTGTCCGATGGACCTACTCCTACTCCGTGGTTCTCTCTTACAAAGACTACGCGGAATGCACGGTTTTCCAGCATGCCCGGAAATTGACCTTTGCGATCGCCGATAGTCAATGTGCGCGTGGCGTCGTCCCAGTGCAGCGGAATGGTCGCGTATGCGCCTTTTTCGTAATCGTAATTGTCGTTTTCATCCTCGTAGAGTGTGAAATCCCCGCTGGCGCCGCGGTAAATGCGGAGCTCGATCGGGTCGGCGGGTTTCTCCGTGGACCACTCTTCGTCCGGGCCCAGAGGCAGAATGGATCCCGCGCGGACGTACAACGGCAGCCGGTCCAAAGGGGCTATGGCGCTGATCGTTTGCCCCCCTTCAACTGCGGATCCCGTCCAGAAGTCGTACCACGTGGCGACCGGCAGGTAGAGTTGCCGGATCGTGGCGGCAGGATCGGTCACTGGATTCACCAGGAATGCGGGGCCGAACATGAATTGATCGCCAGTATCCTGGGCGCGAGAATCGGTGCGGAAGTCCATGACCAGCGGCCGCATCGGCGTGTAGGCTTCACTGGTCGTCTTCCACGCTAACGAATAAATGTAAGGCAGCATGCGATAGCGCAGTCGGTCGAAGTTCGTCAGAATTGTTTGCGCATCGGGCCCGTAGGACCACAATTCGTTTTCGTCTGGATGGCGCGTTCCGTGGACGCGCAGAATGGGATTGAATGTGCCGTACTGGAACCAGCGGATAAACAGTTCGCGAAACGCTGGATCGGTCGGACTTCCGAAGACGAATCCGCCGATGTCGGTCGTCCAATATGGAATTCCGGATAACGCGAAATTCAAACCCGCCGGAACCTGCCGCCGGAAGCTGAGCCAGTCGGAGTTGATGTCGCCTGACCAAGCCGTAACTCCATTGCGTTGCGATCCTGCAAATGCGGAACGAGACAGGATGAACACACGCTTCTTGTCCGATGCGCTTCGTTGTCCCTGATAAACCGCTTGCGTGTCGAGTAGCGGATAGGCGTTGACATAACGGTTTCCGCTGCCTGCTGCTAGTTTGTGATTCAGCAGAATATTCTCTTCTTGCCCTTCGGTTTCCGGTTCGGTCGTATCCATCCACCAGGCATCGAGTCCAATGCTGAACAGTCCTCTGTTCACTTCGTCCCAGTAATACTTGCGCGCCGCCGGACTTGTGGCGTCATACACAGCCATCGAGTTGGTGTGGTAGGGCGGTTTCGCGTACTTGAATTTGTCGACGAACCAGCCCTTGTTCTGCATGTAATCGTAGTTCGTAGAGCCGGGCTCGAAGAATGGCCAGATCGAAATCATCAGGTGGAAGTTTTCGTTGTGCAACTGATCCACCATGGCTTTTGGATCGGGATAATTCTTGTTGAAGACGAATTCCCCTTTGCGATTCCACCAGAACCAATCCTGGACGATGTTGTCGACGGGGATGTGCAGCTCCCGATACTTGCGGGCGACGCCCAGGATTTCGTCCTGCGACTTGTAGCGATTCTTGCACTGCCAGAACCCGTAGGCCCATTTGCCGAACATGGGAGCCTGTCCAGTGAGGTCACGATAGGCGGCGATGATCTTGTCGAAGTCCGGGCCGTAAAGGAAGTAGTAATCGATCACGTCGGCGACTTCGGAACTGATGTAAAGGTAGTTCGCGAAGCGGTTATTGAAGCGACTGCGGGAAGTATTGTTCCAAAAAATGCCGTAACCCTTGCTCGATAGCAAAAGGGGCACCGCGATGTTGCTGTTGTCCTGGGAAATGTCGATGGATTCTCCGCGATAGTTCCAAACACCGGCCTGGTGCTGGCCCAAGCCATAAAGCGCTTCCCGGGAGCCGTAGATGTTGACGAAGGATTCGGCGCGGTAGGTGTCTTCGCCGTTCACTTTCTCAGGAGTCATGCTGCGGGAAGATTCCTGCAGCAGCGGGTCGCCGTGGACCTCGGCGTAGTTGATGGCTCCGTCTTTGCGTGTAACCGTAACCTTCACCAGGGAAGTAGTGAGCGTGACGGCATCGTCCGTGGACTGCATCGCCCACTGCGCGGCTGGCCAGCTTTCTTTGGTGACGACGTAGTCCGCTCGCTTGGAGAACGTGGCCGTGGGCGAATAAAGGACGCGGATCACCGAATCCGAGCACACCTGTACTTTCAAGGTGCCGGTGCCCATGGTCAAGAGAACACCGTCCTGCTCCTGCTGAATATTACGGACCGGATTCATGGCTGTCCACTGAGCGTGCGCCAGCGTGGCGGGAAGAAGTAGACCGAGGACAGTGACGAGAACAGTGACGAGAACAGTGAAAAGACGCAGATTCTGACGAAGATGCATCCAGCCTCCTCTTGTGAAAGCGTCGTGGGATTCTCACTACGGACGCATCGCGTAAACGATTACGCAAAAATGGCACGCGAAGGATAACACGTTCCCTGCCTTTTGATGTTCTCCCGAATGAGGCCGGGCGTCAGTCCCGTCAGTCAGGCCGAACGATGTCCCCGGCCTTTAGCTAGCGCGGTTGTGTTTTTCTTCGGCTTGTCAGGACATCGTAGTGTTGAAACCGGCCGGCGGGTCATTGCCAGGACTACATCGAAGACAAACAGTGCGACGGCGATGTCGTTGAAGAGTGTCGCCTGATGTAGGGTTGGCCAAGATTGGTTGGCTGCCACAGTCCAATACAAAATTTCTTATAGCAACCATCAGAAAAGTCTCGCTCGGAGCGCGGGCAAGTCTGGCGTTAGTGCACCTTCGCCAACCCACGTTCTCAACGCTGTTTGCACCCCAAACGGGCCTTCCAGAGTGCATCTCCGGGGATTCTGGCCGGGATTTGCGCGGCCACAAAAGGGGTACAGAAGCGGGCGAAAATCATATAAAATGCTGGGGCCCTGCCTAGCGGGGCGCGCATGGAGTCCACAGGATCACCGAAAAAACTAGCCGGCCGCTACGAGGTGAGGCAGATCCTCGGGCAGGGCGGGATGGGCTTGGTCTATCGCGCCTACGATACTGTCGTCCGCCGCGAAGTCGCCGTCAAGACGATCCTTGATATTCCCGATCCGGCTTCGCTGCAATTGTTCTACAAGGAATGTGATGTCCTCGCCTCGATGAGTCATCCCAACATCGTCGAGATCTTCGACATCGGAGAATTTGAAGAAGAAGGGAAGAAGAAGCCCTACTTCGTCATGCCCCTGCTGCCGGGGACGACGCTCGATCACTTCGTCCGCAAGTCCAGCCATCATCTTACGGTCGAACGTACGGTCGAAATCATTTCCCAGACATGCCGCGGTCTGCAGGCAGCGCACGAACGCGGTTTGGTGCATCGCGACCTGAAACCGAGCAATATCTTCGTTATGGAAGACGACTCGGTCAAGATTATCGATTTCGGCGTGGCGCACATGGCCGATACCCACACCACGCGTGCACAAAAGGGAACTCTGCTCTACATGTCTCCCGAGCAGATCCAGTTGAAACCGCTGTCCGCGGCTTCTGACATCTTTTCTCTGAGTGTGGTTTGCTATGAGGCACTGACTGGCAGGCATCCCTTTCAACGAACTCGTGCGGACGAAGTGGTCGAGGCGATTCTGAACCAGATCCCGCCGCCTGCTTCGGAAGTAAATTCCGCGATCTCCCAAGCCGTCAGCCGTGTCGTTCATAAAGGCATGGCGAAGCAGGCCTGGCACCGCTTTGCTAGCGCACGCGAATTCGGCGACACCCTGAGCAAGGCGCTGCGCAACGAACCCATCGAGTTTTTCGATGCGGAGCGCACCCGCCCGCGTTTGCAGCGTGCCACCAAGGCGCTCGCCGACGGTGATCTTCAATTTGCCGGCGAGATCCTCGGCGAGATCGAAGCCGAAGGCCACATGGACGCGGATATTCAATCGCTTCGCCGCCAACTCGACCATGCCGTCCGCCGCAAGACTCTCGCTCAGTTGCTGGACGCCGCGCGTGCACGTTTCGAAGAAGAGGAAGATCCTTTGGCCCTGCAGAAGCTGCAGGACGCGCTACAAATCGAGCCCGACAATGCGACCGCGCTGGCGTTAAAGAGCAAAATCGAGAACCGGCGCAGCGAAAAGCAAATTGAAAACTGGTACCGGCTGGCGCGCCAGCACATTGACAATCACGCCTATCCGCATGCCCGCGAAGCGTTGCAGAATGTGCTGCAACTGCGTCCCAAGGAGGCTCGCGCCCTGCAATTGCTCGCTGAAGTAGACCGGCAGGAGCAGGAGTACAAAAAGCTCCGTCAGGACAAAGAACAGATCCACAAGGCCGCAATGGACGCCTGGCAAAAGGGCGACGTCAGCAGCGCTTTAGCCAAGCTGGGCGTGGTACTTGAACTCGATCGCAAGGCACCCGACTCCGTCAACCGCGAGAGCGGGGCCCGCTACCAGACCTTCTATAACGAAGTGCGCTCCGAACACGATGCCATGAACACGGCGTATGCGGAGGCGCGCAAGCACCTATCGGAGCACAATTTTTCTAAAGCGGTCGCGACCTGCCAGACTTACCTGGCGAAATATCCGACGAACGCAATTTTCCAGGCGCTCCGCTACGACATCGAAGAACAGCAGCGGCAGGACTTATCGTCGCTGATCGCGCAGGTGGACCGGCAAGTTGAGGCCGAGCCGGATCTGGACAAGCGCGTCAGCATTCTTCGCGAGGCCCTGGAGCAGCACCCCGGCGAAACGCATTTCGAGCGCGCTCTGCGCCTGGTGCAGGACAAGCGCGATCTCGTGAACTCTATCGTTTCCCGCGCTCATCTTCACGAAGAGCAGGCAGCGTTCGGCGACGCACTGAACGATTGGGAGATTCTGCGGACCATCTACAGCCAATATCCCGGACTGAAGTTTGAAGTGGAACGTCTGCAGAAGAGACGCGATCAGCAATCCCGCATCGAAGCCAGAACTCAGTTGATCGAGCAGATCGACTCGTGCCTGCACTCCAGCGACTACGCGCGCGTGTTCGAGCTCCTGCAGGGTGCATCGACGGAATTTCCCAACGACGAAGAATTGCAGGAACTGGAAAAACACGCCCAACAGGGAGTCGAGCGCAAAACGGAAGCACAGCGGCTCATGGCGGAGGGCCAGGACCTGTGTGCCCAAGAGCCGGCCGAGGGCATCCGGTTGCTGCGGCAGGCTTACGAACTGGACGAGAACAATCCTCTCGCCCGAGCGGTGCTGGCCAACACTTTGATCGAACAAGCGCAAACGCTGGTCGAGAGCGACTGGCGTGAAGCCGAGAAGCTGGCCAAGGAAGCCTTCGACTTGAATCCGGCTCATCCCATGGCCAAGACCCTGCGCACGCTGATTCTCGATCAGAAGCGCGAGACCTTCGTCGGCGAATGCGTTTCGCAGGCGCGCAAACTGCAGACCGCGGGGGACTTGACCTCCGCACTTTCGCGGATTGAGGAAGCACTGTCGTCCTATCCGCGGGAGATGCGTCTGATCCAGATTCGGGATGCGGTGCAGCGTGACCTTCAGACCCAACGCCGGCAGGCGCGGCGGCGCGATCTTGAAGAATTGCGCCGGCTGGAAAGCGAGGTCGATTCGGCCAGCGATTCCGACACGAAACAGACTCTGGGATCGAAGGCACGCGCGTTGGCGGACAAATATCTCGAAGACGAGGAAGTGTTATCCAGCGCGAACGGGCTTCTGCAAAAGTTGAACCTGCCCGGGGTGACCGGCAAAGGAGTCAGTCAAGATTTAACTTCCGGCGCGACGCTTTCGTTCGCTAGTAGTCCTACTCTGCGGGCTCTGCCGCAGGAGTCGGCGCAACCAGAATCGACGCCTGCGCCTCCAGTTGCTCCAGCGCTGCCTCCGTCGAAGCCTTCCGCAGAGACTCTGAATCCGCCTGCTCTTGCGCAGACGCCCACGAAAATCAAGCCCACACCCGCGCCCTATTCCTGCGCGGCCGACACAATCAGCCGGCAGAGCCCTTGCCCCAAGCCATCGCGGTCCAGCCAACTCCGGCCGTCACGCCTCCTCCCGAACTGCCGGGCATGCGATTGTCCTCCGATACGGCCACTGGGAAAATTGCAATCGACGACCAGCCGCCCGTCGATCTGCAAGATGCGCAATGGATGCTGGACAAAATCCCTGCTGGCGACCACACGCTAAAGTTCGATAGTTCTGCGGGTGGCTTCGCCGTTAATCTGACGTCCGCGGCCGGGGTTTTGCCGGTGATCAAGACGCCGATCAGCGCCCAGGGAATCCTCGCGGTGGTCGTAAGCAGCATGGGTGATCGCGTTCATGTGTATTCGAGCGACGCCGGAGCGAAGTTAGGTCTTGACGGGCAACCTCCGGTCGATCTTCCCGCTGAGGGCGTCGATCTTTCGTCCGTCGCCTCGGGTACACATGAATTGACCCTGAACCACGGCGGCGAGCAATACAAATTAGCCATCGAAGTTGCGCCGGTGCCGGCGCTGACCGCGTTCGTTGAATCCGGGCAGAATGTCGGCACGCTCGTTGTGGTAACCGGACAGGACAAGTCGCGGGTATTCCTTAACGGAAAAGCAGTCCCGCAACAGACTCAGGGTGGCCAGCTGCGCATCGCGAAGCTCGAGCCCAAGGAATATGTGGTGCGCGTCGAGAAGCCCGGCTATCAGGATGTTCCGGACCAGAAGATACGCATTCGCAAGGGCGAACAGGGCAGGCTGGTATTCGGGCTTCTTCCGATCCCGCACATGGCTTCGCTCAACATTCAAGGCGCACCGCCCGGGGCGGCGATCTTCATTGACCAGATGAACGCCGGAACTGTGCAGCCTGATGGCACGCTGAACCTGTCCTCGATCGCTCCTGGAGATCATGTGATCGAACTGCGCAAAGATCGTTTCAAAGCGCGGCAGATCAAGAAGCACTTTGCCGTGGGAGCGCCGGTAACTTTAGCCGCGTCGGAAACGGCCATGGAAGCCGCGCCCGGCGAATTGAAGATCACCTTCTCTCCCGCCGACGCTCAAATCACATTAACGAAAGCCGGCGACTCGCCCGTCAAGGTCAGCAGCGGGACTGCACTCAGTCTGGCCACTGGAACCTATACGCTTGCCGCGCGTACATCTGACAACTTCGTGCGCACTTCGACGATGGAACTCACCGCAGGCCAGTCGCGTACTTTCGACCTGGCGCTCGCTCCCAGCGGAATGTCCAAGTGGGACGACCCTTCCGGCTGGAAGCAGGAGAACGGAGCGTTCGTTCGCAAAGGCGGCGATTATATCCTTTACGGCATCACGCCCACGTCGGGCACGTTCGTCTTTTCTGCCATGCTGACGAAGGGCCACCGGCTGCAATGGGTGGTCAACTATACCGACCCGAATAACTACGATCTATTCCAGATCGACGAAAACAATTTCTATCGGACCGACATCCGCAAGGGTCAGAAGACGAGCGACGCGAAGATTCCCCACAAGGGTGAAAAGAAAAGCTTTCGCACACTGCAGATTCATGTGTCCCCGACGGAAATCGTCCACCAGATCAAGCAGGGGAATGCGTGGTTCGTCCTCGACCGGTGGACGCTGCCGGGAACCAATCTCTCCTCGGGCAGATTCGGTTTCTACGTGCCCGGCGGAGATCAAGTTTCGCTGGCGAGCTTCAGTCATTACCTCGATCTTAATGTCCACTAGACGGAGTGTCCTTCGCAGTTTCCAGGAGAAAATACAAAATTGCGCGACACGCTGATGAAGATCAACGAACTCATTCAGCGCTTCGAGAGACCCTTCGACGATCGACCCAGGATCTTCCGCGCCCCCGGACGCGTCAACCTTATCGGCGAACACACCGACTACAACGACGGCTTCGTCATGCCGGCGGCGGTCGGTTTCTCGACCTATGTGGCGATCGCCCCAAGGCCAGACCGGAAGGTCGTGATCCATTCCGAAGAGTTTCCCGGCAATTTTGAATTCTATCTCGACCATCTCCCCGAGCAGCGCACCGGCGCGTGGTGTGACTACGTGCTCGGAGTCGCCAGCGTACTTCGGAAGCGTGGTCACAAACTTCAGGGAGCAAATTTGCTCGTACATGGCGAAGTGCCGATTGGCGCGGGTCTCAGCTCATCCGCAGCGGTTGAGGTTGCCTCTGCCCTCGCCCTGATGAGCCTGGGCGACTTGCAAGTCCCGCTACCCGAGGTCGCCAAACTCTGTCAGGAGGCTGAGAACAGTTTTGTCGGCGCGCGCGTGGGAATCATGGACCAGTTCGTCTCGTGCATGGGGAAGGCGGGGCACGCCGTTCTTCTCGATTGCCGTTCGTTGGAGTTTCAGGCCGTCCCTATTCCCGCGGGTATCCGGATCGTGGTGTGCAACACAATGGTCAAGCACGATCACGCGACCGGCACCTACAACACTCGCCGTGAAGAATGCGAAGAAGGGGCTCGATATTTCGCGAAATGGAATCCGGGAATTCGTGCGTTGCGCGATATATCGGTAGAAATGCTGGATCGGCACGCTCAGGACCTGCCCGCTACGATCGGGAAGCGATGTGCCCACGTCGTCCGTGAGAATCAGCGCACGCTCGATGCGTCTCATGCTCTTACAGAAGGTGACCTACATCGGGTCGGGGATTTGATGCGCGAGTCCCACAACAGCCTGCGAGATCTCTACGAGGTCAGTTGCCGGGAACTCGACATTATGGTCGAAGCCGCCGAGGGCTTGGACGGCTTCTGCGGCGGACGCATGACCGGAGGCGGTTTCGGCGGATGCACCATCAACCTAGTGCGCGAAGAACACGCCGAAGATTTCGCGAAGCAGATTGCCGAACGTTATCGGCAAGCAACCGGAATCAACGCGCAAGTCTATCTTTGCACTGCCGAAGACGGAGCCGGAGAAGTCCGCTAGGAGCGAGTCTGATCTCCGGCGTCCGGCGACCACCCCTGCAGCTTCACCAGCCAGTTCGCAGGCTCGGGGAGAATTGCGAACTTGGGCAAAGCTCCGCGCACCATCGCCACTTCATCGCAACAATGAAAGCGGGGACAAGCATGGCAGTCTTTGTAGATCTTGTCTGGAAGGTCCTCGCGCTGAGCGACCGAAAATCCCTGCCCAGCAAAGAAATTGGGTTTGCGCGTGAACAGGCAAATGCAATCTACGCGATGGCGCTTGGCCTCGGCCAGCAGGGATTTCACTAGACGTCCGCCGCCGCCTTTGCCCTGAGCCCAGGGAGCGACTGTGATCGAGCGGATCTCGGCCAGGTGCGTGCCATACAGGTGCAGCGCTCCGCAGCCGATGATGCGACCATCATCTTCGAGCACCACGAAGTCGCGGACATTCTCGCAAATCTCCGGCAGAGTGCGCGGCAGCAGCGTGCCGTCGCCGGAGTATCCCGCAATCAAATCGTGAATCTGCTGTGCGTCGGGCAAAATTGCTTTACGCGTGCGCATGGGCCCCCTCGCGAAGCGACTCGATCTTCTTCCGGGTGACGCCGATTGCGTGCCGCACGCGGGCCGGCGCCGTGCCGCCCGGAACATCGTGGACTGCGAACACGGAAGCGAGCTTTAACGATTCATAGAAATCCTGATCGAAGGCCGGGTTAAGAGATCGTAGGTCCTCGAGCGGCAAGTCCTGAAGTTCGCAGTTCCGCTCGATACAGATCTGCACCGCCTTGCCAATCCGCTCATGCGCGAGCCTCGAAGGAACACCGCGTTTTACCAAATACGTAGCGGCGGCCCACGCATTCATAAATCCGGACTGGGCCGCGTCATGCATACGCTCCTTATTGAATTCCACCGCCTTCATCCATCCCGCCACCACCGGCAACATTTGCAGCAGCGTGTCGGCAGAATCGAACAGCGGCTCCTGCGTTTCCTGCAAGTCTTTGTTATAGGCCAGCGGCAATCCCTTCACCGCAACCATAAGAGCGGTGGCATTGCCCAGCACTCGTCCGCTCTTGCCCCGCACCAATTCGAGCAGGTCAGGATTCTTCTTCTGCGGCATCGCGCTACTGCCGGTGGAGTAGGCCTCTGGCAGAACCAGAAAGCCGTATTCCTGCGAAGAAAATAAAATCATCTCTTCTGCCCAGCGGCTCAGATGCAGCACGAGTAGCGACAGCGCGTTGACAAATTCCAACGCAAAGTCCCGATCGCTGGTAGCGTCGATGCTGTTCGCGGTTGCGCCGTCGAACCCAAGACTATCGGCCATCGCGGCCCGATCCAGAGGTAAAGTTGCTCCGGCGACGGCACCCGAGCCCAGCGGACAGATGTTCAGCCGCTTCCGGCAGTCCGCCAGTCGCTCCGCATCGCGCAGAAACATCTCCACATAAGCGAGCAGCCAGTGCCCGACGAGAACCGGCTCAGCCCTTTGCAGATGGGTATACGCCGGCATGGCGGCATCCGCTGCTTGATCAGCACGATCCGCCAGCACGCTGCACAATTCGGCCAGGTCGAGCCGCAACTGATCAATCGTCGCTCTCACATAGAGCCGCAGATCCATTGCAATCTGCTCATTGCGGCTACGCCCGCTGTGCAGCTTGTATCCCGTGTCGCCGATAAGCGCCACCAGTTGCTTTTCGACGAAGTGATGGACGTCTTCCGCCTCACTGTCGTCGAGAAACGATGGCGACGCCGTCGCGCGTTGACCAATCTGCTCCAGCCCTTGCAAAATGCTGATCAACTCTTCGGCAGAAAGTATGCCGGCATTCTTCAGCGCACGCGCATGTGCGCCGCTGGCCGCAAGCTCGTGACACAGCAACCGTCGATCGAAGCTGAACGATCGCTGCCAGCGCTCGAAATCAGGATCCAGCGGTTGCCGGAACCTTCCGGACCACATTTTCACCGTGCAACCTCCACACGAGACCGCGCTCGCGAGCGCGACGGCAGCCCGAGAATGCGAATGAATCCAGCCGCATCTTTCTGGTCGTAGCTGTCGCCCATCGTGAACGACGAGAGGTCAGTGCGGTAAAGCGAGTGCTCCGACTCGCGGCTCACCACGGAAACATTTCCCTTGTAGAGCGAAAGCGCGATGCTCCCCGTCATCTCTTTCTGCGTGCTCTCGACGAAGGCATCGAGCGCTTCGCGCAGCGGTGTGAACCACAGTCCGAAGTAAACCAGTTCAGCGTACTTGAGCCCAATGTGCTGCTTGAAGTGGGCGACATCGCGCTCCAGGCACAACGCTTCCAGCTCGCGATGCGCCGCGATCAGCATCGTCCCGCCCGGAGTCTCATAGCATCCCCGCGACTTGATTCCGACAAATCGGTTCTCAACTAGATCGATCCGTCCGATGGCATTGCGCGCGCCAATTTCATTCAGCAATTCCACCAGCGACACTGGATCCATTTCCATCCCGTTGACTGACACCGGAATTCCCTGCGCGAAGCCGATTCGCACCGGTTCTTCCTTGTCAGGCGCCTCCTGTGGAGAACGGGTGATCTGCCACGTGGTCGGCAATGGCGCGTTGCCGGCATCCTCCAACTCGCCGCCTTCGTGGCTGATGTGCCACAGATTTCGGTCGCGGCTGTGAATCTTTTCTCGACTCGCCGCTACTGGAATGTCATGCTGCTCCGCGTAATCCAGGCAGTCCTCGCGCGACTTCAAAGACCATTCCCGCCAAGGGGCGATAATCTTCAACTCCGGAGCGAGCGCCTGGTAGGTCAGCTCAAACCGCACCTGATCGTTGCCCTTGCCCGTGCATCCGTGAGCAACGGCTGGCGCACCTTCGCGCAAAGCCACTTCAACCTGATGCTTCGCAATCACTGGACGTGCCAGCGAGGTCCCGAGCAAATACTTGTGCTCGTAGACGGCCCCAGCTTTCAGTGCAGGGAACACGTATCCGGTCAGGAATTCTTCGCGCATATCTTCGACGATCACCTTGCTCGCGCCGGTCTTATAAGCTTTCTCGACCACCGCCTCAATGTCGTCTCCCTGGCCAACGTCACCGACCATCGCGATGACGTCGTAGGAATAGTTTTCTTTCAACCATGGAATGATGATCGACGTGTCCAGTCCACCGGAATAAGCGAGGACAACTTTCTCAGGCATGAGCGCTCCTTACGGGCAGGCGAACCGCCCCGCCCAGCAATAAATAAAGAATGGATTTCTGAACGTGCAGACGGTTTTCCGCCTGCTCGAAAATGACCGAGTTCTCGGAGTCCATCACCTCATCGGTGACTTCCTCGCCGCGATGCGCCGGAAGACAGTGCATGAACGCCGCATGGGGCGCGGCTTCCGCCATGAGTTGCCGGTTCACCTGATACGGCTGGAATATTTCAGCTCGTTGCGCGGCCTCATGTTCCTGGCCCATGCTTGCCCACGCGTCCGTGTAAACGGCATCGACCCCCGCGACCGCCGTATGCCGATCGGTGAGCAACTCGATTCGTGCGCCTGTCTGCCTTGCGATCTTTCGCGCGTCGGCGACGATCTGAGCATTCGGCGCGTAGCCTTTCGGCGTAGCGATGCGAATCGATGACCCGAGGCAGGCACAAGTCAGCAAGAGAGAATGGGCGACGTTGTTGCCGTCTCCCACGTACGCCAGCGTAATCTTCTTGAGATCGCCGAAACGTTCCTGCAACGTGAAATAGTCCGCCAGTGCCTGGCAAGGATGCTCCAAATCGCTGAGCGCATTGATCACTGGGACCGAGGCGTAGTGTGCCATCCCTTCAATGGTTTCCTGGGCGAACGTGCGTAGGACGATCACATCCACCCAGCGTTCGAGATTATGGGCGATGTCGCTCAGCGTTTCGCGAGCATCCAGTCGGCTCTGCGACTGATCGACGAACATCGCCGTGCCGCCGAGGCTCGCCATCCCAGCTTCGAACGTGAGCCGTGTTCGCAGCGATGGCTTCTCAAAAAACATCACCATTTGTTTCCCCGCCATCGACCGCTGAAACACGGACGGGCGGGACTTCACGAGTTCCGCCAGATGCAGCACCGCCTGAACTCCCTGCGGCCCGAGATCGCGCGTCGACACCAGGTCTGGGCACCAGAAGGTTCCGGGAAAAGTTTCCGGTGCCGTCGGCATTCTACTTTGCAATGGACTATTCAACTCTGACTCCTGTCTTGAAACTCTGTTCCTGTGCTCATGCGCAAGTGACCTCTGTCCCACAATTCAATTTCGTGAGGTAGAACTGGGGCAGCGCCTCGGCTTCCGCAGCAGGCAATATGCGTACTCTGCCCACGCCTTGCTTCAATGCCTGTCGGCAGGCTTCTAGCTTGGGCAACATGCCACCGCTGACGATGGACCCGTCGACCATGTCCTGCGCCTGCTTGGTGCTCAGCCACGGAATCACGGTTCCTTCCGCGTCTTTCACTCCAGGTACATCCGTCAGGAAAATAAGCGCATTCGCGTGGCAGGCCGCGGCGCAAGCGGCTGCCATCTCGTCCGCATTCACGTTGTAATATTCACCATCCGCGCCCAAAGCGAGCGACGCGAGAACTGGAATTCCTCCCTGCTGCCACAGCGCTTCGATCCAGCATGGTTCGGCAAAACAAATTTCTCCGACGAATCCCAGATCGTTGCCGCGAATATGTTTCCGCCGCGCCCGAAACGACATGCCATCGCCGCCACAGAATCCGACCGCGGGCATCCCCGCGGCCTGAATGGCGGCAACGACTTTCTTGTTGACCATTCCACCCAGCACCATCAGCGCCACATCGCGAGTCTCAGCATCGGTGACCCGTAGCCCGCCAATGAATTCGCTCTGCTTGCCGAGCTGCTTCAGAACGCGGGTCAGCGCACTGCCGCCGCCGTGAACCACCGCCACGCGGTGGCCGTCCCGCGCCAGTTCCGCGATCGCGCGCGCGCACTTGCGCAGCGTGGGAACATCCTCGAGCGCGGCGCCTCCAATTTTGACTACGATCGTCACTGCAGTCCCTCTTCCTCAGACCAGCCGTACATCAGGTTCATATTCTGTACTGCCTGCCCTGCAGCGCCCTTCAGCAAGTTGTCGATGCAGGAGATCAACACCATCCGCCGGCCGTCGTCCGCCAGGCAAAATCCGACGTCGCAATAATTCGTCTGCAGGCAAAACTGCACCTGCGGAAGCTTCGGCGTTTGAAAAACCCGCACCCAGCGTTTGCCCAGATAGAAATTGCGGAAGCAAGACTCTACTTCCAGTGGCGTCATCTCGCGGTTGAGATGCAAGTAGATCGTCGACAAAATCCCGCGCGGAATCGGAAGCAGGTGCGGCGTAAAGATTAACTCCTGGGCGCCGAGTGCGAGTTGTTCGACCATCTCGCCCACGTGCCGGTGATTGAATACCGAATACGCCGACAGATTGTCAGCCACGGACACAAAGTGCGTCTTGGCGGAAGGTTCCTTGCCGGCTCCAGACGCCCCTGACTTCGAATCGGATACGATCCCGCGAGTTCGATCGACCACTCCAGCTTTGAGCAGCGGCGCCAGCGCCAGGATCACCGACGTCGCGTAGCACCCAGGATTGGCCACCAGCGTGGCATTTGCTATGCGATCGCCATTCAATTCCGGCAGTCCGTAAACTGCTTTTTCCGTCAGTTGCGCTGCCGTGACCGCATCCGAGTCCTGAAAGTTATAGATCGCGCGGTGCTGCTCCTGCTTCAACCGCCATGCGCCGCTCAGATCGATCACGCGCAGTCCATAAGAAATCGCCTCGGGCACAAGCGAGCGCGACGCCTCATGCGGCGTAGCCAGGAACAGCAGTTCCACTCCTTGTTGCTTCAGTGCCGGCCACGAAAGCGAGTGCAGAGGGTAACCGCCATTGCCGGAAAGAACGGGAAACACGTCGGCCAAATCTGACGCGCCACCGTTGTCGGCAGACCGCCGAAGCAACGCAGGCTTTTCCAGCCGCGGATGACGCAGAAGAATCCGCGTCAGCTCCAGGCCGGAATATCCGGTTGCGCCCAGTACGGCGGTTTTGAGTTTCGCGGTCATTTCTCGTTTCTCGTCGCTAGCTCAGCATTTCCTCGATCCGCCCCGCCAGCTTCCGGGCATCGTCCTTGTCGGGGCAGACAATCAGGATGGTGTCGTCCCCGGCAATCGTGCCGACCACCTCGGACCAGTCTGCCTCGTCGAGAGCCGCCGCCACGGGCTGTGCGCTGCCCACAATCGTCTTGATGACCAGCTGGTTTTGGGCCGACCGAATATCCAGCACAAACTCCCGCACCAGCCGCGACACCGGAGGCAGCGCAATGCCAGCCGCGCCGTCCCCGTGGGGCAGAGAATAGCCTTGGGAAGTCTTGCTTAGATTCAGATCGCGGATGTCCCGCGACAGCGTGGCCTGCCCGACCTTGAACCCCCGCTTTCGCAGGAGCCGCTGAAGGTCCTCCTGGCTGGCGATGGACCCGTGCTTCAGCACTTCCAGGACCGCCCGTTGTCGCAGTGTTTTATTCATGATGAATATATATTCACAATAGTGAATAAATATGTTCCTATCTTACGAACCTCCGCCCAAATGTCAAGAAAAAAGCCCCCCTTCTCGTGTACTTTCGGGAGCCGGAGGCAAAGGCAGCAAATCTGGCGGGCCGCTCTATGAAAAACGTACGGCGGCCGCCGCGCCTTGGTAGACTACTTCGCGGTCAAGAAGGGGCGGCGCTGCAGGAGATGCGAATGAACCCAAAGCCCACATTGATGGCGGAGTTGATCGCGGAGTTCCTCGGTACGTTTGTGCTGATCCTGTTTGGGATTGGTGTGGTCGCCATGGTCGTGCTGTTCCCGTCGACAAATCCGGGTGAGACCATTCAGCGGGAGCTTTTGCCGCCGCCGCCCTGGTCTATTGGAACTATTTGCCGGCTTTCCGGCAAACAGATCCGCAACTGGGGCACACCGCCGGAGTCTTCACGACATTTCCTGCCTTTCCTGCAATTCTGCAGGCGGGATTTCTGGATCAACTCATCGGCACCGCTTTACTGGTCCTCCTCATCTTCGCGATCACCGACGAATTCAATTCGCCCCCAGGATCCAATCTAGCGCCTGCCATGATCGGGCTGGTCGTGGTTGCCATCGGCATGAGTTTTGGCGGCATGCACGGCTATGCCATCAATCCCGCGCGCGACCTTGGGCCGCGCTTGTTCACGGTGGCTGCGGGATTTCATAACAACGGTCTCACCGATGGAACACGCGTGTGGTGGATTCCTGTTGTCGCTCCGCTGCTCGGAGGCTTGGTGGGAGCCGCGATCTATGATTTTGGAATCCGGCGCTTCTTACGGCCTTTAGCTAAGTCTTAGCGCGCAGGTAAATGTTCGAGGAGGCATCGTGCAATACGTCTTGGCGTTGGACCAGGGCACAACCAGCTCGCGTGCTCTCTTGTTTGATCAGCAGGGAGCGGTGCGCTCGGTGGCTCAACGGGAATTCGATCAAATATTTCCGCAACCCGGATGGGTCGAACACAATTCCGAGCAAATCGCCTCTTCCCAGATTGCGGTCGCGCTGGAAGCCCTTGCTCAAGCCGGAGCGCAGGCGAGCGACGTGGCTGCCATTGGCATCGCCAACCAGCGTGAGACCGCGATTGTGTGGAATCGAGAGACGGGGGCACCCGTCTACAACGCCATCGTCTGGCAAGACCGTCGCACCGCCGATTTCTGTGAGCGGCTCCGGATTGAAGGACATGGTCCGCTGATCCAGCAGCGTACCGGCTTACTGATTGATTCGTATTTCTCCGCCAGCAAAATTTCCTGGATTTTAGCGAACGTTCCCGGCACGCGCAGCCTCGCCGAAGCAGGCAAACTCGTATTCGGTACAGTCGATAGCTGGCTGCTCTGGAAGTTGACAGGGGGGCGATTTCACGCGACCGACCCCAGCAATGCCTCGCGAACCATGCTCTTCAACATCCACACCGGCGCATGGGATCGCGAACTTCTCGAACTGTTTCGCGTCCCCATATCGATGATGCCCGCCGTGCGGTCTTCGAGCGAGGTCTATGGCGAAGTGAGCGCGGTGAAAGGTCTGGAGAAAATTCCTCTCGCCGGCATTGCCGGAGATCAGCAAGCTGCTCTGTTTGGACAACGATGCGTCCGGCCCGGCCTCACCAAGAACACGTACGGCACCGGCTGCTTCATGCTGCAAAATACGGGCCGCCGTGCGGTGCCGTCCTCCAATCGTTTGGTCACAACTGTTGCCTGGAAGATAGGAGACACAACCGAGTATGCCCTCGAGGGCAGCGTCTTTGTTGGCGGCGCGGTCGTGCAGTGGCTGCGCGACGGCCTCGGCTTGATTCGCCGCTCGGAAGAAGTCGAGGCGCTGGCGAATTCCGTGCCTGACAACGGCGGCGTTTATTTTGTCCCCGCCTTCGTTGGATTGGGCGCTCCGCATTGGGATTCCTATGCGCGCGGCTCGATGTTCGGACTCACCCGCGGTACCAATGCCGGTCACCTCGCCCGCGCGGCGCTGGAGAGCATTGCTTACCAGGTGGCGGATTTACTCAATGCCATGCTCCTCGATTCTGGTGCGTCGGTGCAGGAGCTTCGCGTGGACGGCGGCGCCGCGGCCAACGACAGCCTCATGCAATTTCAGTCCGACATTCTCGGCGTACCGGTGGTTCGTCCGGCCGTGACCGAAACCACGGCGCTCGGAGCCGCTTACTTGGCCGGTCTGGCAGTGGGTTTTTGGAAAGTCGATCTCGATGCGGTGTCAGCGACAAAAGATCGCCGCTTCGAACCGCAGCTGCCAGCATCGCAAGCACGCGTGTTGCGGAACCGCTGGAATGAAGCCGTCTCCCGATCAAAAAACTGGGAGCCCGGTTCGATTGAAGCCGCCAAGTAGCGCCGCCGTCCCGGCGGCTGTGAACCTGCCCTGAGCGGAGTCGAAGGGGAGGGTGTCCTCGCCTGCCGCGCCGACAGCTCAGCATCTGCTGACAACTTCTAGCGTTCGATCCAAAACACCGCTCCCTTAGTAATCGGAGGCAGCGCGTAAGTAATCGAATCTCCGTGTCGAAATCCCTGAACCGTCTGTGCCTCCCCAAGAAACGGAAGGAAGAATCCCTTGCCATCGGCCTTAGCCGTCACGGTCACTTCGACGCCAGTCAGCGGCGTCTGCACCGGATTGGAACCTCCGCGCAATCCCCCAAAGTTGGCGAAGAAGCAGGTGATGTGACCGTCAGAAGTGCGTGCGATCGACGTCGCTACCGTCGGCCCGGCTTTGATCTTCACGGTGTTTCCGCCTTGCAGGCTGTCAAGAAATGCTTGCTGAGAATCCGGGGACGCCCGATCGAAGTCTCTTTCCAGCGCAGCGTTGTAAGCCCGTCCCGGGCACGCGGGAAATCGGATTACATGCGAGGAACCAGCAATCCCCGTGGTGTCCGACCCAGTGATCACAAGCGTCTTCCCTTGCGCCGCGTAAGCCTGCAACCACGTCTTCTCGCTCTCTCCCAGCACACGCACATCCGGCAAAACCAACGTCATGCCGCGGAAATCCGCCAGCGTCTTCGGCGTCACAATCTGAAATTCGAGATGCTTCTGCATCAGCAGAATCAGGATTCCCCGATACGAAGCGATGAAATCGTCCGCATAAAAATTCCGCGTCTCCGGCGAGAAATAAACTCCAATCGGATCAATCGGCGACCGCGGCAAATAGAACGTCTTCTCATGTGTCTGAATCCACGAGAAGATTTTCTTCCGCGTCGGCAGATCGTTCGACCCGGCCATCGAATGTCCCGGGGCATCCCAGAAATTGGCGCCTGCCATGACTTGCGACATTGCCAGGTTCATCATGGCCTCACGCTTGTCCACCACCTTGTCGCCGTCCCACGAGTAATTCAGAATCCAGGTCGGCTTGTCCTGTCCGTTCGGCCCCTGTGCGAACGCTCGAAACGAATGCATGCCCACCTGGTAGCGAAACCAGTCCAGCGGCTGGCGCGACGAAGCCATGTGGTTGCCGCTGCCAAACTCATATTCGTGCGCAATCGCGTCCACCACCGCGTACAGGCTGTAAACATCGGCGCCGACGCGCACCGCCTCTTCTTCGATCCCCGGGTAAATCTCCGGAATAGTCTTGATCTTCGGATTGACCGACTTCGCAGTCCGGTCAATCTCACTCAGGAAATCCGTGAACGTCTGAATTCTGAACGAAACCCACTTCCGAAACGCCGGATCGGAAAAATCTCCCAGCTTCAAATCATGCTTCGCATCCAGCCCCGTCTGCTTCTTGAACTCCGCAACCGTGTAGTCGTCGAAGCTCGCCCACGTATCCTCCCACCCGTCGAAATGCGTCATCCAGTAAGGAATGTCGACGTAGATGCCATCGATCCCAGTTCCGGCAATCTGCCGGACCCGCTCCATATATTGTTTTCGCCACTCCGGCGCGTAAGGACTCACCCAAACATCTTCGTCACCCTTCCGGATCCAGAATGCGGTTCCGCCTCCGAAGATCGCCGGCTCGCCCGTGATCTTGCGCTGCAGCCAATCGGGATGATCCTTGGCCAGCGTGTGCGCCACCTGATCCCCATGGGCGGTGATGCACTCGGTCCCGGCAATGTAGACGAAAGCGTAATTGCCCTCGTGGTGCGCCGCCTCGGCCACGTCTTGGATAGCCTTCAGCTTTTCTTCCGGATGCAGGAAGCTTTCGTAGCGCCCGGGAATATCGTTATCCACTTCAATCCCAAATACGCCGCTCTCCTGAGCGCTGCGCACAATCTGCAGGGCATCGCCGCCCTTCAGCCCGTAAGCGCCGATGCGGACGTAGTTGGCCCAGTCCTTCGTCTCGGAATCGGGAGTGGCCCGCAGACCAAAAGCAAACAGCACTAGAAGGAAGACTGCAAACCACCCTTTCCGTTTCATGTCCACCTCGGATGTGTCATCTTGGCAGCAGAGCGCGCGTCATTCGCCCGTCGGAGACACGCCGCCGGTCTCATCATCCTGGCCGAGACCGACGGTCGGGCGCAGCGTCAAACTTCCGTCCTCATTCAACTTTTGCCCGCAAGCCCATCGCACCGGATATCGCTGCCCCTTGACTTCGATTTCAGCCTTGAGACGCAGGCCCTTCCAGTTCGTTCCCTTCGGCAGCGCAAACTTCGCTTGCCGCACTTTTCCCGGAAGCGGGTATCCGGCGTCGAGGCTCCCTCCCATATTCACCTTCCCGTCCTCACTGGTTACGGACACACGCAGCACGCCCGGAACGCCGGCGATCCCGTCGTTCGCGAAACCGATAATCAATCCCGGATAACCTGTTTCCTCGTAGGTCCATATCCACGATGGCCGCACACGGTAGCCGATCTGCCGGGCCAAGCCATCAATCGCGTCAGGAAACTGATGGTAATAATTTAGGATTCGATCAGCCTGAATGCGGTGCCAGTTCCACAACGAGAAGTAGCACGCGCCCGCATCCCATACGTGATGCACAACGTTATCCGTATAAGTCACACCTTCGTCGAGCCTCAGGCTCTTCGGCGAACCATCCGACATTCCCACTTCCGCCGACACTCCGGTCCACGGCGGGCGGTTGCTCAATTCTTCGATCTGCTCGTTCTCGATGAAGATGGTGTCAGTACGCAACCAGTTGCAGCTCCGCACGGTGCGGTCCACCAGTTCCGAGTTGCCCACCTTGCTGAAATCTGGTTGAGTATTCGTCACCATCGGAGTCTTCTTCCAGCGCTCCAGTTGGTGCTGGAACATGCTCACAAAGGTATTCTCGGCAGTGACTGCATCGGGAAAAGGGTTCGTCTCGAATGGCCACGTATGACCTTCGCCCCAGAAGCCGTACATGAACGTGTCCACATACTCGACGTCGGGATGCCCGTCGTAAGAATCTGAAAGCAGATCGACCAATTCGCGAAAGGCAGTTTGAAACGCCGGCGAATCATAGCGAGGTTCGTAGCGCGTACGTTTCTGCCAATCGCCCAGCTTGACCATGGGGATCTTGTCGCGCAGGAATTCCGGCAGCGGCGAATCCGGAATATCGGGGTTGCTCATCATCACTCGGAAGCCGATGCGCTTCCGATATCTCCGCGCCAGTTCGAACGTCAGCTTCCAGTCCTCACAGAGATCGAGCCTGCCGGGCCGCTGCTGCACATCCTTCCAGTTCACGCGCAGGTACAACTTCGTGCCCAGAGGCAGCTTCACCAGGTTCTCGATCGACTGCTCCAGCGCTTCTCCATCTTTGTGGGCAGGTCCAACTTCGTCGCAGATGTAGGTGATGAGCCCCATCCCATAGTTAGGCACGACCTCGCGGGAAGGTGTGAGCGCCATCACCACATTCCAGCTGGGATAGTCATCGGCAGAGAATGGCCCCTGATAGAGCCGTTCGGCCACAGGCGGACCAGACCCAAAGTCGTACCTGTCAAAATTGTGAGTTGGAACGTGTGCCAGCAACGAATCTGTTCCAAATCCGGCGGCCAGCGTAATCGCCCCGCCCGCCTTCAGAAAGGACCGTCGTTGCATTGTTAGCCTCGGGCACCGTCACAAACGAAGAGCCTGATCCCGCCGACGCGAAATCAGGCCCGTAAGAGTCATCGCAGTCAGAACTGGAAGCGCGCCCCAAACTGCATCCTGCGGAAATTGTTGGTTGTGGAAGTGACCTGGCCTAAAGCGCCGTCTCCCGATCCAACATCCGGGAAGGCAAAGCGCTGATGATTGAAGGCATTGAACATTTCGGCGCGCACCTGGAGAAGCTGTCCCTCGCGGATCTTGAATTCTTTGGAGAGCGATGTATCCAGGTTGCGGATGCCGTCACCTCGCAAATTGGAGAAGTGGCGGGGTGCATTGCCCGGAATATTGTCGCCCGGATCACCAAAACAATCCTGATTGAAGACGCTCCCTCCCGTCTTGGCCGCATCGCGATAGCTCAGGCCGCTCGAGAGTTGAGAGCAGACCACGTTCGGTCTCTGATTGCCGTCAGCCAGCAGCCCGGCAGCGTTGTAGAGCGCGATCGGGTTGCCCGATTGCAGGGTGACCACAGTGTTCAGTGCCCAACCACCCACGATGCCATCCATCACGCGGTTCATGCCGCCTCCGATCCATCGGTCTCTCCCGAAAGGAACCTCCACAATGATAGCGGCCGTCAAACGATGAGGGGCGTCGCTAGAGCCGATCCCGTGCTCGGCTCTGAGATTGTCGAGGACCTGCGGATTATCCAGACCCAGATTACCAATCCACGCATTGCGACCGGCAGAGGAATCGTCCGTCGCCTTCGAAAAAGTGTAGTTTCCCTCAAAGCTGACGTAGTGGCTGGCACGCTTCTGAAAACGGATCTGCAGGGAGTGGTACCACGACGTCGCGATCAGCTTCGGCAGTCCCTCGAACCCGCCATCAAACTGCGGGTAGGGTTCCAGCAGCAGCTGCTGCGGAATTGTGTCATCCACATAGCGGGAATCCGCCACGTCAGCCGCGTTGAAAATCGGGCTGGAGGGACACCATGAGCCCGTTAGCGCCGCGCCTGTGGTGAAGAAGCACTGGAAAGGATTCGGTACGTCGGTATTGAGATAGTCCGTTACGGCATTGCTAGTAGGATCGTGGGTGGGGTTCAAGCCCGCCACCAACGCATCCCGAACCGACGAAGGAAGAAAGTTGCGGTTGCGGGTGGAAATGCCCCCCGCGCCGGCCCATGGCAGATGCGTGCTGCGATTGGCCGAGTAGTCAGCGGCCACCACGATCTGTCCGGGAAACATATGCTGAACACCCAGGTTCCACTGGTAGATCTCCGCATTGCGGGCGGTGCCGGTGTCCAAGTCACTCGAGTTCCCGAAGCCCCACTGCGCCAGCTTGCCGTAGGTCGTTCCTTGCGGAGGCGCCAGGCCTGCGGGAAATGGGCTGGTACAAGTGGGCTGGACGATCGAAGGACCCAGACACGCGTACTGGGTGTCGAAATTGTCTTTGCTGAAGTGTATGTTCGCTGTTTTCGCGAAGGCAGGACCGGCGTATTGGAAGTTGGTGGCGACATTCATGCCGTAAAACATTCCCGCCCCGCCTCGCAGCACGGTATTGGAAGCGAGTTGATAAGCAAACCCTAAACGCGGAGCAAAATTGTTTCGGTCCACCGGGGAGTTGCGGCGCCCGGAAGTTGGAAACACCGAGGTTCCCATAAGTGCCCCGATCTGCCCAAACTGGGGAAACGTTCCGGAGGCGTCGCGATCCACCGGAATGCTGATACCCGTGTCTCCGGTGAAATCGTTGAACTGAAGCCGGTTGTAACGCTCGGTGTAGGGCGTGCTCCACTCGTACCGCAAGCCGAGATTAACCGTCAGCCTGGGCGTGACCTTCCAATCATCCTGCACATAGAAAGCGGTCTCTTTCGACTTATCCGCCACCGCAGGAACCAGGTGAAGCGAAGCCCCCGCCGCATATCCGGTCAGGATGCTGGCAAAGGGGTTGCCCTGTCGATGATCGTCGTCTCCAAAGCCGCTATTCGGTTGGGACGTGGTTACATCGCGAGAGAAGTCGAAGATGCCGGTGGGATTGTCGGGCTGCCAAAAGTTGTTGAAGAATACGCGTTGCTCCCCTCCGAATTTGATCGAATGCCGTCCCTTTACCCATTGGATACCAGACGAGTAACTGACTAGCGTGTGGGCAAAATGGGTGTCCACGCAGCATTGAGTAAACAGCGGGAGGAAGGGGTCATCGACGCCGATCGTCGCCATGCGGGTGAGCCCGTTGGCGGCAAGGTCCGGCGACAAGCCCACATCGCTGAGCGTTGGGTAATTGTTACTGATGCCGGGGGCATGAACCCGGTCCACGCTGAAGCGGTTCGTCCAAAGTGCAGTCGGGGTGACGGACCAGTTGTACTCCGCGCTGCCATTCTGGGGGTTTGTAATGTAAATATAGCCATCACCGTCGTTGCCGACAACGGTGGGTGCGGTGGCCGTGTCATGATGCCGGCTGTAACGCGCCGCGATTCTGTGTTTGGATGTGAATTGATGATCCACCTTCACGTCGAACTGCCACCCAGGGTCGGTAGCGATGATGACTTTGCGCCAATTCGGGTCTGGATACGCCGCGCCCGGTACGTTGGCGTGCGGGTACAGATTCAGAATTGCCTGGCCGATGGGGTCGATCTCGCCCGCAGGGATAACGTTGCCCGGAAAGGGATCGTGCGGGCATGGCGTGGCAGACCCCTGGTTCCCAGCGCACGGATCGTAGATGCCCGCTTGAGCGGTATCGGGGTTAGAAGGATCAGGCAAGTTGGAGGGGCTTTGGGAGAAGTCGCCGGTGCGTTCCAAGTCAGTGGGGACGATCCCGCTCAGGTTGTTCGGGTCCTGCTGACGAACTTTCTCAAGATCTACAAAGAAGAATGTCTTGTTTTTCTGAATCGGCCCGCCAAGCGAGAATCCGTACTGATCGCGCAAGTGATCGGGCCGGGGGCCGGTGTTGAAGAAATCCCGGGCATCGGTTGCTGAACGTTGGAAATACCACCAGCCGCTTCCGTGGAATGCATTCCCACCTTGTTTAAGCACCATGTTCACAATGGTGCCGCCATTATTCCCAAACTCCGCGGAGAAGCTGTTGTTCTGGACCTTGAATTCCTGCACGATCTCGACGGAAGGCTGGTAGTAGACGTTGGAGTTGCCTCCCTCGCCTTGCTCCGGCGAGCTGATCGGACTACCGTCGAGGGTTACTTGAGCGGTGGCGTTACGCTGGCCGTTGGAGACGAAGTTGGTGCCGGTCGGATAATTGTCGTTAATCCCTGAGCCTGTCGTTTCCGTTACTCCACCTGCTAGAAACACCAGACCAAACATGCTGCGACCATAAAGCGGAATGTCGCGCACGTATTCGTTGGTGACGTCCGTGCCAATGGCGGCGCTCTCCGTGTCCAGCAGGGGCGCGGCCTCCGACACCTCAACCGTGGTGATCACCCCAAGCGGATGCAGCGTGAAATCAATCGACGTCTGCTGGTCGACCTGCAGCACGACATTCTTTTCCTCGGCCGCTCGAAAGCCGCCGCCCTGGGCTTTGATCGTGTACACCGCCGGCCGAAGGCCAGTCAGGATATACAATCCGTGCTCGTCGCTGTGCGCCGTGACAACGATGCCGGTGGCGTCGTTGGTGATGGTGATCGTCGCCTGCGGGACCAACGCTCCGCTTTGGTCCTTGACCACGCCGCGAACCTGCGCCGTGTAGCTGGCCTGCCCATACGCCACGGTCGCGAGCAGCAATCCAGTCCCTAAAAAGAAGATGAGACCGGCAACCGAACCATAACTACGACGGCAGACACGCATGGCAGCCTCCTAGTCACCGCTTTCATATTATTACGAGTTAAGACTATTACTTTCGTTTATGGTGAAAGTCAAGTCAAATCGCAGCAAAAGTCAAATGAGCGGAACCGTACAAAATCGAGAGCCTTTTCTCCTCGATTCTGCCTGCCTGTCAAGGATTTCGCCCGGAGGTTACGACTGCTTTCTTCTTGTTTCGTGCGATTTCGTGCCGTAGTCTGTTGGGCCGGGCCAATATCGCCAGTCCTGCAAGGAATCTCGCCGATGCCACGTCTTCCTCTCTTTCTCCCCTGCGCGCTCTTGCTTACGGTTCTCACCTCGAATGCCGCAAGTCAGTCCTCGCCGGCCATGCAACCCGAAGGGAAAAGCGACCGCATCACTCTCTCCAACGCAGCGATCTCGGCGACATGGTCGGTTCGCGGGGGCTCACTACGCTGGAAGAGTCTGACCAACCATTTCACCGGAGCAACTTTGTCTCTCGACGGCAGCGTGGTTGAGTTGGCGCCCAAAGAGGGCCCGGTATTGCGTTCCTCCGATTTCAAGATTGTCGCTGCGCCCGTCCTTCGAGTCGTTCCAGCGTCGCCAAATTCGCCAAGAGCTAGTGAGCGCTTGTCGGCCCGCGAATTGCGCATCGTGCTCGAAGATCCCTCCGCCAAGGTCCAGATCATTTGGAAAGCGATCCTCCGCGAAGGCGCCAACTACGTTCGCCAGGAGGTCACTATCCGCGCTCTGCACCAGCCACTCGCGCTCGCGCAGATCGGCCTGATCGACGCAGTCGTGCCCGGCGCCACGGTCTCGGGCCACGTGAAGGGATCGCCGGTTGCTGCCGGGACGTGGTTTCTAGGCTTCGAGCATCCGCTGTCCGACTGCCGCGTCCGCGCTGACCGCGCCACCTGCTGGCTCTCCCGCGAGCTTCCGCTACAAGCGGGACAACCGGTCACATACTCATCCGTAATCGGCGTGGCCCATGCGACGCAGCTGCGCCGCGACTTCCTGCGCTATGTGGAACTGGAACGCGCCCATCCCTATCGAACTTTTCTGCATTACAACTCCTGGTATGACTTGGGATTCTCCGAGCGCTACAACGAGCAGGACGCGGTCGCGGTAGTTCAGAAGTTCGGCGAGGAACTGACAAAGCAGCGGGGCGTCAATCTCGACAGCTTCATGTTCGACGACGGCTGGGACGATCCCGCGACTCTCTGGAAATTCAACTCGGGCTTTCCCGACGGACTAACCAAGGTAGCGCAGACCGCGGCCAGTTACGGCGCGGCCCCCGGCATCTGGCTTTCCCCGTGGGGCGGTTATGACAAGCCGAAGGAGCAGCGCCTCGCTTCCGCACATGCGCAGGGATTCGAAACCAACGAAGGAGGCCTCGCACTCTCAGGACCGAAATACTATCGCTATTTTCGCGACACGTGCCTCGACCTCATCGCAAAATACGGCGTCAACCAGTTCAAGTTCGATGGCACGGGTAACGCCAACGAAGTCATTAAGGGCAGCGAGTTCGACAGTGACTTTGACGCCGCGATCCATCTGATCGGGGAACTGCGTGCGAAGAAGCCGGACCTTTATGTGAATCTCACGACTGGAACATATCCTTCGCCGTTCTGGTTGTTCTATGCGGATTCGATCTGGCGTGGAGGCGAAGACCACAGCTTCGCCGGCATTGGCACCGACCGCCAGCGCTGGATCACCTATCGCGACTCGCAAGTCTATAGCCACGTGGTCGAAGACGGCCCGCTGTTCCCCATGAACTCGCTCATGCTGCACGGTCTAATCTTTGCGCGCTATGCAGAGCGCCTGGGCACGGATCCCGGCACCGATCTTCATAAGAATGATTTCGCCGACGAAGTGCATTCATACTTCGGCAACGGGACGCAGCTGCAGGAGATGTACATCACTCCCTCGCTGCTCTCTTCCGATAACTGGGACGTTCTAGCGGAAGCCGCGAAATGGTCGCGCGACAACGCGCAGACGCTCAAGGATTCCCACTGGATCGGCGGCGATCCTGCGCGCCTCGAAGTCTACGGCTGGGCGTCGTGGTCGCACGAGAAAGCCATCGTAACGCTGCGCAATCCCAGCGACCACCCACAGGATTTCACGGCAACCTTGTCGACGCTGCTCGAATTGCCCGCACATTCAGCGCGGGCTTATACTGCACGCAGCCCGTGGAAGAGCGACAGCGCCAAACCGGCACTCACCATCCGTGCGCAGGACCCACACACGTTCCACCTGCAGCCATTTCAAGTGCTGACGCTGGAATTGGCGCCGTCATCGTAGGTGTTCATGAACGAACAGTATGTTGTGTAGGGGACAAAAGTGTTTATGTGCGGACAGCCGCCCCGGCTGTCCGCCGGGCGCAACCCGGCGGTTTCTTTTCAGGCCGCCGCACCTTTGGCATCATATAGCCAACGGTGAATGCCCATGAAGGCCGCCGTCCTCACCTCACCCGGACTAGTTGCGCAACGCCCGCTCCAAATCACCGACGTCGCCGATCCGCAACCCACGGCCGGGCATGTTCTTCTGCGAGTGCGGGCCTGTGGTGTTTGCCGCACCGATCTGCACATCGTAGAAGGTGAATTGCGTCCCCAACATCCGAGCATGACGCCCGGCCATCAGATCGTAGGAGAAGTTGTCGGCGGGGCCACGGACCAGATTCCCCTGGGCTCGCGCGTCGGCGTTTCCTGGCTCGGCGGGACGGATGGCACCTGCTCCTACTGCGAGCGAGGCCAGGAGAATCTCTGCGACTCGCCCACATTCACCGGTTATTCCGTCCCCGGCGGATATGCGGAATACGCCCTCGCCCGGGCTGACTTCGTCTTCCCGTTGCCCGCGGCAGTCGACGACCTGCATGCCGCTCCTCTGCTCTGCGCCGGAATCATCGGCTTCCGCAGCCTGCGGGCGGCCGGTGTCGAGCCCGGCGAGCGCGTGGGATTGTTTGGCTTCGGTTCATCCGCCCATCTGGCAATCGCCGTTCTTCGTGCCTGGAAGTGCGACGTGTATGTTTCCACTCGGGGAAACTCTCATCGCGATTTGGCGGCTTCGCTGGGCGCGACTTGGGTCGGCAGTGAAACCGAGAAGCCGCCGGTGGAACTCGACCGCGCCATCACCTTCGCTCCCAGCGGAGACGTGGTGATCGCAGCGCTGTCAAGCCTGCGCAAGGGTGGTGTGGTTGCGATCAATGCGATCCACCTCGATCGCATCCCTCAGTTCGATTACAACCGCCTCCTATGGGGCGAACGCCAACTACGCAGCGTGGCCAACATGACTCGCACGGATGCTCGCGATTTTCTCGCGCTGGCCGCGGAAATCGGTCTGAAGCCGAAAGTAACCGTGTTCCCGCTCGATCAGGCGAACGAGGCGTTGATGGCGGTAAAGAACGATGCCGTGGATGGGGCTGCCGTGATCGTGCCATAGCCCTGTATACTTCGCCCTCCGAGGTTTCCGAGGCCCATTCCGCCCGCAGGATCTGCTGGCGGCCTGACCCTATGACCCAGATCCACTGCGCCGCTCTTCTCTTCGACATGGACGGAGTCCTGATCGACTCCACGCCCGCCGTCGCTCGCGTCTGGAGCCGCTGGGCTAGCGAGCGCGGATTCGACCCCGAAGAAGTCGTTGCCAGCGCTCACGGCCGCCCGAGTCTCACGACCGTGCGTGAATACCTGCCGCACGCCGACCACGAGGCCGAGAACCGCGAGGTGGAACGCCGCGAAATCGAAGATCTCGACGGTGTCGTCCCCCTGCCCGGCGCGCTCGACTTGCTGGCCAGCTTTCCCGGCGACCGCTGGACCATCGTTACGTCATGTACGCGCCGGCTTGCCGAGGTGCGCATCCGAGCCGCTGGCCTGCGACTGCCGAAAAAACTGATCACCTCCAACGACATCACCCACGGCAAGCCCCATCCCGAGCCCTATCTGAAGGGCGCATCTGTCCTCGGATTTCCGCCAGCGGAGTGTATTGTCCTCGAAGATGCCCCCGCTGGAGTCCGCGCGGGCAAGGCCGCAGGAGCGAGAGTTATCGCTTTCAGGACCACGGTCCAGGACTCGGTGTTGCGGGAAGCTGGCGCCGATTGGATATTGAACAATTGCGCCGATATTTGCCTAACGTCTGTGAGCCGAGCCGCCAGCCAAGGTCTGAATCTGACTCTAGCCTAAGCCGCCAACCCTCGTGAACCCTGGCGGCCGTCTACCTTCGTAAAGCTTTCACCATCCCTGCCGATCACGTTCCTAGATGCAAGGGGTTCTAAGAGTTCCGTCCAAAAGGATCCTTTCTTAGGAGAGACTTATGTCAACCGCAGCCGTTTCCACAAGCTCGATTTACCAGGAACTGCAAGCGTACTTTCAGCAGCGCGGCTCCGATCTGCAGCAACTCGGCAAGGCGCTCCAGTCCGGGGACCTCGCCGGCGCGCAACAAGAATTCGCCGCTATCCAGAATCTGGGCCAGAACGGCCCGTTCGCCAACGGGAATGCATTTAAAGTAAGCCAGCGTGAGCAAGATTTCGCCGCCATCGGTCAGGCTCTCCAAGCCGGAGACCTGGCGGGCGCGCAGCAGGCCTTTGCCCAACTGAAAAGCACCTTCCAACATCAGCAGCGCAGCGTCGATCCGCCGGCCGTCGTGGTGAACCTTAGCGGATTGTCCTCGGGATCGTCGTCTTCGGGAGCATCTGGGGCTTCCGCCGCGAGTTCGACCGGATCAGCCAGTGGGACAGAAATCGTCCTGAATCTCGGCAACGTCACCCCGGGAGAGCAGATCACCATCGGCGTGAGCAACGCGGGCAACGGCGCCGAGCAAGTCACCATTGGCGTAGCCAACCAGCAGAACCAGGGTCCCGAGCAGATTACCCTCAATCTGAGTCAGAACAGCAACCAGCAAATCATCCTCAACCTGTTCAACAGCACCGCCAGCAGCAGCGGAGCCAGCAACGCCGCGCAAGGAAGCGGAGTCAGCGTAAGGGCGTAGGTCCCGATAGATACAAGGCGAGCAGGCCACACACGCCGGGCCTGCTCGCCGCAGTTTTTCGCCGCGCCGAGCTAACTCAGCGCCGTCCACACCCGCTTACGCCGTTGAAATTCCCATCAACTCGGCCCAAGTCTTGATTTTGCCCGGCACTTGGAAATCGAGCCACATACCGCATACCCTGTATCGTAAATTGACGCTCTCCGAGTGTAGACTTTCTGTAACCCTGCGAATTCCGTCGGCAATTCCTTCTGCAAGGAGACCACACATGAGACTCCGGGTGCCGGTTGTCCTCGCCGCTTTGGTTGCTCTTGTCACCCTGGGCGCCGCTCAAGACGCTCAACGCGAACAGCCCTCCGCCAAGTCTGAGGAGCGCGTTATCAAAGAGGTCCGCCATGAACTGCTCATGCTCCCCTACTTCGGGGTGTTTGACTACATTGCTTACAAAGTGGAGGGCTACAACGTCACCTTGCTCGGTCAGGTCGTACGGCCGAGCCTCAAATCTGACGCTGAGAGTGTCGTGAAGCATATTGAAGGCGTTGAGAAGGTCGATAACCAGATCGAGGTTCTTCCTCCCTCTCCCATGGACGACCGCATTCGCGTGCGGCTCTTCCGGGCGATCTACCAATATCCGGCGCTGCAGAAGTATGAACTCGGGGTGCAGAAGCCGATCCGGATTATCGTCAAGAATGGCCACGTGACTCTGGAAGGCGTCGTGGACAACGAAGCCGACAAGAATCTCGCCGGCCTCCGCGCCAATGGTGTTTCCGGGACTTTCTCGGTGACCAACAATCTGCAAGTCGTAAAGTCGTAAAACAGGATTCATATGGGGACAGCCGAGATTCACGTAGGGGCGGACCCATTCGTCCGCCCGGCGAAGCGAAGCGAGCGGCCCCGGACGTATGCGTCCGGGGCTACGTGTTCTCGGCTTTGCGGTCGAGCGCAACTCGAGTAAGTCCTCCCGCGTTTCATGCCCGTGCCTGCGCCGTCTGCTAAATCGATATTTCAGCCTCTTTTTTGAGGCTCGTCCCGCGTATAATGCTTCCGGATTCGACTTCCACCCCAACGGGCACTCGGAGGAATGTCATCATGAGTTTGCACGCCATGAACCGCCGCACCTTTCTGGAAACCGCAACCACCGTCACTGCCGCCACTTTATTGACCAGCCGCCTCGGTTGGGCCGCCGCCGATCACAAGATTGAAAAGGTCGGCGTACAGCTTTACACCGTACGCGATCAGATGAAAGCCGATTTTGACGGCACCATCGCCAAGGTCGCGCAGATCGGCTACAAGGAAGTGGAATTCGCCGGATATTTCGGCCGCACCGGCCAGCAAGTCCGCGCCGCGTGCGACAAGAATGGTCTGGCTGCAGTCTCCACCCACGTGCAATACGACGAACTCGACGACAAGTTTCCCTCCGTCATCGAGACCTCCAAGACCATCGCCATGAAATATATTGTTTGTCCCTGGATTCCCGAGGAACTCCGCAAGTCTCCCGATATCTGGAAAAAGGCTGCGGAGAAATTCAACCATTGCGGGGAGCAAAGCAAGAAGGCGGGCATGCAGTTCGCCTATCACAACCACTGGTTCGAATTTCTTCCCGTCGACGGTAAGCTTCCTTACGATGAGCTGCTCAAAGAATGCGACTCCAATCTGGTGAAGATGGAGATGGATTTGTGCTGGATCACCGCGGCAGGTGCCGATCCGTTGAAGTATTTCAATCTCCATCCCGGACGATTCCCGCTCGTCCACGTCAAAGATCTCAAGACGCTTCCTAAAGTCACCGCCGGCGGCGCGCAGAACTACGGTGATACCGTCGACCTGACCGAGGTTGGCAGCGGCGTCATCGACTGGAAAAAGATTTTTGCCCAGTCGGAGAAGGCGGGGATCAAGCACTACATCGTCGAGCACGATCATCCGAAGCAGCCGTTCGAGAGTATCAAGACCAGCTGCGAGTACCTTGAGAAGGTACGTTTCTAGAAGGTCAGAGATGGCAGTGAGATCCAGCCGCGGAGCGGCGACATGTGAAAGCCGGCACGGAAGTGCCGGGTAGTGTGGGGAAATGAGCGCGAAGTCCCGCAGGGACGGCACCCGTTGCTCGTTTAGCCTTTGAGCGATCCGATGTTTTCCGCAAGTTCACCCCCGGGGAGATCCATGCAGGTTAAGCGCACGCCTAAAATCTACGACGTTTGCATTATCGGTTCTGGCGCCTCGGGAGGCACCGCGGCCAAGGTGCTCACCGAAGGCGGCCTGAGTGTCGCGCTGCTCGAGGCAGGCCCGCCGCTGATTCCCGAACGAGACTACAAAGAGCACGTCTGGCCTTACGATCTGCCGCATCGAGGCGCAGGCGTCGGCGGCAGGGCCCGGCAGGGACTGGAAGACGAATTCCTCGCGCCTAACGGAGCGTGGGAAATCGAGGGCGAGCCTTACGTGTCCGCTCCCGGTGCAAACTTCCGCTGGTTCCGTTCGCGCATCGTCGGCGGACGCACCAACCACTGGGGACGCATCGCACTGCGCATGGCTCCAGTCGACTTCAAAGTGCGCTCGCATGACGGCATGGGCGACGACTGGCCGCTCAGCTACGAAGACGTCGCGCCCTACTACGACAAGGTCGAGTCTTACATCGGAGTCTTTGGGACGAAGGAAAATATTTCCAGCGCTCCCGATGGCATTTTCCTGCCTCCGCCTAAGCCCCGCTGCACCGAGACGATCATCAAGAAGGCCTGCGACCACCTGAACATCATCTGCATTCCGTCGCGACTGGCGATCCTGACCCAGCCCCACAATGGCCGCGCCGCCTGTCACTACTGCGCGCAATGCGGCCGCGGATGCATCACGGCGTCAAATTTCAGTTCAAGCCAGGTGATGATTCCGCCCGCGGAAAAGACTGGGCGTCTCACGCTGATTACGGGTGCAATGGCGCGGGAACTTGTGGTAAGCAAAGACGGCAAGGTGGAAGCGGTTTCCTATATCGATAAGGCGACGCGGGAAGAGAAGCGCATTCACGCTCGAGCTTTCGTGGTTGCAGCCAGCGCCTGCGAATCGGCGCGCCTTCTGCTGAATTCCAAGTCCACGCTTTTCCCCGACGGGCTGGCGAATTCCTCCGGAGTCGTCGGCCGCAATCTGATGGATACTGTCGGCAGCGACGGTGGCGGATACTTTCCTCAACTCGAAAAGATGCCGGCGCACAATCATGATGGCGTCGGCGGCATGCACATGTATTTGCCGTGGTGGAAATTCGACCGCAAGAACGACTTTCTGCGTGGCTATCACACCGAATTCGGTGGCGGACGCGGCATGCCCGGTGTCGGCGACTATGACGACCTGTGCGATGACTTTGAAGGCTACGGTTCAGCTCTGAAACAGGAGTGCAAGAAAAAATACGGCACCTACATTGGATTCGCCGGCCGCGGCGAAATGATCCCCAACGAAAACTGTTATTGCGAAATCGATCCGTCGGCCGTCGATCAGTGGGGCATTCCCGTGCTTCGCTTTCACTGGAAGTGGAGCGATAACGAAATCAAAATGGCGAAGGACATGCAGGAAACTTACCGCGAGATCGTTGAAGCGGCGGGCGGAGTCTACCTGACCGAGACGAAGCCCGATGGGCGGCATCCGTATGGCATTGCCGATGGCGGCGTCATCATCCACGAAGTCGGCACCGTGCGCATGGGAGAACACCCCGCAACGTCGGCGTTGAACCAGTACTGCCAGGCGCACGACGTGAAAAATCTGTTCGTGACCGATGGCGCCAGCTTCGTCACCAATGCCGACAAGAATCCCACGCTTACCATCATGGCGCTGACCTGGCGCGCGTCAGAGCATCTGCTCGACCAGGCAAAGAAAGGAAATTTGTAGGCGGAAATCGACCATGCCCATTTCGCGACGGGACATTCTCAAATCGCTGACGATCACGGCCATCACCGGTTCAGTATTGCGCGTGATTCCGCTAGAGGCCGCCGAATACGCCCATCGCATGGTGCGCGCGGAAAAGGCCGCGGCGGAAAACGAAGTCTATACGCCCAAGTTTTTCTCCGCTCACTCCTACAAGACACTGCAGGCGCTCTGCCAGACCATCATCCCGGCCGATGATCAGGCCAAAGGAGCGATCGAAGCGGGCGCTCCTGAGTTCATCGACCTGATCACGAGCGAGAACAAGGATTACCAGGTAGCGCTCGGCGGCGGACTGATGTGGCTCGACAATACCTGCATCGATCGTTACGGCAAGGCTTACCTCGATTGCACACCGGAGCAGCAGAAAGAAATTCTCGACCTGATCGCCTACAGCAAGAATGCGAAGAAGGATCCCAGCCTGGGGCAAGGCATCGAATTCTTCGGATTCCTCCGCAAGCTCACCGCCGATGGTTTCTTCACCAGCGAGATCGGCATCAATTATTTGGGTTACATCGGCAACACGTATGTGAAGGACTTTCCCGGCTGCCCGCCGGTGCCGGAAGCCTGAAACCTCGCCAGAGGGCGCGCCGCCGGACGATGGGCCAAGTACTTATGTAATGAGCCTGCGCTAACTTTTCTGTGTCACCCTTGAGTAGTGCCGAAATCAGATCCAAGCGACTACATTGATTGGGACGCCGGGCGCG
>WNGK01000620.1_pt1 | contig 37188 bp, 22 predicted proteins | sample 5400601 | NCBI WGS metagenome assembly WNGK01 (sample SAMN13153376, study PRJNA577476) | soil metagenome | isolation source: 60 cm soil or saprolite under Garry oak tree replicate 1 | place: USA:California | collected 2016-06-15 | reverse complement strand
CATTGCGGCTTCGGTCTACTTCCCGTGCCACGATCGCCTTTAAGATAATCGCTGCCCCACCTTCTCTGCACGGCCCCTATAGGCCGCATGTTCATTTCCTTTTAACCCGCCCAAAGCGGGTCAAATGCTCGAAATGACAATCGAAGGTGAGTATCGCAATATTGTGCAAAGCGCATTAGGTTAGCTTAGCAGGCTGCGGAAAAACCGTTTGCCTGCGTCCTACGTAGAAGTGCCGCTAAAGCGCTGACTGATTTTAACCGTTTACGCGGCGCTGAAGCGCCGCTCTTCCCACGGCAAATCGTTCTGTCGCGACTTTCCGCAGCCTGCTAGGGAATTGACTTTGCCAACCACCAACGACGAACGACCAACGACGCTTCACCAAGGCCCAGAATGAATTAGAATAAAGGGAATCCCTATGTCTTCCCGTACGTTCACTCTCGATGAAGCCCAAGACCTTCTTCCCGTCCTAGAATCTCTACTGCGAACCTCGATCGACGGAAAGAAGCTGATGGAGTCCGTCGATGCGGAACTCCAGGCCGTGGCCCACAAGATCTTTCTTGCCGGAGGCATGTCGGTGAACGTGGTGTATCTGGCGCGCCGCAAGGCCGAACGGGAAAAGGCCATCCAGCGGGTCAAGGATGCCATGGCGGAAATCGATGCCATGGGGGTGCAGGTCAAGGACCTCGACATCGGCCTGCTTGATTTCCCGTGCGAAGTCGACGGCCAAACCGTCCTGCTTTGCTGGAAGCTGGGCGAAAAAACAATCACCCACTGGCATGGAGTGAGCGAAGGCTTCGCAGCGCGTAAACCGGTAGACGCGCGTATCAGCAAGGCTAAGAGAGCCAATTAGCCATCGAGCCATTTAATTCTAGGCACCCGCGGTTGGCCGCAAATCCTTAAGATTCTATCATTTTCCTGGCAAGTTCATGCCAGAGCGACGTTCTCCCTATCAGCCGGGTCAGTGCCTAATCTCTGTGTCACACGTTGGTACAGGTACCGTTTCTGGGCAACGTGGCTCTGCTACAATTTTGTGAGCTGCTTCGCGATGATTTGGAGGTCGTTGGGGCTATGCGGAATTTCGAGCGAAAACTGTCACTGATCGCTACCTTTGCGGTTATTTTGCTGCTCGCCCTCGCGACGGCGTGCACTGGCTTCTTTGTTAACCCAACCCTGAGCTCCCTAGCGATCGGACCCCAATCGCAGACCATAACTGCTACACCCGTGCAGACTCTCCAGATGTCCGCAACTGGCACTTATAGCGACGGTTCGACCAAAGACCTAACGGGAAAAGTCGGCTGGAGTTCTGGCACCACGAGCTGCGCGACCATCAGTAACACGGGTTTGGTCACTCCCGCAAGCACTGTCGCAGGAGTCTGCACGACAACGATTTCCGCAGCTTTTGGGACGGCTACTCCGGCGACCACCACCGTTACGGTTAGTGAGGGCACACCTACTTCCATTAACCTGCAGGCGTCCACACTCACTCCTACGGCAAATTCGAGCGTGACATTCACAGCCCTAGCGACATTCCCCAATAGCAGTACGCAGCAGGACATCACGACCTCAGTGACTTGGACCAATTCCGACACAACCAATTTAACCCTAACCAACGGGAGCGGGAGCGGGACCATTTCCGCCGCCGCAGGCTCCGGAACCAAAATCACGGTCACTGCCACCTTTGCGAACGTGACCAGTAATTCTGTAACCCTGACTGTGCAGTGAACGAGAAAGCGGAGCTTTTCGTTGCTTGGGTAAAATGAAGCCCAAGCTGAATCCAACCGGAGTACCGCCCGAAGCCGAATCGCCTTCCGCCCGGAAATCCGTGTCTCGCCGTAACCCACCGGGACTGAGCATACTTTTACTGATTTCAATCTGGTTCGGAATCATTGCAGGACTAGTCGAGGGTTGTGGCCTCATCGTTTTCCAGCGTCTGAACTGGCAAAGTTGGGGCGCCATGCTCCATGTCTCCGCTCCGATTATTTGGGTGTCGCCGCTCGTGGATGTTGTGTTCTTCGTCGCAGTGGGATGCCTCGTGGCAATTGCTGCGAAGATCACGCCCAAGCTCCCGGCGTTCGGGTCATTGGTCTTCGCAGTCGCATTTCTGACCAGCTACGACTGGCTTACATTGACCGGACGTCTCTATCACCGAAGTTGTCTTCTACTGGCGATTGGAGTCGCATCGGTGCTTACGCGATGGGCCATCCGCAACCAAGCGGCGGTGACTACGTTCTGGAAGCGCAGGGTTGCAGCGATGTTGGCGGTGACGTTTGTTGCCTTTGCACTCATTCATTGGGGGAGCAGCTGGCGGGAACAATGGAGCGTTGGCGGACTTCCGGCGGCTGCTCCAGGTTCTCCCAATGTCCTGATGATCGTGATCGACACGCTTCGCGCCGACCGAGTTCACGCGTACGGTTACGCGCGCGAGACGACACCGAATATTGACCGTTTCGCGAATCAGGGAGTGCTGTTCGAGAACGCGATTTCACCTACGCCCTGGAGTTTGCCTTCGCATGTTTCGCTGTTAACCGGCAGGTACCAGTTCGAGCATGGAATCGCCGACATTCCCGAGATGTCTGTTCTTGGCCTGCAGCGTCCGCCGATGAACGGCTTTTCAACCATCGCCGAGACCCTCGAAAAACACGGCTATCGCACTGCTGCTTTTTCCGCTAACCGCGTCAACTTCACCGCTAATCTTGGCTTCCAGCGCGGCTTTCAGCATTTTGAAGACTATTTCCAATCGCCCGCCGATGCGTTCGTACGCACTGTTTACGGCAGAGAGTTTTCACGACTGTACTTGAATCGCACCGAGCACAGCAAAATCAAACGCCTGCTGCGCTGGGTCGGTTTTAATTCGCTGCTCGACAAATCGGACGAGGGGTCGATCAAGCAAATTGGCGCTTTGGGTGTAGAAAAACGCGCTGATTCGGTAAACACGGAACTGCTCACATGGGTTGATGCAGGCAGCCACTCGCGCCCGTTCTTCGCATTCCTGAACTACATCGATGTGCATCATCCCTACGGTGGTCCCCCTTGGTTCGATAGACCGTGGAAGGGCAGCGCCGTGAAGGATCAGTACGACAGCGGCATCCGGTATGTGGACGCCTGCGTCGGCGATCTCATGCGGAAACTCCAACAAAGCGGCTTGGACCACAACACGATTGTGGTCATCACTTCAGACCACGGTGAGTCACTCGGGGAACACAATATTGCGTTTCACGGCGAGTCGCTTTATCGGGAGCAAGTACACGTGCCCCTCATATTCTGGTTTCCCGGGCATTTTCCCTCAGGGGTTCGCGTTTCATCGCTGGTTTCAAACGCATCGATTCCGGCGACTCTGGTCAGTCTTCTAAGAATTGCCCCGGTTGCCGATTTTCAACGGCGCGCAATCGACGATCTCTGGAAAGATTCTCGAGCGCGGGATCACGGTGGTATTCTCTCGGAAGTGGCGCAGCTCTACCCAGCGTCCGATGAGGACATTGCTTCTCAGAAGATTGTTCCTGTGTCGATGGATGGGCCGATGAAATCGCTTACGACTCCGGATTGGCAGCTGATCGAGCACGCGAAATTCGGGAACCAGCTTTACAACTACACAAGGGATCCGGCCGAAACCCGCGATCTCTTCTGGTCCGCCCAGTCACAGAGCACGGCCGGCGATCTCTTAATCAAAATGCAGAGCACAACTGCGGGGCAGGCGTCGGCACAATCGGCGACGTCGATGGGAAATGGCGTTGCAGACATCAACTCCCAAGCCCCGTACCGCATAGTTTCAATCGCCGGCTCAGTGGTGAAAATTGAGTTGCGAGGTACTCATGATTCGCGTGTCGAGCAGTCTCAGCTAGTCGTGAGCGTTACCAGCGGCGAAGGCAAACTCTTTCAGACCTGCCGGAACTACAGCGACGACAATATTCCCAAACCCGGGGTTTCCGATCCCACACCCCAGGCGTTTGATGATCTGTGCATCAATACACCGGTTACGTCCCGAGGTCCGAAACTGGACATTTTGGTTCCCGGCGCTGCCAGAACTCCCGTAGAATTGTATTTAAGCGTTTCCGATTGGGATGGGCGCGCCAACCCCGGCGGATTTCAGATTGCTGTGAGCGGCGCCGCAGCATCAAATTAGACATGGAGCTTGCATGCGTTTCGATCTGATTGCTTTTTACGGCGGGCCGGACCAGGTGATGACCGTCACCTCCGGGATTGCCAGCGTCATCGGCGTTCTGTTGATTTTCTGGAATAAGGTGGTTGGCGCCGTAATGAAGCTGTTCCGCCGTCTCTCCGCGAATCCGCCCTCGCCGCAGGCACCTCCGCAAAATCCTTCGTAGGTCGCGGGCCCTTCATTGCGAAAAAAGGTAATTGTCATAGGACTGGATGGGCTTGAACCTTCAATAGTCGAGTCCATGCTGGACCGCGGCGAACTCCCGAACCTCGCAAAGATTCGACAGTCTGGTTCCTATTCACGGCTCAAGACAACCTATCCCGCACAGACGCCGGTGGCGTGGTCGTCGTTTGCGACTGGGACGAATCCTGGCGGCCATGGAATTTTCGATTTCATCTCACGCGATCCCGCGACTTATCTGCCCGACGCTGCCTTGAGCCGGTTTGCGCCACCGAAGAGCATGTTCGCTCAGCCGCAGGTAGTCAATCAGCGAAAAGGGACGCCCCTGTGGCAAACGCTGACGCAAGCGGGCGTGTCCAGCGTTGTCTTGCGATGTCCTTGCACGTTTCCCCCGGATGACCTCAACGGCCGGATGCTCGCCGGAGTCGGTGTCCCCGACTTGCGCGGTAGCCAGAACAAAGGGACGTTCTACACACAGGATCAAAATGCGCAGGCGCGCGAGAGCGAGCAGGTGGTAGTTCTGGGGCAGGGATCGGATCTGAAGACGCACGTGATCGGGCCGCGAACTACGCGGTCGCCCGCGGCTGACGCAACTTGCGAGATTCGAGTGCAGGCGAAAAAAGATTCGCGCAGCTTGATCATCGAGACCAGCGGAACTCCATCGCGAATCGAAGTTCGAGAGAAATCCTGGAGTGAGTGGGTGCGCTTCAAGTTCAAACTCTCGTTGCTGCGGTCGGTCACAGGCATCGCGCGCGTCTATGTGCGGCAGGTTGAGCCGCAGGTTGAGTTCTATATTTCCGCGGTGAATTTCGATCCCGCCTCTCCGCTGTTTCCGGTATCCGCCCCCGCCAGCTACGCTCGAGATCTGGCCGGAGAAATCGGCCTGTTTTCCACGCTAGGAATGGCCGAAGACCACAATGGCCTGAACAATGGACGATTGGACGAGGCCGCATACCTGGCGCAATGCGAACTAGTTCTTGAAGAGCGTGAGCGGCTCATGCGCTTCGAATTGGACCGCTTCACCGAAGGCTTCTTTTTCCTGCTCTACGACACGCCGGACCGGGTGCAGCACATGCTCTGGCGTTTTCGCGATCCCGAGCACCCCGGCTACGAGCCCGACCTGGCGCGGGATTTCTCTGGACTCATCGAGCAGCACTATGCTCGTTGCGATAAGTTGCTCACTCCAATTTTCGACCAGCTGGACGAGAACACGCTATTTATCGTGCTTTCAGACCACGGCTTCAACACATTCCGCCGCGCCTTCGATACCAACACATGGCTCTTGCAAAATGGATTGCTGGCGCTGAAAGACGGGAATAAACCGAACGAGGACCTCGGCGACAGTTTTTCTGCGGTGGATTGGTCCCGCACTTACGCTTACGCCGTGGGGCTTGGCGGAATTTATCTCAACTTCAAAGGCCGCGAGCGCGAGGGAATTGTAACGGAGGGAACCGAGGCTGAGCGCGTTTGCGACGCGATTCAGAGCGGTCTGGCAGAGATCCCAGACACTGCGACACAACGTCCTGCCATCCGCAACGTGCTGCGACGCGAAGATCTTTATTCGGGGCCTTACGTTGCCTATGCTCCCGATCTGCTGGTGAATTTTCACCCGGGCTTTCGCGTTTCATGGCAGAGCGCAGTCGGCGGATTTGCGAATGCATTGATTGAAGACAACACCCGTCGCTGGAGTGGAGACCACATCGTCGATCCCGATGCTGTCCCCGGAATTTTGTTTACAAACAAAATGCTGGATGCACCACCCTTCTCGCGTTCTTCGCAAGACAGTAGGAAAGAACCTCACATCACTGACCTTGCGCCCGCAATCCTGAATTACTTAGGAGTGCCCATTCCATCAACACTGTCAGATAGCACGGACAAGAAACCTCCGGATGCGGGCGCAACAGATGAACAGTTGGTACGTGACCGGCTTGCAGGGCTGGGCTACATCTAGCGATCCACTTGCCGACGCTATCTCATGTTCTACTGCTTCGGCTTCTTCTTGCCGAACAGCCCAGTAATCGAGTTCACCACTCCTTGCGCATTTTGCCCGCCGGGCACTTGTGAGCCGAGGCGATTACTCGACTGACTGCCCAACATCCCTTTCACATCTGGCACGAACTTCGGATCGGAGGCCGTGCCTTGAATGAAGAAAGGAATATTCGCGCCCTTACCCTGGCCACCTGCCAATTGTGAGAGTCCAGTGGCAACGCTGCCGCTCAAGCTGGCCGTCATTTTATAGTCGAGAGCATTTTGCGGGCTCACGGTTCCATTGCCGGTCAAAGTGCCGATCGCAGGAATTACGAGATCAATATTCTGCGTCTGAATTCCACTGGGCGAGACGTTTACGTTTGAGCTGAAGTTCTGAATGCTTGTGTCCGGCCCGGTTTTGGATCCCCCTAAAGCAGAAATCGCGGAGAGTTTCGACGCCATATCGAAGTGCGCCAGTTTGGTGTTTTGCAGTTTCACGGGGCCCGCGATGACTAATTTGTTCAGTGGTCCCGTGATCGTCAAGTCGCTGGAAAGAGCTCCGCCTTGAAGGGAAGAGCCAGACGGCAACACTACGCCCAGAGCAGGCAACAGCGTTTCCAGATCATCCACCGGCATATTGTCCGCATTCAGCTTCATGTTCAGGACTGCGGACTCGCTGCGCAGATCATAGGTGCCACTCAACTTCGCGACCGCCTTCCCCACCGTGACGTCGCCTTGCGTGAGCTGGCCCGTCTGTTTCTGCAATTCGTATGCTGTGGCGTAGCGCATTGCCACAGTGCGTGACGCTGGAGAACCTTTCGGAGAAAGTTTCAATTTGTCAGCGGTGGCTTCGCCGCTGCTGCGGGCCTGATTGCCATCGGATTTCAAATCACCATCAAAGTTCGCAACTCCCGCAATGCCAGAACTAGGATCAATGAATCCAGAGGCCGCCAAATCGAGGCTCTTCACGCTTACTTTTGCTTCAAGCGGCGTCAGGGCGGCATCAGTTGAGTTGATTGGGCCTGCAGTTCCGTCGAGCTTGGCCGTGCCGCCACCTGGCAGATCGGCGCTCAACGTGAATGGGAACTGCGAGGCGAAGGAGAAATTCTTTACCGTTATGTTCACGTTGCGATAAACGTGAGCCTTCGCCCGCGTGTTGGTGTCAGCGATGGATACTTCCCCATCCTTGATGCTGAGTTTGTTGACCGAAAGGTTCTGTTCAATCGACTGCTCCGAATGCGGATTTGAAGCTTCCGCAGGATTCGCAGCCGATTCGCTTCCACCCTGGCCGGCATTCGGAGCCGATTTACTTCCAGTTTGTGGTGCGGATTTCGGTGGAACGCCGCCCGCCTCGGGCGCGGCCCCACCTTTCTTCGCTGGTGCCGCATTGCCTAGCGTTGAAAAATTCCATTTTCCTGAACGGTCTCTTAGTAACGCCACCTTTGGCTGCGAAAGAGTCAAGTCAGTGACGTGAAGTGTTTTCGAGAGAATCAGCGGGATGATTTCTACTCCCACGTTCAAGGCCTTCGCGCGAATAAACGGCGAGGTGCTGAACGCTTGGTCGTCTGCAATCGCAATATCGTCCGCTGCGAGACTTCCTGACCAGAGTGACAGGCCGAGATTACCCACTGTCACCTTGCGACCCAAAGCATTGGTCAGCTCAGACTCAATGCGCGGTCGGAAGCTGTTGACATTTATCAAGAACGGCAGAACCAGAACAATGACGATGAGGATTACAACGACGATGCCGATCCATTTCAGGGCGCGCTTCATAGTGAACCTCCGTTCCGGGCTGGCAGTTGGATGATTCAACTCTGCAGCAAGTGGGCTGGTAACGCAGCCAGTCTAACAAAAATCGTCAGGGGGCGGACTGCATAAGCTCGGGGTCAGGAACTCCGTTCTCCAGTTCCTGTTGCCTTTTCTGCCGGGCAGAATTCGAGATCTGCGCGGCCTCCCGCATCTCTGCGCGCGCTTCTTCGCTATGCCCAAGATGTTGCAGAATCTGCCCGCGAAGATAACGAACACTGGCGTTCCCAGCCTCAAGCTTCTTCGTGACATCGATTTCCGCCAACGCCTTCGCGTACTCGCCTTCACTCTGGTACACGCGCGCAAGCTGATAACGCGAGCTGGCCAGGTCGGGATCGAGGCGCAGTGCATGTCGAAAATACTGCTCGGCTTCCTTTAAGTGCTGCTGATTGAACTCAATCAATCCAAGCTGGTCATAGTTGTAAGAAATATCCGGCTCGATTTCGGAGTCCTTCAGAAACTCAGACTTCGCTAGCTCGAACTGTTGTGTCTTCATGTATGCAAGCCCAAGGTTGAAGTGAACAAACGGCAGGCGGGGAGCGGCTTTTTCGGCAAGCTCCAATTCTTTTATCGCCTCGTCATATTCTTCGCGGTTCAGGTGCGCCTTGCCCATGAGAAGGTGAAATTCCGGAGTGTCCCCCCCGATCTTGAGCAACTGGGCAAGTGCTCCCTGCTCCAAATCCGGCTGTTTTGACTTCCATGCAGAAATCGCAAGCACGTAAAGAAAATTCAGATCATTCGACTCCTGCTGTTGCAGCGGCTCCAGGGTGCTCGCGGCCGCGGAGTAGTCTTGCGTGAAGAAATAGCAGAGTCCAAGCAGATATCGTGCCTGCACCGATTCCGGACTGTCGCGCACCACAGATTCAAAGGGCGCAATGGCATCTTGAAACTTGTTTTGCCTGTAGTAAGCAAGTCCGATATTCAACCGTATTCCAGCTACATGAGGAGACAGGTGTTCAGCTTTTTCGAGTTCCACCAACGCAGGCTTCCATTGCTTTTCGCGCATATAGACCACGCCCAGGTTGGCATACGCAGGCGCCGATCGTGGATCGGCATCAATCACACTTCGGAACGCTTGCTCCGCTTGCTTCAAATCTCCTTGCTGGAGAGCAGTTTGCCCGCGCTGAAATAGTTGCGCAAGATCTTGAGTCGCCTCCATGGCCCTGTCGTTTTTGCCGCCCGATGGCCCCTTCCCCGGGGCCTGAACTGCTTGCCCGAGCGAGGTTCCAAGGCCGGAAAAACAAAGAATTCCGCAACAGAAAATTTGCAAGATGCTTGACACAGGTGCACGTCTCTGCTGTAGTGTCCGCCAGCGGAGGCCGCAAATTCAAGCGCTCGGCGGACAGGGAAGGCCCGTAGTGGTCACGATTCGCGAGGTGGCGAAGGAAAGCGGTTTTTCGTCGACAACCGTTTCCATTGTTCTGAACAATGCTCCGCTCGCCCGCTATATCCCCGATACCACAAAGAAGCGCATCGAACGCGCCGCCCAGAAGCTCGGTTACCGCCCCAATCTTTTTGCCCGTTCTTTGCGCAACCGGCGCAGCCACACGGTCGGCGTGATGGTCTTCGACATGACCGATCCCTACTGCACACCGATCTTGCGTGGCATTGAGACGTCACTCTACCAGGCGTCTTTCCTGCCGATTCTCACGGATGTGCACAACGAGCGCAGCCGCTTCGAACGCTATCTGGAGATGCTGCTTGATCGCCGGGTGGAAGCCTTGATCGTGGTGGCAAACTGGCTCTTTGTAGAGATCGATGTTCTCGGTGATCTCGAAAAGAGCAACATCCCCACTGCCATGATCGGCCGCGAACTGCAGGCGGGAGCTATCAGCTCGGTGATCGTGGACAATGAACTCGGCTCGCAGCTGGCCATCGAACACTTATTTTCTCTCGGCCATCGGAACATTGCGTTCATTCGCGGGCCTAAGCGCATCACGGATAGCGCGCCTCGCTGGAAAGGTGTCCGCAATTTCGCGAAGGCGCATGGACTCGAAATCAACCCTGATCTGGTGCTGGACTTGCCCGAATCCAGCGATCCTCTCTCCAGCTTCGACGCTGGTCACAAGCTGACTGAAGATCTGCTCCGCAGGAGGCGTCCCTTCACCGCTCTGATGGCCTTCGACGACATGACCGCGTTCGGCGCAATTCGGGCGCTGAGCAAAGCGGGTATCCGAGTTCCCGAGCAATGTTCGGTCATCGGCTTCGATGACATTGCGCATTCAACTCTGCTAACGCCATCGCTCACCACGGTGCGCCAGCCGATGCCGGAAATGGGCAAGATGGCGGTCAGCATCGTCTCTGAGGGGATCAGTGCAGTGCAGGAAAAACGAAAAATTACCGCCAACCATCGCAAACTGGTGCCCCAATTGGTGGTCCGCGACTCCACTTCCCGCCCAACTTAAATCCCGAGAGGAACGTTTCGGCGCATCTTGTGCTTGACAGTAATTTAAGCTTTCGGCCAGTATTAACACGTTTTAATAAACCTTTTCGTGGGTTAGTGCGCCTCCGCTTTTACGCTATATAGCACAATTCGCAGGGATTCCCTTTTTTTCTTGACAAAGTCCAGAAATCAGGAGCCTAATTAGCCACATTGTGGGTGTTTGCCAAAATTCGAACGATTTACTGAAACGATTCAATATGAGTTGACCCCTAAGGCCGGAGGCTACGTACATGCGTAGTGAGAAATGGTTAGGAATCCTGCTCTGCATCTCCCTCAGCATTCCAGTATTGGCCCAGAAGTTCACCGGTACTCTGACGGGTTCGGTCACGGATCAGAGCGGTGCAGTTGTGGCAGGCGCCGCGGTCAGCATCACTAGTCAAACGAATGGTTCCACACGCACAGCGGTGACGAACGGGGCGGGCAGCTTCACTTTCCCTGAACTAAACCCAGATACCTACAACGTCACCGTCACCAAACAAGGATTCAAGCAGGTCGTTCAGCAGAATGTCGTCTTGCATGTGGCCGACAATGTCGCGCTGAACGTTCAGCTGCCAGTTGGCACGACTGCGGAGAAGATCGAGGTAGTGGTTAGTCCATCCGACGTGACCTTGCAAACGCAATCCGGCGAAGTCTCGAACACTATCGAAGGTCAGCAGGTCCGTGAATTGCCGCTGAATGGCCGTAATTTTGTGCAATTGACCACGCTCGTTCCCGGCGCGGCCGTTGGCGAGGGCTTCGACACTAAGAACAAAGGCCTGTTTTCCGGCACTACCATCTCCTTCAGCGGTTCACCCTCAGTGGGCAATCAGTGGACCGTGGATGGTGCCAACAACAATGATATCGGCTCTCAAGGGACCATTCTGGTTTATCCGTCCATCGAAGGCATCGACGAGTTCAAGATTCAACGCAACAGCTATGGTCCGGAATATGGTGGATCGAGCGGCGCGCAGATCAACGTTATTACCAAAGGCGGAACTAACACGTTCCACGGGAGCGCGTTCTACTCCGGACGCAACGATCTCCTAAATGCAAAGAATTTTTTCTTGGGCGAATGCACAACTGGCGGCGAAAGCTGCAAGAAGCAGATTCTGCGTCGTAATGATTATGGCTTTAGCTTCGGTGGGCCCATTAAGCGGGATAAACTCTTTTTCTTCTGGTCGGAGGAGTGGAATATCGAGCGCCGGGGCAGAGTGCATACGGATTGGACCCCTACTACGCAGGAACGCAATGGTGACTTCTCTGATCTGGCAGCAGCTTGGGCTGCAGCCCCGATTGACCCGGTAACCGGTTTGTCAACGTGTCAAGGGCCTGCGGTTCCGGTCGATCCTGCGACCGGCTTACCTTTTCCCGGAAACATGATCCCTACTACCCGCCTTAGCCCAGCAGGGCAGGCGTACATTTCTCCGATAGCTTTGCCGAATCTTTCTGATCTCTGCGCACTGAATAACTGGGTGACCCAGGTGAGAATCCCGGTTGATTGGCGCGAGGAGAACGTGCGTGGCGACATCAATTTAGCCAAAAATAGCACCCTCATGTTGCGTTATACCCAAGATAAGTGGCTCAACTTTTTGCACGCGGACGAAGCTGCTGGGCTGTGGGGGGATAGCGATTACCCAGCGCTGTCGGATAACTGGAACCAACCGGGCAAAATGGCAGTGGCGAAACTCACGACGACCTTGAGCAACACGGCGGTTAACGATTTCCAATTCTCCTGGTCGGGAAACCGAATCTATGTCACCCTCGCGGGTGATGATCCCGGTCTAAATGATCAGATCAACGCTGCTCTGCCGCGAATTTTCCCATACAGCGACAAACTCCATGGAAACAAGGTCGCGTGGCCACAGTGCTGGTGTGGTGCTCCTGCAGGTGAACTGGGGATTATTTCGCCATGGAAGAACCGTCAGGATCTCTTCGTTTGGAAAGACGACTTTTCGAAAGTTGCCGGCAAGCACACCTTCAAGGCGGGTTTCCTGTATAGCCGTAACGCCAAAGACGAAGAAGTTGGGGACGAATACGGTGAGCTCTGGGGCGGGGGAGATGCCAACGGTCCCGCCGTTGACTATAACGGGCCGGGTTGGTCAAACGGGAACGGCATTGGAACAGGCAATTATTACGCCGACTATCTCCTTAAGGGCGAAACTTTCGGCTACGATGAGTCGCAGAGGGGTAATTTCGCCTTTGTACGCTGGCGCGATTATGAATTTTATGGTGGTGATACGTGGAAGGTATCGCGTCGATTGACGCTGAACTATGGAGCACGATGGTCGTTCATCCGCCCGACGTACCTGGATGATAATAAGCTGGGTGGTTTTTCACCAGCCCTGTATGCGACCCAGACCTCGGCTGCTCCGGATGATCCTTGCCGCGGCATAATAATAGCCAAAGGCGCTGATGGCAGTGGATGCGCTGCAATCGGGTCTGTTCTTACGCCGCCACAGTTTGAGAATCGGACACTGGTCCACAATAACAATCACATGATCGCGCCTCGTGTTGGTTTTGCCTGGGACGTTTTCGGCAAGCAACGTTTTGTACTCCGAGGCGGCGTGGGCCAATTCTTCCCCCGCGACCGGTTGCTTGCCATCAGCATGCGCGCCGATGAACCGCCTTTTGGGATAGGCACCGCGGCGGTAAGAACTCTGGACGGGCCTCTTCTACCCTTTCCTGGCAACTCACCGGGAGGCGTAGACTGCGTAACCCAAGGCTGCGTTTTCGGAGCTGCTACGGGAGGTGCTCCTCACCAGGGGCTTGACCCCAACCCTAACCAAGCCAACAGTTGGCAGTGGAACCTGACCACGGAAACCGCGCTTTGGAGAAACAGCAAGCTCGAACTGGCCTGGGTGGCCAATCGGGGAATTCACCTGCAGAATGCATATGACGCCAACCAGATTCCTAAGGCTTTTCGCCTGCAGGCGGCACAATTAGCAGTCACCGGCGGAGATACAACTTCTCTCCACCCCTACCCGTATAACTCAGCGGGACAACTGACTATTTGGAGCCACACCGGCGATTCCATTTACCACTCGTTGCAAGCTATGTTTACCACTAAGCTGCACCGCAATTCGATGTTCCAAGCTGCCTATACATTCTCGAAGGCTCTCGGGGACACTACGTTCGGATATGTGGACACAAATACTGTCTTCTCGGACAACACCAATCCGAGGACAAACCGTGGCCCCGTGGACTTCGACCGTCGCCATGTCCTTAGCGCGAATTTAATCTACAACTTCCCAGAATTTGCGCAGTGGAATGCTATTGCACGCCAATTCGTTGGGGGATGGGAAACCAGCACCATCGTAAACTATGCCAGTGGCAACGCCATAACTGTTCAAGGCAGCAACGGGCTGGGAGATGCGACCGGCACTGCAACTACAGGTGGCTTATTCACAGGAAGGCCTTTGAGGATCTATTCGCAGCCGTGCCATCTTAGCAACTCTCCGAGAGGCCAATGGCTGAATCCTGCAGCCTTTACGTGGAACGGCTACCAACTTGGCACCTTCGGAAACGGCGGCCCCGGCCAGTGTGCCGGCCCGCCAGTTAATAACGTTGACTTGTCTCTTGACAAGAATTGGAGTCTTCCGTTTATCGCGGGTGCTTTCGGTGAGAAAGCCAGGCTTCAGTTCCGGATAGATTTCTTCAACGTGTCCAATCATCCTCAGTTCAGGTTCGCTGGCCAGAATTTGGCATATAACGTAACCGGGGTCATGCCCGTGGATGCTGCCGGAAACGATTGCTCGGGGAACCCGAGCGCTTGTGTAGCTCTTTCAGGCGGTGTGCTGGACCCAACCGCCCACTTTGGGCAGCAGCATTTCTCTAGTCAGAGCGGAAACCGGGAAATCCAGTACGGGTTGAAGCTGGTCTTCTAGTCGTACTGCGACCGCTTTTGAGCCGGGCTTGGCCGCAGGTCACGCCCGGCTTTTAATTTTAGCCGCCAGGGCGAAGAACCCGCGCGGAATCACGCTGCGGAAGCGCCATTTCCTTCGAACCGTCACGCGGTCGTCAATGGCCCTATCCCAGGCATCAAACCAGACGGGGACTTGTTGGAGCAGGAACTGCAAAAGCGCTAGCCGAGCCATTGTCACTCGATTCCCGAATGCGTCGTGTCACGACATCCCTGCTTCTTGCCCTCATCTTCCTCCAGCCTTTAGCAGCGCAAGCACCCTCGCGCATGGCTATTTCACTGCTGATTGAGCACAATCGTTTAGGGGAGGCCGAGCGCCAGCTCTGGAAGGTACTGGTGCGTCAACCCGACGAAGGCTGGGCACTTGACCTGATGGCCGCCATCCGTATGCGCCAGAAGCGCACGCCGGAGGCTGAGGCCTTGTTCCGTAAGACGTTGTCGATCAATCCAAAGGACGTGGAGGCTTGGCGCGGCTTGGGTGATGTTTACACGGTACTTGGAAACAATACTCAAGCCCTCGATTCATATTCCAATGTAATCGCTATCGCACCGGCTGATGTTAAGGCGAATGAGGCGTTGGCTGCCCTCTACCAGCATGTCGGAAAATACGATGAATCGGTAATGGCAGTGGAGCGGATTCCGGCGTCGCTGCGTCCTACGCGCCTTTTGTCTGTCCAGGCCGCGGATTACTTCGCGCTCAACCAACCATCCAAGGTTCCGGCCTTGATCGCATCCCTGTTGCGCGCCAAGTCTGACATAGCAGCGGTTGGAGATTTCGTAGCGGTGCTCCTCCGCAACGGCTACGTCGATGATGCTGCCCATATAATGGAAATCTTCGCGCCCGAAAAGCCCTCGGCGGAATACCTTCACAGCTTGGCGCGTGTGCGCGCGGCACAAAAGCGTCTTCCTGAGGCACAGAGACTCCTTGGACGAGCGCTGAAGGTCCAACCTAAGTCTTTCGATTTGCTCTTCGATTCTGCTCGCTTGGCAGCGCAGCAGAATCAATGGAACGAAACCGTCAACTTCCTGCGACGCGCGGACCAGGTTAAGCGAGACCAGCCCGACATTTTGCAGAAACTCAGTTTGGCATTACTGAAGACTGGAAACCATACCGCTGCAGTGGCGGTAGCGAGAAGATTGAATTCTATTCAACCGGATAACCCGGACAATGAATACGTGATGGCCTCTGCGCTGATCGAGGATAACTTGCCCGAAGAGGCGGAGCCTATCGCTCGTAAAGTGGCGGTGACTCGACCTCAGGACGCCAACAGTGTGTTACTGCTGGCCATCGCAGAGTTTAAAAAGGGTGACGAAGCCACAGCCAAACAAGAGCTGCTTCGCTGCCTGGCTATCGACCCCAATTCCGCAGACACTCATTATTATTTGGCGTTGATCGCGCAGCGAGAGGGCAACTTCGACAAAGCACGAGCAGATTTGCAAAATGCCGTGAAGATAAACCCAAGTCATGCGTCGGGGCAAGAGACACTAGGGATTGTGGATTTACAACTTGGTGACTTGGAGGGGGCCAAGATCGCGCTGGAACAAGCAGTAAAACTTGCTCCCGCTGCTTCCCAATCTCATTATCAATTGGCCTTAGCTTATCAACGCCTAGGTCTGCAAGACCGCGCCCGTACAGAGATGGAGGCATATCAAAGGCTCCGGCATGCTGAAGATGAAGCACACAGGCGCCACGAATCGGTCGTCCAGGATTCAGCCGAAGCTCCGCCGCGATGAGCGCGTGATCCTTGCAGATGAAGAAGCCTGTGAGGACGGCGTTAGATTGAGAACTCACGGTTGTGACGTACTTGGGAACTACCATGCGTAGTGTACTTGAGATCTCCGGCAAAGTCGGCGTGGCGGCCCTTTTCTGCCTTTTTCTCATGCCTGGATGCTGGGCGCAGGAGAATGAAAAGGCTGCGACCCAGGCGGATTCTCCGCAGGAGCATTTCCAGTCTGCGCAGACCTTCCAGATCGCTGGTGACTACGAAAGGGCGGCGGCTGAGTATCGTGAGGCCATCGCTCGTAGTCTGCAGCAGGTCGGGAATTTGCGGATCTCACACGAAGAGTATGCTGCCGGGGCTGATCTGCTGGCGAAAGCTGTGCAGATTGCACCCAACTTGGTAACAGCACGCATTGATCTTGGCATCGCTAAGTTTAAGGCTGGCGACTTCGAGGCCGCCAAGAGCGAGGTCGAGGCTGCTCTTAGGCAAGAACCTCAGAATGTTCGTGCATTGAATCTCGCAGGCAAAGTTTATTTCATGCAAGGAAACTTTCAGGCGGCTGCGGATTCGTTGCAGGCAGCGCTGCAGCTGCAACCTGATTTTGACATCGGCTACACGCTGGCTTTAGCTGACCTGGAATTAAAAAGGACCACAGCGGCCAGCATCATATTTGACGAGATGCTAGCCTCGAGCAAGCCTGGCGCCAGCCTGCAAGCGCTGATTGGCATCGCCTATCGTGAGACCGGATATCTCGATCAAGCGGTCTCTCACCTAAGCAAATCGATCGCTCTGGATCCCAAAGAGTCGAAGACCCGCTTCGCACTCGGGCTGGCCTACTTCCTCCAAGGCCCACATAGCTATGCGCAGGCGCGGGAACAACTTCAGGCCGGGCTTGCCCTAACCCCGGGAGACTACACCGCCCTCTACTATCTCGGAGTGATGGCTGCCAGCCAAAAGAACTTGGCAGAAGCGGCCACATGGTTCGAGCAAGCGGCGATCGCGCGCTCCAGCGATCCGGAGGTGTATTTCAGGTTGGCCCAGGTGCAGTTCGATGCCAGACACTTTGAGCAAGCAGTAGCTGCGCTACATAAATTGCTAGCCCTCTCTCCTGATGACCAGAACACCCCAGGCGCAGATCTAGTTCACGAACTGCTTGGCAAAGCCCTGGGAGAGCTGGGGCGGCGTGCTGAAGCGGACGCCGAACTCGAGCGCGCCAGGAAGATTCGTCAGCAGTCGCGGGCCGGTTCGGGGCCGTCGGCTCTCATGCAACCCGCGGAAGCGGGACGGTCTGGCCACAAGGAGCTGCGCTCTATGTTGCTGCAGGTTCCTCGGGAACCCGCGTTATCCAGCTTGCATGAAAGCGAGTATGTGAGACAGGTTTCTGCGTTGCTCGGCGACGCCTATGACAACTTGGGCGTTATTGATGCTCGAGCAGGGCGGTATGCCAGCGCGACCACTGAATTTAGTGAGGCAGCCCATTGGAACCCCGGAATTCAAGGACTGGACAGGAAGTGGGGAATGGCGGCTTTTCGTGCCAACCAATACGATCAGGCAATCTCGCCGCTGGAGCGCCAGCTTCGGCGCACACCCGGTGATCTAGTTTTGAGGGAAACTCTAGGAGTCTGCTATTTCATGTCTGACAAATTCACCCAGGCGGCCGTGGTTTTCATGCCGGCTCTGCACGAGTTGTCCAGCAATCCAGGTGTGCTGTACGCGGCGGGTGTCTCGCTGGCGCGCAGTGGGAATAACCAGGCTGCGAGCCAACTTTTTTCACGCATGCTCAAAGATAACCCAAATGTCCCGCAAGTGCACTTGCTGCTGGGCGAAGCGCACGCCGACTTGGCTGAGTACCAGGACGCACTAGCAGAATTTTCGCGTGCACTCGAACTTGATCCCAAACTTGCCGAAGCCCACTATTACAAGGGTATCGTACGATTCAAACAGGGGCAGATGGACGATGCTGAGCAAGAGTTTCAAGCAGAGCTGGTTCTAAATCCCATGTCTGCCGCCGCCCTGTACCAGTTGGCTGTGGTGAAATTGGCGCAGCAGCAAACTGACGAAGGTATCCGCTTACTTAGCCAAGTGCTGGAGCAATCCCCTACAAACGCTGATGCTCGTTATCAGCTCGGAAAGGCAATGCTCGAAAAAGGAGATGTGAGAGCTGCAATTGATAACTTGGAAGCCGCCGTTCATGCGCAGCCTAAAGATTACAGCTACTATCAGCTAAGTCTCGCTTATAAGCGCGATGGACGCATGCAGGATGCGCGACAAGCCTTGCAGATGTACGAGCAGCTAAAGCGAAAGGCGCCTTCCGGGACCTCGGTGCAATGAGCGCGAAATGCACACGGGACCATGGGCCTGACTTCAGAGCAATAAACACCCGTTATGGGAAGCCCACAATTTTTACTTTTCTTCTTGTCCTGCTCTCGATCGAAATTCCAGCGCAAACCAAGACTGCTGGATCGTCCGACACTCCGCAATTTCGCGAGATTTCGCAAGACTCCGGCTTGACGGTCTCTCACATCTCTACCGCTGAGCAGCACTACATCATTGAATCCATGAGCGGTGGCATCGCCCTGCTTGATTGCGATGACGATGGCAAACTCGACATCGCGATGGTTAACGGCTCAACGGTCGAGCGTTATCGCGCTGGCGGTGATCGGCTGGTTACTCTTTACCACCAGGATGCGAATCTCAAGTTCAGCGATATCACGCAATCCGCGGGGTTGACCCACAAAGGTTGGGGCATGGGCATCGCCGTCGCTGATTTCGATAATGACGGCAAACTGGACATGTACGTCACCGGATTCGGTGCGTCTGCCCTGTATCGTGGTCTGGGTGGCTGCAAGTTCGAGGAGGTGACCGAAAAGGCCGGTGTTGGCGGCAGCGGATATATGACCGGTGCGGCCTGGGCAGACTACGATCGCGATGGCCACGTGGATTTGTTCGTCTCCCGTTACGTGCACCTCGATATCAACAAACTGCCAGAATTTGGAAGCAACGAGAAATTCTGCCGGTTCAGGGGAATCTTGGTGCAGTGTGGCCCGTGGGGAATGCAGGGAGAAAGTGATCTCCTGTTCCATAATCGAGGTGATGGGACCTTCGAAGAAGTTTCGAACAAAGCTGGCGTTGATGATCCTCAGCATCGTTACGGCCTGGGAGCGGTTTGGGGCGATTATGACAATGACGGCTGGCCGGATTTGTATGTGGCAAATGATGCCGGGCCGAATTTCATTTATCGCAACAAGCATGACGGAACTTTCGAGGAAACCGGACTTCTGAGCGGGGTGGCGCTTGGCGTGGATGGCCAGGAACTGGGATCGATGGGCGTCGATTTCGGCGACTACGATCATGATGGAAGGTTGGATATTTACGTCACGAATTTTGCTGATCAACCGAATAATCTTTACCGAAATATTGGGTCCCAGAGTTTCACTGATGCAGGATGGGCGTCAAAGACGGGTCAGCCGAGCTACCCATATGTGAAGTGGGGTACAGGTTTCGTGGACTTCGATAATGACGGATGGGAGGACATTTTTGTAGCCAACGGCCATGTCTACCCGCAGGTGGACGCGATAAAGGGGAGCGTACAATATCGTGAACCGATGCAGTTGTTCCGGAATCTGCACGACGGTACGTTCGAGAATATCTCTGTGGCATCAGGTCTCGAACAGATACCGCCGGCTTCCCGCCGCGGCGCTGCTTTCGGCGATATCAATAATGACGGCTGCATAGATATTGTGACTTTGAATGTGGGACTACCGCCCTCCTTGCTTCTCAACCATTGTGCGACTGGCAATCACCGAATGCTACTTAAGCTGGTCGGAACAAAGAGCAATCGAGCCGCAATAGGCGCACGGGTCACCATTAACGCAGGGAAACTGACCTCATTTAGCGAGGTCAAAGCAGGATCAAGTTATCTCTCTCAAAACGACCTGCGTGTGCATATCGGTCTCGGCGCTGAGAAGATGATTGACGCTGTCGTTGTACGCTGGCCGAATGGCAATATAGAGACCTTGCAGCACGTTGCAGCCGATGCGATCTATACGATTATGGAAGGCCAGGGCATCATGGAGATTAAGCCATTGCCGTCACAATGACGGGCCAATGCGGTCACAGTTAAGTGACGAAAACTCATCTCTGATGATTGTCCTGACGCGGCTTTGGGTCAGATAGGACTCCAAGTCCCAGAGGTCCGCCGGTTGCTATTTAGGAAGAAGGATTCGAGCTTTGAGGTTCTCGCAAGCAATGCGAGGAACCGGTCTGTTGGACAGGAAGGCTCCCAGTCTGCAGGAGCTCTCGATTCGCTTTCTGAGAAGGGTCGAATCGGCAACTCTCACAACGAAGTCGAAGGCCTACTAAGGCAAAGGCTGGCGTCTTTTCGCTGACGAAAATTATCGGCATGCGCCTGGATCACATAACGAAGGATGATGCAAGCAGAAGAATGGAATCTCATGCCTGCGGATCGCCTTTCCCATCCCATGAACAACCGCCAGCCTCCGCTTCGCTCCGGTTTCCCTCGCTTGACGATTCCGATCACTTCCTCCACAATCAACTCGCCAGCGTCGCTGCGCTCCGAACCCCGATCGCATTCCGCAGGAAGGCAGATCGCTTTCCCTCCGGAACACTGATTGTCTTCACCAGAATCCGCACCTTGTCGGATGATTGCCGCAGCACTAGGCATCTTTGCTATCCGACCGCGACCTGTTGCGGCGTTGGGATCACAGCTGCCAGGGCATGCTCCAGGTCGGCGATCAGGTCTTCAACATTTTCGATCCCTACCGAAAGCCGGATCAGTTGCTCGGTAACACCCATCTTCTGTCGGTGCTCGGCGGATATCATGGCGTGAGAGGTGAGCACGGGAATCGAGACCAGCGACTCGACTCCTCCCAGGCTCGGAGCGAGTGTAAACAGGCGCAGTGCTTCCGTGAGGTGTTTGGCATCTTCGCCGGTTCCGTCAACTTCGAAGCTGAGAACGCCCCCTCCGCCTTTCATCTGCTCCATCGCCAGGGCGCGTTGCGGGTGGCCTTTCAGGAAGGGATAGTTAACCGACCGGATTTTTGGATGCCGAGCCAGAAATTCCGCAATTCGCAAAGCGCTTCCATTCTGGCGCTCGACCCGGACCGAGAGCGTCTTGATTCCGCGCAGCAGCAGGAAGGCGGCGTGTGGATCCATCGTCCCGCCAAGCGTGGTGCGAGTTGCGTGAATCTCGTCGATCAGGTCTTTGCGTCCGACGGCGGCGCCGCAAATCAGGTCGCTATGTCCCCCGAAGTACTTTGTGCCGGAATGCAGGACAACGTCGATTCCGAATTCAGCCGGGCGCTGGTTGACCGGAGTAGCGAATGTGCTGTCGATCAGCGTTATGAGTTGACGCTGCCGCGCCAGCGCCACCAGCCTCGGCAAGTCGATCACCCGCAGAGTCGGATTTGTGGGCGACTCAAGATACAGCAGCTTGGTATTGGGCCGGATAGCACGCGCATGCTGGTCGTAGTCAGTGGTGTCCACGAATGTGGTTTCCACGCCCAGCTTGGGAAGCCAAGTAGACAGAAATTTCGTGACCCCGCCATAGATATCGCGCTGGGCAACAATGTGGTCCGCACTCTTGACTAGCGCCATGATGCTGGTGGTGATCGCGTTCATTCCCGATGCGAACAGCAGCGCGGCATCGGCCCCCTCCAGTCGAGCGATGGCCGATTCGACTGCGGTATTCGTCGGATTCCCGTATCGCGTATAGAACATGTCGGTGCTGGTCGCGCGCAGCTGCTGGTCGGAATCGGTCACCTGAAAAGTCGAAGTCTGATAAATGGGCTGCGCCATGGGCGCATTTCGCTTCTCAAGGTCCGCTGCGCCACGCACGGATTCCGTCTCGGGATGAAAACGATGCCGCTTCATAACCGTTCCTTGGCTTATGAGCTCAAGGTTACCGTCCCTGCGACTCATCGGCAAGGGCGACTGCTTACCCTACTATTGGAAATCGCACTAGTTCGCGAAGAAGAATGACTTTGTGGGTCAGTGAAGGACTTTACAACCGTGTACGATTTTCCAGCAAAGTCCTTAAAGTGAATGCAAAACTCTATTTTCCTTTTCTTGAGAATTAGCAATTGACAATCCATCGACCCGCATAAACAAATACCCTTCCACTGCTTCAAAGGTTCCGATTGTAGGAAATGCAAAGTTGTTCTGTGCGAAATGCAAATCCAAAGAGGCATTCAGACCAGTTTGGTTTTCCGACATAACCGATAGCCTCATCAAACTAACAGCCGAGAAGTTTATTTCCGAGAATATTTGGTCCTGAAAAACCAAGCCACCCAACGCTAGGATTCTTCGTCTGCTGGTTCCCGCGGCGCCCGCGAGACGCTCCTTCGTAGTGGCCCGCATTAATTCTTTGCGATGGATCAAAGACGAACCGCCTTCGTGGGAGGACGTGCTGAAGACCATGGGCGCGACCGTGCGCTCAAGTTCCACGTCGAGAGGATCAGCCCCTTCCCCAATCTTCTTTTCCAGATCGAGCACCAACGCAGCTCGCTTCTCATGGTCCTTAATCGCGGCCCGGCTGTCTTGTACTATTCCTCCGTACTCCCCCGTAACACAGTCACAGATGCTTTTGGCAGAGTGTACGACGTGAGTGGAGTCGCGTTAATCTTCGATCTTGCCGCAGGTCCGTCTGGATCAGCCGAGCCGCCTGCCGGAGGTGGCGCTGGATGCCACTGGTACTGCTCGCTGCCGAAGGTGATCATGTCCACTGTTCCCCTGAAATGTTGAGTGGCCCTCCCGTTTTCAAAGTTAATTCGCACCGGGTGCGGGTTCATCTGGTCTTTGTTGATCAGCATAACCGCCCATTGGCCATCGGGCCGAAGCAAGGCATATGCAGTGACAATAACGTGGCCGGCCGGATCCGTGACATCGCTTGTCGCTGGGAAAACCTTCTGCACGCCAGTGCCGGGCTGTGCCCATTCCTGCGTTATCAATCGGCTGGCGAAGTACTGCGACGTGTACTGCTTCGGCTGATAGTTTGAATCCACGGTAAACATTCCAAATGTGCCCATCGAGCTGCCGCATCCGCTATACAGGCCGGTGGGCAAATAGTGGAAATAATACAACCCGTCTCCACCGGCGGTGAAGAAAGCGCCGGTGAAATCCGCAAGCCAGAGCGCGCCGAATGTATCAACGAACGACTCACCCGTGTTCCACGCGATGTTAAGCTCAGTGATCAGCATGGGCACACTTGCAGGAACGCCGTCATCTCTCCAGACTTGAAGAATGTTGCTGATCAGTCTCGGTTCCTCGTAGAGATTGCTCCACTGGATTTTGCACGGCTCGAACGGATAGTGCTCGAAGGAAACGAACGCGAGGTCCTGCAGGCGATTGTGCGCCTTCAAATACGCGATAAGGCGCCCCATCCACGAGGTGCGGCCTTGCGCGTCCGGCCCGACCTGGATGTCGCGGTTCACGCCCTGAAACACCGGTCCACCCAGCTTCAGAGCCGGATCAACCGTATGCAGTACGGTGGCCCATTGCAGGTACAACGCGCCATAATCTTCGGGAAGCATGTATTGCCCGTCAGGTTCCTCACCCATTTCGACATATGAAATGGGATAACCGCGAGCCTTTAGGAACGCGATCTGGTTTGCGGAGTCCTCCGGTGTGCCATAGAGCAAGGAAACTGGCACCATCGCGGGAAGCCCGCGCGTATAGCCGCTGATGTAGAACAGATCGAACCCGACCTGATCGCGTTTGTCATTGATGTCCTTCGGTTCGTGCCACGGATCCACCGAGGAGCAATAAGTCGTGGTCTGGTCGGGGTCGGGCGTGTGGCGAATGAGATCGAAAAACTCGCCGCTTTGTGACAAGGTTCCCAAGTAAATCTCTCGAATCGCATAGCCAACGCAGTTGCGGTTGTCACTGGAGCCATGGTCATCGCAAGTGTTGGATGACTCGGTCATTGATATGCGCAAGTAGCGAACTGCAACCGGAGCGGAGGCAAGGCGCAGAGTCGCTACGCCGCCGCGTCCGGATTCGACGTGACCTCCCTGAAAGGTCACCCATGTGCCTGCTGTAGGTTGCTTAATTGGATCGTCGCCAGTCCAATACTGAACCAGATACTGGCGCGCGTAAGGCTCGCCCCATGAAACCCGGATTGCGTCCAGTTCATGACTAGCGGCGAGATCGACTACCACCCATTGTGGATAGTTCGTATCGTCTTCACCCGTGAACGCTTTCGAGAGATAGGGGTTGCTTTTCCAGTAAGTTTTTTCGTCGCCGTCGGTGATGCGAGAGTATCCGTTCGCATCGGTGCCGTCGTTGCGCGTGAAACCGCGATGCGGAAGGAAGTACCCGAACGAGTGGCGGATGACATCTCCAGGTTTCGCGTCACCGACGTAATAACCTCTACCACTCGGATCGCTCCATCTGCCCTGCGGATTCCAGTGCCAGGCTTCAACAAACAGTTCCGTGTTCTGGCGGTAGGTTACCGTCTGCCAACCCGCAGACAGAACCTGTTTTATGACCGGCTCGGTGAAAAGCTTGTCTGTTACGGCAATGTTGATGCGGTCAATGCCCGCACCTAAAGCCTCTGTGGGAACAAATGTTTTCGCGACATGGCGAGGATTCGAATCCACACGAATGATTTGAGTATGGGAAGGAATACTGAGGTCTAAGAGGATGAGGAGAGAGATGAAGCTTGTCTGAATCCCGAACCTACGCCTTCTGAAGAAGCACATGTGACCTCGCGATATTCATTCTTTCTAACATGCCTGGAGCACTACGGAGAATAAATGGGCTGGCAGTTCGGATCCCAGCCCACTTTCCTACAAGTATAAATTCGCCCCAGGTGCAATTCCCACGGCAGCACTAACGCCGAGTAGCAGCGCAGCAGAATGTCTAGCGGCGTTTTTCGATTGCGGACGATAAGAGGTGCTTTCACTTACGTTGGGAGGTATATAGCGATTCTGCACCAACTAAACCCACCCGTGTGGGGAGAAACACAATGAATCCCCGCATTGCCTATATTCTCCGTTCGAGCATGTGGAAGTTCACGAGGTACACACGTTTTGGCTGTTGAATCTCATCAAAAATGTCCTCTTGCGACCACAGTAGAAATGCCCCCTTTTTGGAGATGCTTCCGGTAGGAGGCACTCAGATTGGGGAGAACGGAATTGAGCACGAAGGAGTTGGGCCGGGCGGAAGCGATGGGGCGGGTAAACGCGGGCAGCTTGAGGCTGAAGGAAGCAGCGGAGTTGCTGGAGCTGAGTTATCGGCAGGGGAAGCGGGTGTGGCCGGGCTGTCGCGGAGGAGGAGCGAAGGCGTTGCAGCAATGGGAACTGCGGGCGATGCTCGAATCGCGCGCATCCGGCGGAGTTTCGCCAGGCGGTGCTCAAGCGGGTGCGAGAGCGGTATGCGGATTTCGGTCCGACCCTGGCCAGCGAGCACTTGGCGAGCGAAGATGGGCTGCGGATCCCTGCCGCCGAGGCCGATTATCACCGCAGGCATCCGACGTCGCGGCAACTCGAGGAAGTGTTCTGGCTGGAGGAAGAACGCGTGGTGAGTGAAGACTGGGTGGTGGGCTATAAAAATCGTGTGCTGCAACTGCAGCGGCAGAGGAAACACTGGGCGCCGGCCAAGAGCCCCGTGCTGGCGCGGGAGAACGAAGCCGGAGAGATTGCCATTCACCATCGCGGACAGCGTCTTGGCTTTCACGAGCTGGCGCCGGCTTCGACAACGCTGAGCGAAGCAAGGGGCGCGCTGCCCCTTCCTCCGCGCCCGCCAACCCCAAGCCCTACGCCTACGCGATGGCGCGTCCTACACCCCACCTGCGAAACATCCTTGGCGACAAGGCTATCAGCACATGAAAACGCGGCTGTTTTCTGCGGCCTGGTGATTGATCACACAGGGGACACTTCTAAAAAGCTTTGACAATAGCACACCTTTTAGCTTGACAACCCGGCTTTTACAGGAGCACAGTATTGCCGCGATTATTTCGGCCTCTTAATTAAAACGTTTCAATACGATCTCGGGGGTGTCCACATGAAACGTCTACAAACACAGCTATCGCGAGAGACCCGAATTTGTGCTTTTCTTATTTTTATTTGCCTGCCATTGCTCTTCGTGGCCCCAGCTCAGGCACAGCTGTACGCAGGATCTATAACCGGTTTGGTTCAAGATCCCTCTGCCGCCGTCGTTCCCCATGCCTCGATAGTTCTAACCGATGTCGATAAGGGGCTTAGGTATTCCACCATGACAGACTCATCGGGCCGTTATGTATTGCGCGCCCTGCCGCCCAGCGCCTATAGCATGCGAGTGGAGGCCGCCGGGTTTCGAACAGAGGTTCAAAGCGGCATTGTCATTGTGGTTAACCAGAATCTAACTCTGAACTTCTCGTTGCAAGTGGGCTCAACCCAACAAAGCGTCGAGGTGACTGGGCAGACTGTGGAACTTGCCACCGAAGATGCGGTGACGGGACAGAACCTCAATAGAACTTTCATCAATGATCTTCCGCTGGTCGGCCGAGCAGTTTTCGATCTGGCAATGTTGACGCCTGGGATAAGTCAGCCCGCTGGGAACACGTTCGGCCCCAACACCATGGCCAACAATTTTATCTCCGACGGCAGCCGCAATGCGCAAGCCGACATTCTGATCGATGGCGTAAGCACCGTCGGAGTCGAGCAGAACACAGCTATTGTGAATCCGCTGTATACACCCTCCGTTGACGCTGTGCAGGAGTTCAAAGTGCAGCAGTCGAATTTCAGCGCGGAAGTTGGATTCACCGGAGGCACTGTTCTCAATGTGGTAACTCGCGGTGGAACCAACGAATTCCATGGCAGCGCCTATGAATTCCTGCGCAACGATAAGTTGAACGCCAACAACTATTTCAATAATCAGGCCGGTATAAAGATCGCGCCCGTTCGCTGGAACGATTTCGGCGTCACGATCGGAGGGCCGATCATAAGAAACCGTACTTTCTTCTTCTTTGACTATGAGGGCAGCCGCGCCAGCAGCTCGGTGACGAAAAATGCGGGGGTACCCAGTCTCGCCGAGCGTAGTGGCGACTTCGGTGAGCTGTGCGGTTATCAGGGCGGCACGTTCGACAGCAGCGGGTTGTGTTCTGCGCCAGAAGGCCAGATCTGGGATCCATATACAGGGGTTTTCGACCCCAACCAGGGTGGCGCTGTGCGCTCGAATTTCATCCCCTTCGACAACCTGGCCACGTATACGAGTCCAGGCAATCCAAACCTTGCTGCCGTTCACCCCATACCAAATGGGCCTGGCAACGTCATCGATCCGGTCGCCTTTAAGATGATCCAGTTATATCCGCTTCCCAATCTTAACGTGGGCCTGAGTTCATACGACTACTTGAATAATTGGATCGGAACAGGTGCGGACAAGACCCGAAACGATCAAATTGATATAAAGATCGATCACCGCTTCAACGACGCCACCACGCTTAGCGGAAAAATCTCATACCAATCCGGCTATACTAAGCCAGCCAACCTGTTCGGAAATGTCGGTGATGCCTACTCCTCTGGTTTTTCCGACGGCAACGCCAAGTTGCTGGCGCTCAACGTTACACATACGTTTAGTCCAAAAACCCTGCTGACCGTTTCCCTGGGGCTGACGCGGGCGTTTTCGTTTGACCACGGCGGCTCAGCAGCCGATTTCCCAAATTTTGACCCAATCAAAGATCTCGGAATGCCCAGTTACATTGAAGACGAACACGGGGTCAAAGCCGCACCGTCCATCACTGTAGGGGGTGGCTATTCTATGGAGGGCGGCAACAATTCGATAGGCACACAGGCCTGGACCTACCTAAAGTATGCTCAGGAAACGCATCACCTCATCGGCACGCTGAGCCGTCTTACCGGGCGTCACGAACTGAAGTTTGGCGCCGAAGGTCGCTTGCACCGGGTGGACATTTTCTTCCCTGGAATCCCGGCCGGCACCTATTCCTTCGATGTCAACACCACGGAGCAGGCGCCATGGGACGGCAGCGGCGATGCCATGGCCGGCCTGATGATAGGCGCTGGCGGACAGGACAACTGGGGAGCTTACGAAATCGACTATGCGCCCGCCAACGAGAACTGGAATATCGGAAGTTTTGTTCAGGACAACTGGCGGGCTACAGACAAGCTAACGTTGAATATCGGCGTGCGGTATGACCTCGACCTGCCGAGGACGGAACGCTACAACCGAATCAGCTGGCTTGATCTGAATTCGCCTTCACCTCTGCAAGTACCAGGAATGAGCAACTTGAAGGGAGGCTTACACTTCGCCGACAAAGACCATCGCGCGCCCTACGACAACAACTACCACGGCTGGGGACCGCGATTTGGGTTCGCTTACAAACTGAGATCGAATACTGTAGTTCGTGGCGGCTACGGAGTTTATTACAGCCAAAACAAGGGAGCCGCTTCTGGAACCGGCTTTAGTGATCAGGGCTTTCTCGAGGACACAAACTGGCTCAACACTTACCTAAATGACGGCGCCACACCGTGGAGTTTCCTGAGTGATCCTTTCCACGGCGGCCCTAGGCAGCCAACCGGCGCCAGTTTGGGACTGCTGACCGATGTCGGCTTTAGTATTGCCGGCCCCATTCCGAGCCGAAACGCTCGGCCTTATGAGCAGACATGGAGTTTCGGAATTGAGCACGAACTCCCCGGCAATGTCATCCTAGACGGTACATACGTGGGAAAAAAGGGAACTCACCTCTACTTCGGGAACGCGGGTACCGTGGATATCCTTACTCCCGCGCAAGCCGCGGCGTACGTGCAGAATCCTGGATACTACAACACATTCGTGCCAAATCCCTTCTTCGGGATCATCACCGATCCGAGCAGTGGCATTTCCGGTCCTACGGTGCAACGCAGCGCGCTGATCACGCCCTACCCGCAGTTCACGGGCGTGACCGCAAGCGATCCGCCCTCGGCCAGTTCGACCTACCATGGGTTTCAGTTCCGCGCCGAGAAAAGGTTCTCCAAAGGCCTACAGTTCCTGGCTACCTATACCAACCAGAAGTCAATCGACGACTCGTCCGTTGGAGGCGGTGGCCTCACCTGGTTAGGCGGCTCGCTGGACAACGTTCTTCCAAATCCGTACGATCACAGACGCGAACGGTCGTTATCGCAGTTCGATATTTCGCAGATCCTTCAATTCAGCTACGTATACGAGCTTCCCGTCGGACGTGGTAAGCAGGTAGCAGGCAACCTGAACCCGATATTAAACGCCGTTATTGGTGGATGGAAGACCGCTGGCACCTGGCGCTTTGACACTGGTCAGCCGATCATTTTGACCCTTAATGGAGGTCAGAGCATTCCAACATTTGGTCCGCAGCGCCCCGATCTGACGGCCCCGTTGAAAAGGGCAAGCGGCCTCAATCTTGATCAATACTTTGCCAATCCCGAGGTGGCTGTTGCTCCCGCTCCTTACACCTTCGGCACCGCGCCGAAAGTTCTACCGAACCTGCGAATGCCGGGAACCAGGACCGCGGCGTTGTCTCTATTCAAGGAATTCAGCCTTGCGTCAATGCGGGAAGGGGCGCATCTCGAATTTCGCGCGGAGGCTTTCAATGCATTGAATCACCCGCAATTCGCTGGCCCGGCCTCAACTGTGGGTAACGACGATTTCGGCAAAATCACCCAACAGGCTAACAGGCCAAGGGAGGTGCAACTGGGGCTAAAGCTTTACTGGTAGGATGGAATCCCTACACTCGGTGAGGCAATTTTTTTGCTGTGAAATTAGTGTCCGTCAAATTTATCACCCTCGTTTTTTGCTTGTGCTTCTGCGCGACGGTCGGCATTGATGTATTGGCCCAAACCGAACCCCGCGACGCTTACACTGATGCCGCTTCCGCATTCCAACAAGGACACCTGGACCAAGCGGAGCAGAAATTACGCAATGCCATCATGGTCGAACCGAACAGGCCGGATCTTTTGGGCCTGCTGGCCCTTGTTCTGGACACGAAGAAGGAATACGAGCAAGCAGAGTCATTCCACCAGCGTGCGTTGAATCTTGCGCCGCGCTCCGCGGGCTTATGGAACAACTTCGGCAATCATCATCTGGCCCGCGGTAACTACGAACAGTCCCGAAGAGCATTTCTCCAGGTTCTGGCTGTCGAACCTCAACACGCGAATGCCAACCTGCAACTTGCCCGAATCGCCCTCTCTCAAAATCAGGGCGCCGCAGGCTTGCGTTACTTGAAGAATCTAAAGCCCTCGAATCAAAGGGACACCGCGGTCCAGCTCTTACGTGCGCGCTGCCTCCATTCGGCGGGACAGCTTGGCGCTGCCATGGGCATTATCGACGCACTGGAGCAAAACACTAGTGGGGATGCGCGGCTTGCTTTTTCACTCGGGGTGGTATTGGCAGAGTGGGGAAAGTACGAGAGAGCGGAGATTGCGTTTTCACGGGCGCTTGAAAAGGATCCAGCAAACGTCGAAATTCTTAACAATGTGGGTCTCGCGGCGCTGCACGCCGGTCACTTGGACCGAGCACAGAACGTGTTCGAGACAGCCGTCCAGCAGCATCCCGATGACGCAGAATTGATTTTTAGTCTTGGTCGGGTGCAGGCAGAAAAAGGCGACAGTGAAACCGCGCTGGTTCTTTTGGCACGAGCTCACAGGCTCGCTCCTGGGAGGGCGGACATGCTCTCCTACCTGGCGAAGCTGTACGAGGGCGCTGGCTTTTTCAGTGGTGCAGCCCATGCCTACGAAGAATACCTGAAGCTGAAGCCTGAGGATCATGCTGCACGGCGCGAGCGAGGTTTTGCATACTGCCGCTTTGGCAGAATGCGCACTGCACTGCCGGATCTGGAATGGTACGTCAAACAGTACTCGCGTGATCCCGTTGGCCACTTTGAGCTGGGGCAGTGTGAAACGCTGGGCGACACAAGCGTGGCCTTACTGCACCTCAACGAAGCTCTACGTTTGAAGCCAGATTTCACACTAGCCAGGCATGCCCGCGGCCGGCTACTGCTACAGGACGGAAAGTGGTCCGAAGCCCTACCCGACCTGAAATCCGTGATTGGCCGCGAGCCGAATAATGCTATGGCACTTTTTCACCTCGGGCAGACTTACCTGGGGTTAGGAAGGCCGGCTGACGCTGTCCAATTTCTCCGGCGGGCACAGGAGTTGGCTCCCGAGGATAGAGGAGTGCTGACGCAGCTCTATCGCACATTGCGAAGCTTGGGAGAGAAGCAAGAGGCTGCGGCCGTACTCGAGAAATTGAAAACCGTTAAGCCAGATTCCTCGTCCGCGAAGGCCACAGCCCAGATCTTCGACTACCAAGGTCTCAACTCTGCTGAGCAACGAGAACGCTTCCGGCGCAACCTGGCGAGTGCCTTGGCAGCAGATCCGTCTGATCCGGAATTGAAAGTTCAGATGGGTGCCTTGCTCCTAAACGACGGTAACACGGAGCAAGCCCTAACGGTTTTCCGGGAGGCCCTGGCCCTGTCGCCGGGAACGCAGGTACTGAACCAGGGTGCGACCGCGCTGATGGAAAACCAGCAATATGGCTTAGCCCGGGAGTTTCTGACTCGGCTTGTGGCCACAGATCCTTCCATTGACAATCGTGTTGACCTCGCTGTTGCTGTCTTTCGTTCGGCCGGTCCCGAGGCTGGCCTGGCCGAACTCGAGCAGATTCCCTTGACGGATCACAACGGCGATGTCTATCTGTTGAAGGCTCAGGTCTTGGATGCATTAGGACGATTCGAGGACGCCGTCGAGTCGCTGAACGCCGGCTTCCGTATGGAGCCGACGCGGGGTGACCTGTACTTCTGGGCAACTCTGTTCTTGCTCAAGCACAAGAGGGATCAACAGGCGTTACTGTTGCTGGAACAGGCGACCAAAATATTGCCGAATGAAACAGACCTTCTCCTGACCAAAGCCGTGGTTCTCGAACTGGTTAAAAAGACTGAGCAGGCCGACGACCTTCTGAAGGCGATCCAGTCGCGACGGCCGGAATGGGGCCGAAGCTATCTCATTCGGGGGATTATTCAGGCAACCCATCGAAGGCCACAAGAAGCTTTGCAGTCTTTCCGAACTGCGATCGCCCTAGGAGAAAAAACCGCGATCGCCTATTACTATCTGGCGGATCTAACTCGCATGGCGACCCCTGAAGATAAGGACGCGATCAGGCAAGCAATCTCGGAAGCTCTCCGGCTCGATCCCAATGACGCTGCCTCCCATGCCCTGGCGGGGAAGATTGCGATCGAAGCCGAAGAGCCGGCTCGGGCCGCCGAGGAACTGAAAGAGGCGATCCGATTGCGGCCAAACTTGGCCGAAGCGCATTATTCTTTAATGATTGCTTATAGAAAACTAGGCCGTGTGAATGATGCTATGACGGAATCGGAAATATTCAGCCGAATCCGTGAACAAGATCCTGACTCCGAAGACGATTCCGCGGACATTCGACAGATGTTACTTGCTGATGATGGATCGCGTTAGGAGTTTCTTACTTCTGGTGTAGCACTTACGGTCAAGGTGCAGTTTTCCTATCGAAGCCACGGTGGTTGCGGTGCCACTCGGAAGGTGCCACGCGAAGGGGCTCTAGCCTATTTGGGCATTTGTTCTGCAGGTTCGTTCACCCTCGCCTCCACGATTTTATGATATTGCTTCAGCTTAAGTCTCGAGAGCCGCTGTGTCGTTCCACTGGGCCAGCGGATTTCGGCATCAACGGTCGTCAACATAGAATCACCGGGGATACCGACAACCACGCGCTTGTCATGCGAGGAGAGATAACTCGCGCCACCTGTGATCCAACGAACTAGTTTTCGCTTTCCGATCTCGACCGTGATCTTCGCGCCGATCGCATCGCGATTGCTTTTCCTTCCCTGGAGTTCAAAGCCCACCCAGTTGTGCTTCTGTCCGACGTTATTGTGCAGGAGTACGGGTTTCCCATCGAGGCGCGTGAATACGGCGTCTATCCCGCCGTCGTTATCGAAGTCCCCGACGGCAAGGCCGCGAGCTATCTGACCCGATTGAAATGCCTGGCCAGCTTGCTCCCGCATGTCCCGGAAAACACCCTTTCCATCGTTGCGGAGAAGGAGTGGACGCTCTCTGTACTTCACATCCAGGCGCGTCGTCTCAATCACCTGGTTGATGTGCCCATTTACGATCATCAGGTCCAGGTCTCCGTCGTTGTCATAATCAATGAACTTCGTTCCCCAGCCCACGTACGATTTTGAGTATTCCGCCAGATGTGAAGCAATCGTGTGGTCCAGATACGGAAATTTCATGGAACCAAGAAACAACGAGTGATATTGGTCGTTGAAATTCGTGACGACGAAATCCGGAACGCCATCCCCATTCACGTCCGCTGCATCCACGCCCATTCCAGCTTTGGCCACACCCGCCGGATCATAGGCGACTTCGGCTTCCACGGCCATGTCCGTGAATGTGCCGTCCTTCTGATTAATCAGCAGCAGATTTGGAGAGGCGTCGCGGGCGACGAAAAGGTCGGGCCAGCCATCGTCATTTACGTCAATGGCGATAACTCCGAGTGCGCGACCTTCGAATTTCTCTAACCCGGACCGCGTGCTCACATCGGTAAACGTTCCGTCTCCATTATTGTGGTAGAGGGTGAGTGGCATGCCCTGATAAGCCATTTGTTGACAATAGGAGCGCACCCCATTGACTTCACACTTCTTGGGGTTTTCGAAAGAAAATTGGACATAATTAGTGACGACGAGGTCCAGGTAGCCATCTCGATCGTAGTCGAACCAAGCCGCGCTCGCCGCCCATCTGCCCGCATTCTTCACTCCGGCTTTCTCACTCACTTCCGTGAACGTCCCGTCGCCATTATTATGGAAAAGCGCACTCACCGGATAACCGGTTACGTACAAATCCGGAAAGCCATCATTATCGAAATCACCTACGGCCACTCCCATTCCATAGAACTTCAGGCGATCCACTCCGGCCTTGGCGGCCACGTCTTGGAACCTTCCGTTCCCGAGATTGCGATACAGCGCATTGCGAACAGGAACCGCACTCTTGCTGCCGGGGGTTTCGCCCCCGTTCACGAAGAAAATATCTTGTAATCCATCGCCGTCGAAATCGAGGCAAGCGACGCCGCCTCCCATGGTTTCGATCAAGAAGCGATCTGGAGATTCGCCGCTAAACTGATACCATGCAATGCCAGCTTGGTCTGTAATGTCGCTGTAAATTTCTTCCGGACTCTGAGAGGATGCCTCTGAACGGCAGGGCGACGCGTCTAACCAAATAAGCACGAGTGCGAGGAAGCACAAAAAACGACACAGTTCTCTTGAAAACATATTTCCTAGTTTTGAGGCTGTGCTTCAGCTCCTGCGGCGTCCTTCAGCTTCTGATAGAGTTCCATCTCATGCGCAGCTGCCTCGGGCCTCCCCAGGCGACGATAAGTCCTGGACAAAGCAAAATGACCTTCCGCCATGTTCGGGGCGAGCCTTGCGGCTTCTTCGAGGTGGGGTAAGGCTTCGTCCGCACGGCCACTTTTCAGGGCGAGATTTCCGAGCTGATAATGCGCCTTAGACAATGAGCGATCGAGTGTCAATGCTGATCGGAGCAACTGTTCAGCGCGCGCTTCTGCGGGAGTATCCCCGGCTTCGGCTTCCTTTAACAATATCAAGGCATATTGGACCCTGAGGTTACTACTCCTGGGAAATCGCTGAATAGCGGCTTCGAAACTGGCATTTGCCTCTTTGTTCATTCCCGCCCCGAATTGGGCTTCTGCCAGTCCCAGATGGCCATCAGGATCGCCCGGATCAAGTTTGACTGCACGGCTATAGGAAGCTATGGCATCAGTGAACTGGCTCATCCTCATTTCGATGGAACCCCTCAGTGAGTACGCACTCGGGCTGTTCGGAAATGCGCTGGTCGCTCGTTTGGCGATGTCGAGAGCAGCAGGAAGCAAATGCTGTGCGAGAAGAATCTTTCCGAGATCAACATAGTTCGACTCCTGCCCAGGTGCCAGACTAATAGCCTCTTCGAGTGCGCGAGCGGCCTCTTGAGTCTGGTTTTGTTTCGCATAACACAACGCGAGCAAGTTGAGAATGTCGCCGGATTTGTAGCCCGCCGCGGTGAGACTGAGCAGAGTTCGCTGGCTCTCTTCGAATCGATGTGCATGATATTGGACGAGGGCGAGGCGGTAGCCTAATGTGGGTTGGTCAGCAGGACCCGCTTTTATCGAGTCGAGCAGCATTTCGGCAGTGGTGTAGTCTCCTGCTTCATCGGCGATCTGCCCCCCAAGGAGAATTCCCTCTGTCCCCGCGGGGTGGGTCAGCAATTCTTGCAGTGTACTCCGCGCATTTTCTGTCGCACCGGTGCGGTAGTAGGACCTGGCCAGGGCGGCTATTGATTGTGGCCTCTCGCGTACCTCTGCAGGTACAGAAGAGAGCATCTTAACCGCCGTCGCGTAGTCCTTCATGTTCTCTGAAACCATTCCCAAGAGCAGCCGGCTCGGCCTATCATCTGGTTTCTCTTTCAAAATTATCTCCAGGTTGTGCTTGGCCTGGACATAACGATGCAGCTGCCAGAGATTGGCCGCCAGGTAACGGCGGGAAGTTGAATCGCTTGGGTTGATCCTAAGCGCGCGCTCGAGAACGGTTGTGGACTCCTCAAGCCTGCCCTCGATTGCAAGTACAGTACCCAGACTGGCCAAGAATCGCGGGTTCCCCGGCGCGAGCTGTACGGCCCTTCGAAGCTCGGATTCAGCTTGTACGAGATCACCACGCTGAGCTAATCGCAATCCTTTGTCGGCGTGCGTCGCAGCCGCGCCTTGTTGGTTCGAGCCATAGGCGCTTTCGGTTACCAGGCGAGATTGAAAAATCGCAAGCAGAAGAGCGAAGGCGCCGAGCTTCAAACTGAGGCGCATGGGAGTTCGGGTGCGGCCATGATGGCGCGCGGGTTCAGCTTCATCTCGTCAGTGCGTTTGCCAGTAAGCCTGATGGCCAATGTAGTCATCGTCGGCCAAGTTCGCGACGATTAACCGCTTAACCTCCAGCGGGTGGATTGCCCCTTGATCCTTGTAGACCACCTCTCCACCAGGCCGAATCAGCATTGTATAAGGAACGGCAGCGTTCCAATCTGCATTTGCCCAGAAATTCACGAGCAGCAACTTACCAGTTGAATTTTTCCGTAACTTTGTCAGTTCCTCCGCATTAACAAGCTGCAGCTCTACGGGTTTGCTCTCGATTTCCGCAAGCTCTTCCTTGCGTCCCTCTTCTTTATAGAGCCATTTCGTGGAGCAGCCCACCGAGGGCGTTTTCGCCAAAGCAACTTGTCTTCCCGCTAGCAGAGCATCAATGGCGTTTCGCGCGTCCCGACTGGTCACCAAAGGCTCGCGCGGATTGTTATCGGCGCGCCCTTGATAACGAAGCTTACGCTCGGCATCAAAGATGAAAAGATGCGGAGTCGCGGTCGGCCCATAAGCCCGTGCAACTTTCTGGGTCTCTCCGTCGTAGAGGTAGGGAAAATTGAACTGGCGATACGCCGCTCGCACCTTCATCTCTTCGAATGAGTCGCCAACGTCCGTGTATCCCATCTCGTCCAACCTCACGGCATTCGGATTATTCGGTTGGATTGCAACCAGCGCGACACCGCGTTCGGCATAATCGGCGGCCAGCTGCTTGATGCGGCTCTCATACAGTTGGGCTGTTGGGCAGTGATTACAGGTAAATGCTATTACCAGAACTTTGCTAGCCGAATAGTCCTTCAGGCAATGCGTCTTTCCATCAATGCCCGGCAGGCAGAAATCCGGAGCTGACGCCCCAATTGTCAGGGTTGGAGGTCCAGCCTCATCCGCGACCGCCGATATACCGCCTGCGGCAAGGCTCAACAATGCAACACTGAAAAAAGCTACGTTTTCTATTGTTCGGCCGCAATCTGATGTCCACTCACGTAGGCGATGCATTGTTGCGTGAATAGCTGCTTTTGCGAGGACTTCCATTGTCACATCGAAGGTCTTTCGGTAGCACTATAACAGGCCCTGCAATCGATTTTCATTGGATGCGGTGATGGTCCCTTCCTCCCATAAGAAAACGAGAAGATTCCTT
>WNGK01002595.1_pt1 | contig 37205 bp, 32 predicted proteins | sample 5400601 | NCBI WGS metagenome assembly WNGK01 (sample SAMN13153376, study PRJNA577476) | soil metagenome | isolation source: 60 cm soil or saprolite under Garry oak tree replicate 1 | place: USA:California | collected 2016-06-15 | reverse complement strand
AATCAATTTCAGCTCGACGTTTATGGGGAGATCCTGGCCGCTATTTGGCAGGCCGATCATGCTGGACTCAAACTGGACGAGCCGGATTGGGCTTTGATGGTCCAGTTGATGAAATTCCTGGAATCAAATTGGCAGAAACCGGACGAAGGGATTTGGGAAGTGCGCGGCGGCCGCAAACATTTTACCCATTCGAAAATGATGGCCTGGGTGGCGTTCGATCGCGCAATCAAACTTGTTGAGGAATGTGGGTGCGCGGCATACGAACATTTTCAGCGCTGGCAAAAAATTCGCGACCAAATCCACGCGGAAGTTTGCGAGCGCGGTTACAATCCTAGCAAGAAAGCGTTCACGCAGTTTTATGGGTCGGATGCGCTCGACGCGAGTCTGCTCGTGATGCCGTTGGTCGGTTTTCTACCAGTGACCGATGAGCGCGTGTGCGGCACAATCGAAGCGATTGAAACCGAACTCATGCAGGATGGCTTTGTGCTGCGCTATCGGCCACAGGAAGAAAAGGTCGACGGATTGCCTGGTCGCGAAGGCGTTTTTCTTCCGTGCTCCTTTTGGTTCGCTGATTGTTTGCATCTTCTCGGGCGCAAGAAAGAAGCGCGTGAATTATTCGAGCGTTTGCTCGATCTACGAAACGATCTCGGGCTTCTTTCCGAAGAATACGATCCTCGCGAAAAGCGTCAGCTCGGAAATTTCCCACAGGCGTTTTCGCACGTCGCGCTCGTTAGCGCGGCAGCAATCTTAGGCAATGAAAGGTTCCGACCTTGGATTGATTAAACTCGCGCTTCAGTGGAGGAGACGAGACGCCGGATTAAATCCTCAACGGTGACGATTCCGCGAATCTTTTTCTTTTGATCCAAAACAGCAGCTAGGCCAAGCCGAGCAGCACGCAATTGCTGTACAATCCGATAAGCGGGCTCCTCCTCAGTGGTCGTTACCATGCGCCGAACATAATTGCCTAGCGGCTTGTTTCCATTTTGATCGAGCAGGATGTCGAGGACGTTGACTAATCCAGCCGGTTGCCCTTCCGGCGTAATGACCGGCAGACGATCCAGGCCGGAGGAAGCGCAAAGGTCCAATGTTTCTTGAGTTGACGCGCTTGGCTGCAACGCTACGCCTTTCGCCAAAGGCAGCATTACATCGCGTGCTTTGACGCCGCGAAAGTCAACGACGTTATGAATCATCGCGCGCTCGGTAGCGGTGAGAGCGCCCTCGCGTTCACTTTGTGTTGCGATCTGCTTGAGCTCTTCGCGTGCGGCAAAAAGTCGAGCGCGTTTTGCCTTGCGACCTGGCAGCAGCAACCGGATCAGTCGCGCGCCAACCTCGAGTAGTGGTGAGAACAGTATCGACGCGAATTCGAGCACTCCAGCAAGGCGAGCCAAAGCGCGAAATGGAAATCGCCTGAAGAGGGATTTAGGGAGCACTGAGAGCAGAAATAGATAGACGGGGAGCGCTATCGCCAAGGAGAAAAAAAAGCCGGCATAGCCCCATGATCGAACAAGCTGGCGCGTCAGTAAGAGCAGGCCGACTATATCGGCCGCATTCGTGACGAGCAAAACGGTAACGAGCAACCGCTCTGGGTGTTTTAGCAAGCGATTCAATCGCAAGGCCGCGGGTAGGCGGCGCTTCACATTCTGCCGCAATCGCACTGGATCGATCGATAGCAGCCCGCTTTCGATTCCGTTGAAGAAGAACGAAACAATCCAGCAGCAGAAAATGATGAAGCCGATGATCATGCTGCAGCCTCGAAAGCTTTCGGAGTTGTTTTCTCGAGCAGAACTTCTTCGATTCTTTTGCGTCCTGCGCGACGTACAGTAATGACGAGGCGTGGAATCTCGAGTTTTGTGCCAGAAGGCGGTAAATAGCCCAAACGGGTAAAGACAAATCCGCCGATCGTGTCTATTCCTTCCGCATCGATTTGAAAACCGAGGTGTTCGCTTAGGTCGTCCAGGCGCGCGTTGCCATTCACGAGAAATTTACCATTCTCTATCGGCTCGATGTAAAAAGCGACATCGTCCCGGGGCAGCGCATCGCTAAGGATCTCTTCCACGATGTCCTCCATTGTGATAACACCTTCGGTCCCACCAAATTCGTCAACCACCACTGCTATTCCCTGGGGATGAGTCAGAAACAGCTTGAGCAGCTCCAGTGCGCGCATCGTCTCCGGGACAAAAGAGGGAGCAATTAATTTTTCGGTGTAATGATCCGATGGATCGAGCAGGAACAATTTCACATCGATGATTCCGAGAATCTGGTCGGGCGTGTCGGCATAAACTGGGACGCGCCGATGACGATTCTGCTTTAAACGCGCGATCACTTCCTCGTTCGTCAAATCATCCGGCAGCGTGAAACTATCAACGCGCGGCGTCATGCAGTCCTTTGCTGTCTTATCGCCCAGTTTGATGATTTCATGGATCATTTCGGCTTCGCCTTCATACAAGGCACCTTCCTCTTCACCCATCTCAATCAGCGTTCCCAACTCCTCGTCGCTCAAGCGCGGACGAGTGCGCAGATGCAACGGGGTAAGAAGATCGACAACATAAGCGCTGATGGTCTCGAGTACGTGACCGATGCGGTCGAGAAGAGGCATCGATATCTGCAAGGCAAAGGCACCGATCGCTGAGAGCCGATAGGGCGCTGAAAGCGCAAGGAGCTTTGGAATCAAATCGCAAAACAGCACGACAAGTGCGAAGATCACAATCCCCGCCAGCCACTGCGGAATGCGTCCTGCCAGTGGCCCCTCCCACAGAAAGACGAGACACAACACGACCAAAAGAACATTTACCAGTCCATCGCCCAGGAGCAGGACATTTAGGACGCGCCGCGGATTTTCCCGGAAAAGTTGTATGAATTTCGTGAGCCTGGGGTGGTTCGCTTCCAAGCGGCGCAATTGATGTGGCTTGAGTGAGAAGAGCGCCGTCTCCACTCCGGAAAAGAGTGCGGAACAGATGATCAAAATTGAAATAACGACCAGCAGAATGGCCAGGGCAGCGGCTGTCATCTTTTATGACGGCGCAGCCATGCTGGCTGCGAGAATTCACCCGCCTCAGGAGGTTGGTCCTGTTCTTCGGAGAAGCTGATGCGTGCTGGTTTGCTCATTAGCTGAGCCGCGAGCAAGTTAAGCCCTTCATGAACAAAGGCGAGAGGATTTCGCAGTGGGTGGCCGAGTTGGCCGGGGAAGATGTCGATCCAGATCAGACAGACATCGCAACGCATCCGTTTTATCGCGCGTTTTTCTATTGCTGGAACGGAAAACGTTATTACGAGGCGCATGATGTTCTGGAGCAGCTTTGGCTCAAGACCAAATCGCGAGATGCTGATTATTTCAAGGGGTTAATCCAGGCGGCTGGCGCTTTCGTTCACCTTCAAAAGCGGTTCGAGAATCCATCGCACACGAAACACAGCAGACGTTTGCCTCCGGCGGTGCGTTTGTTTCGGCTCGCGGAGAAGAACCTATCGGGGTTCATTCCACGGCATCACGGATTGGATGTCGCTGCGTTTTGCCAGCTTTTGCGCGCATGCGCCGATGAGATTGTCGCGTCCGATTATAAAACCAATCCCTGGTCGCCTGAAACTGCGCCAAAAGTGGAACTGGACGCTAGGTAGGGCTGTTCACCCGAACCGCCCGAACGATTGAGGTCAATGGCCCCTACCTCGTAAAAATCAGTTTCGTTCCGGCAATGAGAAGGACCGCTGCCAAAAAAAGGGAAATCACTCGGACAGCGAAACGACGACTGCCCAGGTGCGAGCCCACCAAACCTCCAATGATCGTAGCTGGCGCAAGAATAAAGCCCAGCGAAGGAACGGAATGAACTTTCGTAAAGTACCCAACCAGCCCGGCGATCGAGTTCACCCAAATGAATAACGCGGAAACGGCGGCGGCTTGTCGAATATGCGCCCATCGACAAAAAAGTAGAAGCGGAGTTAGAAATATTCCCCCTCCAGTTCCTGTCAGTCCGGAAAGAAATCCGAGTCCTGCTCCAACACTAATCGCCGTTGGCCGCGATGGAGCGAACGTTTCCGGCGGATCGCTTCGGCGAAGCACAAGCCGCGCGGCGGAGAAGAGCAGTACTAATCCGATCAATATTCTTAGAACCGACGCGGACGGTTGCAAATAACCGCCGAAATATGCAGCCGGAACTGAAAGCAACGCAAATGGCCAGAATAATTTCCATGTAAAGTGGCCGGCACGCCAAAATTGGAACGCGCCGATCGACGCGACGAGAATGTTGAGCACGAGAGCGGTCGGCCTAATCGTGGCAGGGGCAATCCCCCAGAGAGTCATCACTGCAATGTAGCCCGATGCTCCTGCGTGACCGACTGTCGAGTAAAGGAGCGCGATGAGACCAACAGCGATAAAAAGCAAAGCGAGATGCGCAGCGTCCATTTCTTGTCATGTCGAGCGGAGTCGAGACATCTCTCATTCATCACGAGAACGCCGTCGCTACGTTCCGCAGGAAGCACTAAGAGGTTCCTCGATTTCACTCGGAATGACAAGAATGTGATGTGAACTCGCGCCGCGAATTGAAGCGCGCGCCCTCAGGCGCAAAGAAAGGTATGACAAGCCGCTTCCGCTTTGGAATTCTCGCGCTAACGTGCTTGGTGACATCGACTCATAGCGTTGCCGACCCGACGCCGGCGCGTCCAGAGCACGCGAACCGGCTTGCGCGCGAGAAGTCGCCTTATCTTCTCCAGCATGCGCATAATCCGGTCGATTGGTATCCGTGGGGTGAAGAAGCGTTTGCCAAGGCGCGTCGCGAAAACAAACCAATCTTCCTGTCGATTGGTTACTCTACCTGTCATTGGTGTCACGTCATGGCCCACGAATCCTTCGAAAGCGAAGACGTGGCGGCGATCATGAATCGCGAATTTGTGAACATAAAAGTGGACCGGGAAGAGCGTCCCGATGTGGACCGCGTTTATATGACGTTTGTCCAGGCGACCACCGGGGGTGGTGGCTGGCCAATGAGCGTTTGGTTGACCCCGGACCTGAAACCGTTCGTTGGCGGAACCTATTTTCCACCGGAAGATCGATATGGTCAGCCCGGATTTAAAAAAGTGCTCGAACGGATTGCGACGGCTTGGAAAGAGAATCACGAGAAGATCGTCGAGCAGGGTGGAAAGATCGTTACGGCGTTGCGCGAATCGCAAGCGGGAGCGCCAAGCGAAAGTAAAATCGATGCAAAGATTTTAGACGCCGCGTATGAGCAAATTTCGCGCGGTTACGATCCCAAGGAAGGAGGTTTCGGTAATGCCCCGAAATTTCCGCGCCCGGTAACGCTCAATTTTCTTTCCCGAGTGTACGCTAGAGATCCGAAGAGCGAAATCGGGAAGCACGCGTTGGAAATGGATTTGCTTACGCTGCGCAAAATGGCAGCGGGCGGCATGCACGATCATATCGGCGGGGGTTTTCACCGCTACTCGGTTGATCGTTACTGGCACGTGCCACATTTCGAAAAAATGCTGTACGACCAGGCGCAGCTCGCCGTCGTGTACATCGACACTTTTCAAATTACTCAGGATCGACAATATCAATCAGTCGCACGCGACATTCTCGATTATGTCGCTCGCGACATGACATCCAGGGAAGGCGGATTTTTCTCTGCCGAAGACGCAGATAGCCCCGTTGTAGCCGGGATCGACGATCCCAGCCACAGGAAGACCGCCGAGGGCGCGTTTTACGTATGGACGAAAAAAGAGATCGACGTTGCGCTTGGGGATGCCGCGGAGATTTTCGATTTTCACTACGGCGTGCAGCCCCACGGCAACGCACCGGAAGGAAGCGATCCGCAGGATGAATTCCGCGGCAAAAATATTTTAATTCAACGGCACACCGTTGCGGAAACCTCGCAGCGTTTTAAGAAAAGCGAGGAGGAAGTTGCGAAATCGCTCGCGCACAGTCGCGAAATCTTGTTTGCCATTCGCGCCAAACGCCCGCGACCGCATCTCGATGATAAGATTATCGCTGCATGGAACGGCCTGATGATCTCTGCCTTCGCGCGCGCAGCGCAGGTTCTCGACGAAGCGCGCTACCTGGAAATCGCAACACGGGCCGCAAATTTTTTGCGTGAGAATCTATACGATTCATCTCGCAGGATTTTGTATCGCAATTACCGCGGGGGCCGCAGCGATATTGAAGGCTTTGCAGACGATTACGCGTTCGTTATCCAGGGACTTCTCGATCTTTACGAAGCGTCGTTCGATATTCAGTGGCTGAAGCTGGCAGTTGAATTACAAGAAACGCAGAACCGCTTGTTTTTCGACGAGAAAAACGGCGGCTATTTTAGCACGAGCGGCAAAGACGACAGCGTCTTTCTCCGGATGAAAGATGATAATGACAGCGCGGAACCCGCGTCGAGTTCGATCGCGGCGTTGAATCTTTTGCGGTTATCGCAATTTCGTGATGATCCGGCGGCTGCCGGAGCAGAGCGCGGGAGAAAAACGATCGCTGCCTTTGCGGCAACCCTATCCCATTTTGCCAGCGCAATGCCGCAAATGCTAGTTGCGCTCGATTTTGCCTTAAGCAAGCCGCGCCAGATCGTGATCGCCGGAAAGAAGGATACACCGGAGACAAAGGCGTTACTCAAAGAGGTGCGCAGGCATTTTCTGCCGAAGACAATTCTATTTCTGGCAGACGGGGCTGAAGGCCAGAAATACCTCGGCGAGGAAAACGAAGCCATCCGTGCGATGTCACTGGTAGATGGAAAGGCAGCTGCCTACGTCTGCGAAAATTTCACGTGTAAAGCCCCAGTCAATGATACGAAGGCGCTAGCCGAATTACTTTTCAAATAATCAAGTTCTCGCCGAACGGATACTTGTAGCCACGACCTCTGAAGGCCGTTTTCTGAACCGGTCTTGGAAGCGGATGAACCCTGAGGACCGGCCATAGGCCGGTGGCTACAGTTGAGACTCTATTTGCTGCCAGGTTTGATGGCGGCGATTTTGGCCAGATCAGGCGGCAGCTTGTCCGCAGGAAAAGTTTCGACATTCATCTCCATCAAGCTGATAAACGGACAGCCGAAGTTTGGTTTCGATTGACCGCTTCGATCGAGAATTACGCCGACCGCGGAAACGATCCCGCCGCGGCTGCGCACGATGTCGATCGTTTCCTGCACCCGCCCGCCGCGCGTTACGACATCTTCGACAACGATGAATGTTTCATCCGGCGAAATTTGAAAACCACGGCGCAGAACAAGTTTGCCTTCGTCTTTTTCGACAAAAATGTGCCGTTTGCCCAACGCACGACCGACTTCCTGGCCGACGATAATTCCGCCCAGAGCAGGGGAGATGACCGTATCGTAATCAAATCCGCGCAGTTTATCCGCGAGCCACCCGCAAATTTTTGCAGCGATCTCAGTGTCCTGAAGAAGCAGCGCGCATTGGAAATATTGGCGGCTATGCAACCCTGAGCGCAAAATGAAATGGCCCTCGAGCAGGGCGCCAGTTTTGCGAAAAAGAGTGAGAAGATCTTCGCTCATTTGGTTGTAGGGCGTTTCTGTGAAACGCCATTTGAGATGGCGTCTGACACAGACGCTCTACAATTCTTGACCAACAACATGTCGATGTTAGCCGGACGTATCATAGGCGGTTTGCCCAGCCTCCTTCACAACGGCGATGGCTTCGATTTCCACCCTTGCTCCTTTAGGTAAGGCCGCGACTTGCACGGTGGACCGCGCCGGAGGCTGATTTTTGAAATAGGAACCATAAATTTCGTTAACTGTTTGAAAATCGCCGAGATCGGTGAGGAAGATTGTTGTTTTGACAACATCTTCAAAAGTCGCGCCCTCAGCCCTGAGAACGGCTGCGATGTTATTGAGCACGCGTCGTGTTTGTGCGTCAATCTCGCCGGGAATGATCTGGCCCGATTTTGGATCGAGCGGAATTTGACCACTGCAAAAGAGAAACGTTCCGGTGCGCACCGCTTGCGAGTAGGGGCCAATCGCCGCCGGGGCTTCGTTGGTCGAAATGATCTTTTTCATGTGGCCGATCTTAACTGCAAATTTAACTGGCACAATTAATGGAAATGATGCCGACGGCCCGGCGCTCCGTTGAAGCTGGTAGGGCGCGACCGCGGGGCGCGCCGGTGAATCGAAACCAAAGCGGACGGCTCGGCAAACCATCCCTACCAGATTGATAGTGATCGAATTTCGTCGATATTGGATGCGAAATGGTTGGTTGGATTTTAAAGAAGATCCTGGGGTCAAAGAATCAGCGCGAGCTCAAGCGGCTGATGCCGATTGTACGCCGGATCAACGACTTCGACGAGCAGCTCAAGAGCTTGTCCGATGACGAGCTGCGCGCCAAGGCCGCGGCCTGGAAGGAAGAGATCGCGAAAATCCCGGAGCTGGAAGATCAATGGAAAAAGCTGGATGAAATCTTGCCGGAAGCGTTCGCGGTGGTGAAAAACGCAGCGCGCCGGCTAAAAGAGCGACAAGACAGCTTCACGGTCTGCGATCAGCCGATGACCTGGGACATGGTGCACTTCGACGTGCAGCTGCTCGGCGGAATTGTTTTGCATCGGAGCCGAATCGCGGAAATGGCGACTGGCGAAGGTAAGACGCTGGTGGCGACATTACCGCTTTATCTTAACGCGCTCACCGGCCGCGGAGCGCACCTGGTTACAGTGAACGATTATCTGGCCCGGCGTGACGCGGAGTGGATGGGTCAGCTCTACAATTTTCTTGGCCTTACGGTCGGCTGTATTCAACACGATCAGGAGCCGGATGTCCGCCGCGAACAGTACGCGATGGACATTACTTACGGAACGAACAGCGAGTTCGGCTTCGATTATCTGCGCGACAACGGCATGGCCACGACGCGCGAGCAGCAGGTCCAGCGCGGTTACTATTATGCAATTGTCGATGAAGTTGATTCGATCCTCATCGACGAAGCGCGCACCCCGCTCATTATCAGCGGGCCGGCGACGATCTCTACCCATCAGTACGATAAATGGAAACCGCTTATCGAGCAGTTGGTGCGCAAGCAGAACATGCTTTGCAACCGGGTTGCGAGTGAAGCGATCGAGAAATTCGAGCAGGGCGAGGTCGAGATGGGCGGCCGTCTCATGTTTAAGGTGAAGCTCGGTCAGCCGCGCAACAAACAGCTCTTGCGCATGATGGAAGATCCGGACAAGCGCCGCGCCATCGATAAAGCCGAGCTTTCCTTTTTCCAGGACACGCGCAAGGAGGAATTGTTCGCGCTGAAGGAGGAACTTTTCTTTACCATCGACGAAAAATCGAACGAAGCCGACCTCTCCGAACAGGGACGCGTCTTTCTGAATCCGGACGATCCAAATGCATTCGTGCTGCCGGATTTGATTAGCGAATTCACCGAGATCGATCTCGATCCGGGTCTGTCGCCGGAAGAAAAAGATAAGAAAAAGGCGGAACGCCAGCAGCATTGCGACGCGCAAGCCGAGCGCATCCACAACATCTCGCAGCTACTGCGCGCCTACTGCCTGTTCGAAAAAGACGTCCAGTATGTGATCGAGGACAACAAAGTGGTGATTGTCGATGAGTTCACCGGTCGCAAAATGCCGGGACGCCGTTGGAGCGACGGATTGCATCAGGCGGTTGAAGCGAAAGAAGGCGTCCAGATCGATCGCGAAACGCAAACTTTGGCGACGATCACCATTCAGAATTACTTCAGGCTTTACCAAAAGCTGGCCGGCATGACCGGCACCGCCGAAACGGAAGCGGCCGAGTTTCACGATATTTACAAACTCGACGTCAACGTGATTCCTACCAAGCGGCCGGTTGCGCGCACGGACTACAACGATCGGATCTACAAGACGCGGCGCGAAAAATACAACGCGGTCATCAATGAAATTAGAGAGTGCCACAACAAGCAGCAACCGGTGCTGGTCGGCACCGTGAGTGTGGAAGCCTCCGAGTTGCTTAGCCGAATGCTGAAGCGTGAGAAGATTCCGCACAATGTTCTGAACGCGAAATTCCACATGCAGGAAGCTGAGATCGTGCAGCGCGCTGGTCAACCCGGCACGGTCACGATTTCGACGAACATGGCCGGGCGCGGCACCGACATTAAACTTGGATCCGGTATTCCGGACCGGGGCGGTTTGATGGTGATCGGCACCGAGCGCCATGAAGCGCGCCGGATCGATCGACAATTACGGGGACGTTGCGCCCGACAGGGCGATCCGGGCAGTTCCCGCTTTTATGTCAGTTTCGAGGACGATCTGATGCGCAACTTCGGCGCAGCCGACCGGATGACAAGAATCATGGAGCGGTTCGGGCTAGAGGAAGGCCAGGAGCTCGAGCATCGATGGCTGAACAAGTCAGTCGAGACGGCGCAGAAGCGCGTGGAGCAGCGCAATTATTTGATTCGAAAACGGACGCTCGACTTCGACGACGTGATGAACATGCAGCGCGAGGTTGTTTACACCTATCGCAACGAAGCGATCGATTCCGAGGAACCGCGCAAGCTTATCTACGAAGTGATCGACGAGGCCGTGCCGGCAAAGGTGAAGGAGTATCTCGATGTCGATGAACCGAACTACACCGGCCTTATCCATTGGGTGAACACCACGTTCCCGCTCGGCCTGACCAAAGAGAAGGCGCAATTCGAGACGCGCACCGTCGACGAAAACGCAGAGTTTTTGATTGAAAAAATCAAGAACGCTTACGAGCGCAAATCGAGTCATGAGGAACCGACCGCGGTCAAAAGCCTGGAGCGCTATATCATTCTCAACGCAATCGATCGCCTCTGGCAGGAACACCTCTATGCCATGGACGCGTTGCGCGAAGGGGTCTATCTCCGCAGCTATGCGCAAAAAGATCCGCTGATTGAATACAAGACCGAAGCCTACGACATGTTTGTCGAGTTAATGGCGAATATTAAGAACGAAGTCTTGAACAACCTGTTCCGCAGCACCTCGAATTTGCAAGCATTCGAGAATTTTCTGGCAACATTGCCGCAGTTCCTGCTGCGCGAACACGCGCCTAGCGCGCCAACAGCAGGTGCTCCATCGCGGGCACGGCAGCCTCAACCGGTCGGTGCGATGGCGGGAGTTGCTGGAGATGGCGATGGCGCTGGCGAAGTGTCGATCGATCTTCCCATTCGGCGCGCAATACCAAAAGTTGGCCGCAACGAACCGTGCCCGTGCGGCAGCGGCAAAAAATACAAAAACTGCTGCGGCAGAGTGGCGTAAAGCCGGCGCGAGATCGACTCTTGAAATTTGAAGGGGCACACGCTGTCGCGCCCGAAATTTTAGGGACGCTGCGGCGCCCGTCCCTCCAGGTCATAGGTTGTGATCTCAAGTTGGTGTCCGTCTGGGTCGCGGAAATAGATGGAGTGCGAAATTTCATGGTCTTGGAATTCGAATTTGATGTCGCGCTTTTTAAGCTCCTGTTGCGCTGCAACAAAGCCATCGCGATTCGCGCGAAAGGCGAGATGAAGCATTCGGATGCCGCTGTGAACTGATGATGCCGGCCCTGCATGCGAGCTCACCGGGAACAGTGCAATTCCAGTATTTCCCTTGCCGATGAAGGTCGGAATGCCGTTCCACATTCCTTCGTGAAGTCGCTCGAACCCGAGAACTTCGATGTACCACCTTGCCGATCTCTCGACGTCTCGCACCGCGAGAGCGACGTGATCAATTCCTTCAAGCTGCATGAGACGTTGAGAAAGAATCTAAAAGCTGCTTCATAAAAGGGAAGTGCGATGCGTAGTAGGGCGCGACCGCCGGGCGCGCCGAATGGGACGGCCGGTCTGCCGCGACTGGGATTCCTATCATTTATGAGATGGTTCTGGGCGCAGCTCAATGCGCATAATCTAAACGGTCATCCAACTTGCCGCTTCGCAATGCGTTGAGAAATGCTGCGTAATCTTTGAGCGGATCTCCAACGCCACGCCAAACCAGCTTTGCGTCATTGTTCGTGAGTGTCGCAACCAAAACGTGAAAGGTGTGAGCGATTCCGCCGCGCTCGTAATGGACGACGTAGTAATCGCCTCCTACCGCAGCCCAAATGAGGCGCTTGCCTGGGAGCGTCGAATCCGTGATGACGTCAGTCGCCTGCCAGTTCTGGCCCGGTTCTGCGATTCTGCCATCATCGGCGCAAAGTGCGATAACGGCGTGCGGCAGGTCGCTGGTGGCATGGACCTCGTGGAAGCGCGAGGAATCTTGCAACACCTTGCGATCTGCTGCCGAAAGCTTCGTGATATCTGCTTGGCAAAAGCTCTGAATCGCCGTGGCGAAAAGCATGCAAAGGCTGATACGTTTCATGCGCGTCGTGCAGCCTAACGAGACACAAGATCAGCCACCGCTGCCTAGAGCGAGGCTTTGCTTCGATTTTCTGCTTTCTAATTTCAGGCTTCTACTTTTCAAATCGGCCAGCGGGTTGGCTCCATCGCATGATTAGGCCTCATTGTGCCACGTCGAAGGTCTTCTTGAGTGAGAGATCAATCTTCTTGATTTTATCATGTATGGTAGTTTCGACGGAGTATTGTCCGGCAGGGTCTTTTGGTTCGATGCGTAGCTTCACCTTCGCATCCGCCACCTGCGTGCTCTCTGGGGAATACGGGTATTTGCCGCTCCAACAAGGGGCGTCCTTCGCCTGAAAGTATATCGTACCGTCAGGTTTTCGGACGGTGATGTCGGCTGCGACATCCGCCGCTCCCGAAGCGTCTAGGCCGGGACCAATAATGAAGAACGTAATAAAAACTGGCACGTCGCGGCGAACGTTAGTGGTGCCGTCAAATCTCACGTCGCCCCCTTGGGCGAACTTGTGAAAGAACTCTCCGTGTTCGGTCAACCAAAGTTGCGCGGTAAATCCCTGCTTCGAAGCGATATTCGGGCCGATGACGGGCTTGCCATCCTTCATGGGCTGGGAGTGGCTGCTCATCGCGGCACTCAGCAGCAGGACAACACTCAGGGTTACGATGCGATGAAAACACATGGTTTCAGGTCTAACGAGAACAAGCTCAGGCACAGCTCCGGCATCCGCGAGTGACAGCGAATTGAATCACAGTAGCTAAGATTAAAATCGAACGCGTGGCGCAGTGGAGCCGTTATGCTATCGAGTCAGCTCGCAAATCCAGTTTGTTTCCCATGTTTTCCCGCCGTCGGGCGAGAAAGACTGTTCCATCCGCGCCGATTTAGGCGAGATATTCAACCAGACGTAGCGCACCAGGATCGCGCGGCCCTTATATTGTTCCTGATCGTAGAACTCGCCGCGATTGCCGGCAAATTGACCAACAACTGGCGGCAGGCTGAGAGCGCCTTTGTCCAAGTCCAGAAGGTAGATGCTCCACTGATGCGAGTCCGGATTGTATAACCTGAGCGTTTGCGCTTTGATTTGCAGGTGTTTCTCGGGATTGTCGACCTCGAATTCCTCAAAGTTCCCATTGCTGTCCAGGATCTTCTTGTGATTCGAAATGCCGTCATACTCAACCCAAGTGGTCGAATCCACCAGACGATCGGGAAGCCGGCGAACGTGAGCCTTCCAGTTACCGATGAGGAAGTCGAAGTCATGGGCTCCGTCGCGCAGCGGGGCAGCTTGAGTCGATACTGCTGAAGGTTGCGACGACTGCTGTTGTGACGTGGAAACGGTAGGAGCTGGCGATTCTTGCGCCGTCGATGACAATAAGCTCAGTTGCAGTGTAGCAAGCAAATAAATCGAATTTGGTTTCATCGGTCTAATGAGAACAAGACCAGCTACGGCTAGTGCAAGCCGAGCCCGGCAGCAAGCGAAGTGAACTAGCCATGAAAAGTTTTATCTAACTTGCGGAACAGTAGCCGGTAGCTGCATCGTCTGGTTAGCCGTTTGGGGTGGACGCCTCATTCCCTTCCGGCCGTTCAAAAATGAGTACTGCGCCACGAATCAGGAAGGCAGCGATCACTACGGATGCTAGAGAGCCAGCAATGGAGTGAACAATAAGCCACGTGTAAAGCTGCGGCACGACAACTAGAAGCAGCATTAAAACAATCGCAACCTTGCTCCGGCGAGAGATGAAGAACGCCAGAACACCAGAGATAGCGGCAATAACAATGCCGAACACAAGCGCGATGGCTGCGACCAACGGCGTATGCTGAAGCCACTGTTGCGAAAGCCACTCTTCGTTGACCCAGCTGCTCCGTCCTGGCCTGTGATAAAGTACGAACTGGAGCCATTCGAGCAGCGCGCTTCCTAAGGCAATCAGTCCATAAGCAATGGCAGCGTAGCCTGCCTATGGAATGCTCTTGTCGGAGTAGTCGTAAAGTGATGTTGAGCCTTCTTTAGGATGATCCATGGTGGGTGACGTAAAGGTCTAACGACAAGTAGGCGAATCATTCGTAAAATATCACGAACATTTCTTCATCTACAACGGCTATTATGCGCCTGCTTGTCTCCAGGCGGCGGCATGAGCGCGGACTGGGTAACCGAAGCCTTTAAGGACAACTTCGCCCAGGTCTTCGAATAGGAGTCCTTTGCCGATGCATAGCTCGGCGATCGCGTTCGACACCAGGATTTGTTCCGGTCGCGCGTGGGCGCAGAGACGGGCGGCCAGTTGAACTGTCATTCCAAAGAGATCGTTATGTTGCTCGACGGGTTCGCCTGCTGCGGCGCCGACTCGAACCTTGAGCCGCCGTTCAGGCTGCGCTTCCTCATGTTTGGCCAGTTCGCGTTGAATCTGAATTGCGCATCGAACCGCGCCCGCTGCCGACACGAACGAGGCCATGATGCCGTCCCCGGTATGCTTGACCTCTCGACCGCCCAGGTTAGCCAATGCGTTTCGCACAACAGCGTCGTGAACATCGAATAACGCCATGGCTGCGTCGTCGCCCAGCGAGTGAGTCAATGTAGTTGAATCGACGATGTCCGTGAACAAGACAGTTCGGATGCCGGGATCTCGTGCATCACTCCCGCCGCCTGGCAGCAGAACCGCTCCCACGCTATTTGTTTCAGTGCCGCCGAGGAATACTTCTGCAACGTTGGGCTCTACCTCGATGATTTTCTCGGCGACGAGACCGTGCGCTTCACGATGGACGCAGGCCGCTGCTTCTGCGCTCGGCGCATGGGCGAGGCAAAAAACTTTCCTGCCAGTTTCGTTAACCCAGTATTTACGGTACTCGACGCCATACTTTCGCTGCGTCTCGACATCTTTCGCGTGAGCCTTCGCGATATCTTCCGCGGTAGTCCCCTCCGGAAGCTCGTGAATGTCCATGTATAACGGCATAGCGGCTGAATTTACTGCGATATAGCGCGATGCAAGACGCTGATTGGCGCTGGGTGACTAAGTGTTTGGTAAACGACGCAATATCGTTCTGTCAGGCGAAGTAATGTAGCGATCTGTTCTTCGCTGGCATCAGTATCCAGGTCAAAGTTTAATCGAATTTGCTTAAAACCAACAGGCACCTCTTTGGAGACTCCCAGCGTGCCGCGAAAATCGAGATCGCCTTCCGCTCGAATCGTGGCGTCACGTAACGGGATGCCCAGAGCGGTAGCGACTGCGCGCAGCGTGACGCCGGCGCATCCTACCAGTGCCTCGAGCAGCATATCGGCAGAACACGCGCTGAGTCCATCGCCACCTGTCGCAGGATGAAGCCCCGCTTCGACGCGCGCCTTTCCCGTTTCGATTTTGCAGGTGATATTTTCGCCGACCCGCCCTTCCGCATGAAGCGTGACCAACGCGGTTTCAGGACGCTCTCGATATTGAACTTTGAGCGGCGCCTGTAACGACCTTAACTCGTCAGCATTCAATTGATTCAATCGTGGTGTAGGGGCGCTCGTGCCAAACGCCCGCGCTTTTGGATTTGGCGCTTGGCACAAGCGCCGCTACAACCTCGCCGGCTTAATGTTTTGATTCACGCGAAAGAGGTTGCCAGGGTCATACTTATTTTTGATCGCGGCCAGCTGTTCGTAATTATCTCCGTAAGTTTTCTTTACGCGATCTTCTCCTTCATCGCCCATCAAAAAGTTTACATATGCTCCACCGGCCGAATAAGGATGCAGCGCGTCGTAATAACTCTTCGTCCAGGAGATGATCTCTTCGTTGTTTGCCGGATCGGGATCAACACCGACCATGACTTGTGCCCAGTTAGCATCGCGATAATTCCAAGCAGTATCATTCTTTCCGACCCGTGATGCAGCTCCGTTGATCGGATACATATGCATAGTGGAATGCATTGAGGGAAGCGTCTCACCAAAACGCACGTGTTGAGCGATCGCGTCGTCGCTTATCTCGTTTACAAAATCAGCGCGCCAATACCATTGCAACCCGGGCGGATACAGAGCGTCGAACATGCTTTGTAAGGCAGGCTGCGCCAGCGGACCGACAAAATCGAGAGCAGGCTTCTTAAAAGCCCGGATAGGTTTGAATGTTTCTTCCGCTTTCGTCTGCGGTCCGGCGTATGCCCAAACAACGCCGCACATTTTTTTCATGTGAAGATGTTCAGGGAAGGGTGGCACAGGCGGCACAGTGAGAAAGGCAAAGAAGCCATTGAGGTCGTCGGGAGCAGCGGGGATTAGATCGCGATACCATTTCATTACGTCCGCTGTTTCACTCAATTCATACAGCATTGGACCGCCATATACTATATCAACGGGATGCAGCTTGAACGTAAACGAAGTCACCACTCCGAAGTTTCCACCCCCGCCACGCAGAGCCCAGAATAAATCCGAGTTCTCATCGGTGTTGGCCCTTGCAAATTTCCCGTCAGCCAATACAAGATCGGCGGAGAGTAAATTGTCGATTGTCAGTCCGCACTTGCGGGTGAGATGGCCGACTCCTCCACCCAGAGTTAATCCGCCAACGCCAGTGGTAGAAATAATTCCGCTGGGAGTAGCAAGGCCAAACACATGGGTGGCATGATCGACATCACCCCACGTGCAGCCGCCGCCGGCGGTGACAGTGCGAGCTGCGGGATCAACACGCGTGTATTTTATTGGCGCTAAATCGATGACCAGGCCGTCATCACAAATTCCCAAGCCTCCGGCGTTATGTCCGCCGCTGCGGATCGCGAGAAGCAGGTCGTTCTCTCTCGCAAAATTTACCGAGCGAATTACGTCGGCCACATCCGCGCAGCGCGCGATCAGGCGCGGCTTTTTGTGTATCATTCCGTTGTACACTTTGCGGGCATCATCGTAATCTTTATCGCTCGGCTCTATTAGTCTGCCTCGCAGGTCCGCTTTGAAATCGACAATGGAATCTTCGTTGAGCATAAATCCGGCCCCTTTGCGGGTGACGTGCATCATCACCGCAAATTTCATACGGTCAAGACGCCGCGACCCTGCATTTTCATTGAGATGGCGGTGGGTTCACAAGTAGTATGCCGATGAGCACGGACGTACGTCATGTTTCATCCCCACAGACCTTGGAGTCGACGCGATTTCTTGAAACTCGCTGGCCGGGCGGGACTGCTCAGCGTAGTCCCAACGCTGGCTAGTGCGGCTGCCGCGCTCGATTCCGATACGATTTGCATCTCAATCCTGCATACCACCGATCTCCATGGTCATATTTTGCCGACCTCGGATTACGACGGAAATTCTGATCGTGGTGGAATGGCGCGTTGCGTGACGCAAATTCGGCGCTGGCAACGGGAAAATCCTAACTCGATTTTGATTGACGTCGGCGACGTGTATCAAGGCACGGACGTTAGTTTGCGGAACAAAGGCGAACTGATGATTGATTTGTTCAATCATCTCAAATACGACGCGTGGATCGTTGGCAATCACGAATTCGACTGGGGAATCGAGACGTTTACGAGCGCGCTGCAGAGGTCGCAAATGCCGGTACTGGCGGCGAACACGATCTTGGATGGAAAGCCGGCCGGCGCGGTTTCCGGTTCGAAACATCCGTTTGCAAAGGTGCAGCCGTTCATCGTGAAGGAAATCGCGGGGATTAAGCTCGCGATTATCGGAGTGACAACACCCGGAATGTCATTTTGGCTCGGCCCGGAATTCACGCGCGGGATCGAGTTTCAAAATCCAGTCGAGCCCGTTCGCCGGGCGATCGCGAAGGCAAAGAGCGAAGGCGCAGATGCGATCGTTTTAAGCGGTCACATGGGCCTGAAAATGCGCAGCGGTGGGGATGATTTCGCGAATTCTGTGATGGCGTTGACTTCGGAATTTCCGGACGCGGCTGTGTTTATCGCCGGTCATACGCATCAGGCAATTCCAAGTCGCCTGACCAACGGCGTACTTTTTACTCAGGCAGACCATTTCGGTATTCATGTGGGGCGCGTCGATCTTCTCTTTAATCGCAATTCAAAGAAGCTGCTCCATCGGGAAGCAATCTGCGAGGTAATGGACAACCGTCTTCGTTTTGATCACGTGATTCTTTCGCGAGCGAAATCGGAGCTTGCCGAATCGGATGTCGCGCTGGCACAGCCGATCGGCGAGCTAGCCGAGGCGCTGCGGTGTCGAAGCCGCCCCGGCGTGCCAAGCGACGTCGAGAGGCTCATCGGCGCGGCGATCATGGAAGCGTTACGGGAACGAAGAGTGCCAGTCGATGGCGTCATGCACGGCACGTTCGATGATAAGGCCGATTTGCTCGCCGGGCCCAAAACGGTAAACGACATCTGGAAGGTGATTCCTTACGAAAATTACATTGTGACGGCGCAACTTTCGCCCGAGGAAATAAAAACGGTTATGGAGGAAGTGTTCACCAGTCACGAGAAGCGCAACCTGCTTGGTTTCGAAGTGAAGACGGAAGGCCACGGTTACGATTGTCGAATCATATCGATAACTTTGGCTGATGGACGCCCGCTCGATCGCGACAAAAAATACGTCATCGCGTTCAACAGCTTCGATTCACGCAGCGGCGGCCATCATTTCATGAAATTGCGCGCGTTGCTTGAAACGCCGGCGGTCAATAACATCTTGCATCCTGTACAAACACGCGACGCGCTCATCGATTACTTTCAGTGTCACAAGGTTGTGCATCGAATTGCCGCGACAATTCCGGCGGCAATTGCCGTATAAGATTTCGCCAGTTCTCCCTTGCAAAAACGGCGTATTTCGCTTGCCTATTTGGCCATGCGACTCGGGATCTTTTGCACGATGGGTTTGCTACTCACTGCCGGTCTCGCATTATCGCAAACGAAAAAAGCCGCGTCACCTACAGCAACGCCGGCGCTGCCGGAGTTCCGGCCTGCTCTACTTGGGACAGGCTCCGATTCACTGATAAACAGGATCGACACCACCGATTTGATCAAAAAGGGCCAAAAGGATGCCGCGATTATGTTTTCGTGTCTTGTGGCGCCGACAGGCGACATTGCTCGAAGTGGTGCTTATCGCGGAACGCGAGGGTCAGAGCTGCTGGAGCAAGAGCTACTAAAACGCCTGGTCAACGCGAAGTTCATCCCTGCCATTCATAATCATCAACCCGTGATCGCTATTTTCTACGGCACTGTGACGTTCGCAGTTGTGAATGGCAAACCGCGACTGCGCATTTTCTCCAACCAGCAACTGGACGAGTTGAAAAACGAAAGCGATTTCATCGATCCACAACCGTACGTTGGACAGGACTCAAAATTTACGGGCGTACATTACCCTGAGACACCGACTACGGTGCAGCTGACTGGCGTTGCTGAACTCGCGCTCGATGTCGATGCTCGCCATGTCCGACTTCAGCGCCGCGAAATTTATTCCAGCGTTCCGGAACGGCCAACCTGTTGAGAGCAAAGTCACGATTCCAGTTTACTACAAGCCATAGGATCGGGTTTCTCTGAAAACGAATGGCCGGGCAGGGGAGAGGGTGAACAAGATTGTCCGTGCGCCTTTTTTTAAACGTGACCCGATCACCTGCGCGCGAGAGTTGATTGGCGCAGAACTAATTTGGGGCGATTGCTCGGGAATCGTTGTCGAGGTGGAAGCGTACGCGGCAACCGATGATGAGGCCGCGCACACTTTTACGCGGCCGAGCGCGCGCAGCTTTATCGAGCGAAACCAAGCCGGTGCGGCCTACGTGTATTTCAACTACGGGATGCACTGGATGCTAAATGTGCTGGTGAAGGGCGATGCAAACGGTTTCGTTTTGATTCGCGCGCTGGAACCGAGAAAAGGGATCGAACGAATGAAAAAACGTCGAAGTCTTAACGAGGTGAAACGTCTCTGCTCAGGGCCAGGCAAACTCACGCAGGCGCTCGGTATTACAGGTCGCCATCACGAAATGGATTTGTGCGCCGACCCGCGGCACTGCTTTGTTCGCAACGCAAATACGGCTGTCGATGTTGTGGCAGATGTGCGAATCGGTATCACGCGTTCCGCGCATTATCCGTGGCGGTTCACCCTGCGCGGCAGTGCATTCGTGAGCCGGGCTGCGAAACTTTAGCGCGGCATCTTTTGGGTAGCGCATGCGTCTCGCGTGCTGGTGATGGCGTCCTCGCCATCGCGAACTTCTCTTCCGTTCACGCTGAGGGTGGAGATGTTATCTTAAGAGAAGATCGTTTCGGCGCGACCCCGAAACCAGCACGCGAGACGCGTGCGCTACCAAGGCCAGGTTGACGGGCGCTTTTCAATGTTCACCTTACAGTTCGCATGACACGCAATAAACAGCGCGTTTTACTCGGGATGAGCGGGGGAGTGGACTCCAGCGTCGCTGGTTATCTGCTGCGCGAACAGGGCCACGAGGTCATCGGCGTGACCATGAAAGTATGGCCGCAGGATTGCATCTCACGCGCGGAGGACAAGTGCTGTGGGCCGCAGGCGGTGGCTGATGCACGGAGCGTGGCGCATTCCCTGGGTATTCCACATTACGTCGTTGATGAAGCCGATCAGTTCGAGCGACTCGTGATCGATTATTTCTCCAGCGAATACCAGGCGGGCCGGACGCCGAATCCGTGCGTGATGTGCAACGAAAAGCTCAAGTTCGGCAACCTCTGGAATAAAGCGGCGGCGTTAGGCTGCGATTACATCGCGACGGGCCATTACGCAATCATCGAGCATTCTGTAGCCAGGGGCGCTCACCCCGGCAGCGCCGTCCTGCGCAAGGGGATCGATCCTCGCAAGGATCAATCCTACTTTCTGTTCAGTTTGCGGCAGCCACAACTGCGGCGCGCACTCATGCCGCTGGGCAAAAACACGAAACCACAAATCCGCGAAATTGCACACTCGTTAGGCCTGAAAGTTGCAGATAAGGTTGACAGCCAGGAAATCTGTTTCGTTCCCGGCAACGATTACAAGGCGTTTTTGCGCTCCCATATTGGCGAAAATGTGTTTCATCGCGGCGAGATTTACGATGTTAATGGAAATTTTCTGGGTGAACACGGGGGCATTGAGCTTTTCACGATAGGACAGCGCAAAGGGTTGCCGGGTGGTTCGCTGCGACCGCGCTACGTTGTAGATCTCGATCCGGAAACCAATCGCGTGATTGTCGGCGATGCTGACCATTTAGCCTGTGAGGAATTCGAAATCGACCGTGTGAACTGGCACCCAGTAACCGGGTTCGCCGACCCCGGCCGCTCGCAAACGTCCATTGAGGCCACTATCAAGATCCGTTACAATCATCCCGGGACGGGGGCGAGTATTACGCCATTGGAGAACCATCGTGCTCGCATTCAATTGCACGAACCGCAAAGGGCAGTGACGCCGGGGCAGGCCGCGGTAATTTATGATGGCGACATCGTCCTCGGTGGCGGGTGGATTTGTCGGACCGAGCTGGTCAGGCGTACCGAGACGCTTAACCGATTGATTGCGGCTGTAAGCGCCTAACGAATGGCCACACAGGTTTTACTGGCGATCAGCACCTTTCCGGATGCGGAGGCGGCTAATCGCATCGCGCAAACGTTGATCACCGAAAAGTTCGCGGCATGTGCTAACCTCGTTCCGGCTGTTCATTCAATCTATCGGTGGAAAGATAAAATCGAAACGGCCGGTGAAGTCATCGTCTTTTTTAAGACGACGCAGGATCGACAAGCGGCATTTCAAGAAAAATTGCGATCGCTTCATCCCTACGAAGTGCCCGAAATAGTGTTCGTCCCAATGCTCAGTGGACTTCCATCGTATTTGAGTTGGGTTGAGGGAAGCTGCTTTAGCTGACCGCGGCACGCCTTCTTTTCTCCCCGAGTCCGAAGATGGCTGCTCCAATTGCATTGGCAATCAGAGTGACCGCAATGATTTTTACGGCAAAGCTTAGAGGACTGGGCACATCGATAATCGGATAGACGGTGAAAAAGATGGCTAGCAAAGAAACGCCCAACCCGCACATCGCTGCGATCCGAACCCAAAGGCGCGCACGAGAGCGAATGGCATAGGCCCCCACGATCGGAATGGCGAACATCACCGCATAGACGATTCCGTAAAAAACGTTAGCGGCGTTATCCACGAGTTGAAATGCTTCCTGTATTCCCGCTCCGATTTGGCTGGAGATACCAATCGTCAGTGTAATCGCTCCGACGAACACGATTGAATTGATGGGCGTTTTGTAATTCGGGTGCAGCCGCGAAAACCAGGACGGCAAAAGCTGATCCCATCCGGCGACCATGGGAAGACGTGAACTGCCGGCGAAATGAATACTAGTGGAGGAAATTGAGCGCACCGTCATCATCAGGATGGCTACCGATGCAATTGCGCCCGCAATTCGAAAAGTGCGCAGGCCGAGGCTCAAAGTCTGCGGTATGGGGCCAATCAGATCGATTTGATTGTTTCCAACAAAAGCCAGGACTGAACTGGTTCCGAAAATAAATAATAGCGCGATAATCGGTGAGGCGATCATGACGGAGCGGCCGATGTTGCGCGCCGGCGCGCGAGTTTCTCCCGCCATGATGGCGACATACTCGAATCCGCTCAGTCCGCCGACCGCCAATTTGCTGAAGATGTTTAAACAAAAGAAGATCGACACGGCTGGGGCGGCAATAGGCAGCGGATGATATTGCTTGAGCTCGCCACGCGCGAGACTAACGAATGGCAGAATGATCAGAGCGCCATAGGCGAGAAGCATGGCGAACCCGCCAATATTGTGTACCCATTTGCCTAACGACAATCCACGAACCGTGATCCACGCCAGACCAGCTACCAATGCACAACTGATCAGCGAGACGCACCATTTGCTATTCGGCATCCAGGCTGCGTATTCGCCGAGCGCGTAGGAGAGATTCGTTGTCACGAACATTCCGCCCAGCGCAATCACAGTGATGGAAAGCAGCCAGAGGTTCCACGCAACCATAAAGCCGGCGAACTCGTTGAAGCCGAGCTTTGCCCATTGATACAAGCCGCCTTCCAGAGGCATGATGCGATTCAAATAAATCACGACGGCGGCTTGCGGAATGTAGAAAAGTAAAATCGCGAGCAGCCAGAAAAAAAGATGCGATTGGCCAAGCCTGGCGGCCGTGCCGACCCAACCTGAGCCGACAACAAAGACAATCTGCATCACCACGAGATCGCGCAGGCCCAGCGGCTTCTTAAGCGCGAGGCTCTGTTCTTCGACATCACGTTCCGCGCGATCGAGCTCAGTTTTCACCGCGGCAAATTGTAGGGCATGCGCTTCGCTTGCCCACCCAAAAACCCGACAGGCGGGAGCGCCTGCCCTACAAAGTTGATCTACTCGTGTTCGTGTTCTGCTCTTTTCGGCGGTGGCGGTTCGTTTCGAAATTCGCGATGCCGAATTTTGCCACCGGCGTAAGCGATGTAGCCGCCAGTTCCCAAAGTCGCTGCTCCAAGCAAGATCACTGCAATCACGAGTGGCACAGAAGATTTTGGCCATTTCATCGGCACGCCGATGGCAGTCACGCTCAAAACCGCGAGCGCATAGAAAATGTAGATGAGCTTCTCGGCGCGATGCAGGTGCTCGTCGAGCCAGGCATGACCGTCTTCATCGGTCATAGACAGAACACGGTCATACCCCTGCTGGCCGAATTCGAAGACCGGCCAAGCCGAGACGGAACTGATAATTACGAGCGTTAAAGTCGCGACTTGAGCGCGGCGGCTCCTTAAAACCAAGGCAATGACGAGTCCGATCCAACCCATGAGCAAGCCGTAAACCGGCAACGGATTGAGCAACACATGAATGTATTCCGGCTGCCGCAAATCCCGCAGCAAGGTTTCCATCATAGTTTGCCTTGCCAATGGGTCCCGAACACTTGTGCAGCACTCTGCGCCTTTTGTGGCGGCAAATATTTTTGCCAGTCGGCGAGCGTGAAATGCCACCATTCAGTGCGCAATCCCCAGAAACCGGCGTTTCGCATAGCCATCTGCAGCAAATGCACGTGTGTCCGGATCTCAGGATCCGGGCCTGCGTAACGCCACATTGCAGCAGGAGTGAAATCGTCAAAATCGCTCGGCATCTGCACGGGCCGACTCCATGAGTCGATTAGGGTGACATCGACAGCAACGCCCCAGCTGTGCAGCGAACCGACGCCAGTTTCCGGATTGGCCACATAGTCGTTGTTATGCGAGGCCTGCCAGAGTTTTAGCTGCACGGACGGAGGCCGGTACGCGTCCCAAACCTTCAGCCGATATTGGTAACGCCGCAGAAATGCTTGTGCCGCAGCCAAACCCGAAGCGACTTCGGGACGAGCGACGGCGTATGTTCCAAGAGGATAAAGCGGATGTCCGGTGAGATTGTTTCGACCCGCGTAGCGCAACTCAACAACGATCGTTGGATCAACGGATTGGATATCGACAAGCGGGCTGCCAGCATTTGCATCCAAGGAGGACAGCGCCACTGCCATCGTAGCAAATAGAAAAAAGCGAGCGTTAAGGCGTCGCATTCGATCCGTCAGTACGCTGCGACTGCTTCGGCAGCGTCCGTTTTTGCCAGACGCTCGAGGAGAAGACGAGCACTATTTTCAGGGACTACGAAACGTAATTCCACGTTCGAACTGCCCTGTCTTTGGACTTCCGGCGGTTGGGAATAAAGAAGCAGTTGAGAGTCCGGCAAACCCAGCCACTGCTGTGGATTGTCGTGCAAATTTCGGGCGAAATCGGCTGCGCTTCTGGAGGAATTCATTTTTATCAGCACCCTGGCTTTTACCGGATTTTGCAAGTTCACTGCAAGACCGAGCAACTGCGATACATCGAGCAGTTCGCGCGCAAAGATCGGATGGAAAACGCGTGAGAGATCGGATGGGTTGCGTGAAATGATTCGCAGCGCGCTCTCGCGGTCGAGTGCTTGGAACCGATCGAATAGTTGGTTGGTGATTTTCAGATCCGGTTTCATCCCGAGACGCACAAGCACCAGTTCGTCCACTGCATTGGGCGCACCGACGGCCAGGGTAGCCGGTCCCACGCGGGCGACGGCAAAATCTGGCTGTCGTTCCCAAACCGGCAAGCCGCTGATGGCGCGCTTTTGGAAAGTCTTATCGTCTCCGATCGCACGAATGACGTGCGAAGCGCCGCGGCGTGATTCAATCAAGAGGAATTCTCGCGTCTCTCCGGCTTCGTTCGTCGTTAGTGCACGGGTGATGCGCGCTGCATCCCCAGGCAGGTTCAACCCCGGAGTCGATACGGCCGCGCCGATTAAGCCTGGCCAAAGCTTTGGTTCGTCTTTGCGCAAGCGTTTTGCGAGATCCGCACGTTCAAACTGATCGGCGTTGATCGACAAAATGGTGTCGGTTTCCTGCGGTAACCATTCGCGGCCTTTCGGAGATTGGAAAACTACAACCAGAGTGGTCGCAAGCAGGATGAGCACCGAGAAGACGCTGAAATAGAATTTCCGTAGCTCTTGTTTGTCAATCTGGCTGGAGAGTAAGGCCAGCTCTGCCTTGTGTTGCAAATGCCGATCCAGCGACTCCCGGCGGCGATGCGCCTCGGCCAGCAGGTGCGGCGCGTTTGGCGGGGCAACGCCCTGCGCAGCAAGATGCCGGCCGATATTCAAATAGGCGGGATTTTTTCGCTCCTCGACTGTCTGATGGCGCGCGCGTGCATCTCGTGCTGCTTCTTGTTGTGCGCGGATGTTATCACTCAATTTGCGGTCTCGCGCTTCAAATTCGCTCCGGATCCGCACTATATTTTTTTCCGCCGCCGAAACTTCTGCGTCTGCTGCGTTCAATTTCTCTTTGCCCAAACGCGCCGCTTCCGCACTGCCCATCCGCGCCCGGACAAGTTCGGCGCGCTCTTCCGGGAGACGGGCTCGCCGTGCATTAATGCTGGCAGACCGTGCTTCCAAGTCTGCAGGAGCCGGATTGAGTGCGTGCAGATCGGAGAGTTGCTTTAAGAGATCGCGATCGGCGGCTTCGCTCGCCTGAATGCGGCGTTCCACTGCGGCCAGCTCGCGCTCGCAAATATCGACAGTGCTCTTTGCTTGGTTGCGTTGCTGGACGAGTGGTCTCTTCTCCGCTTCCACCTTTGCAATTGTCTCTGCTTGTTCGCGCGCATTTTGTTGCCGTTCTTCTTCAATCTTTTTGATCCCTTCCTCGATCTGCGCGATTCGAAGCGCGACTTCTTTTTGCTCCTGCTCAAGCTTCTTAAGTGCAACGATCTCGTTGCGCAGCTCAGGAAAATTGGCCGCTTGCGCGGTGCCTTCGCGCCCGAGGTTGATTTCGCTCTTTTGCAGAAGGCGCTTCTCGTGACGAAGCGCCAGGCGCGTTCGTTGGCGTCGGATTTTCAACCCGATCTCGCGAAAGCCTGTCCGGATAAAACTCACGGGTCAACGCTATACGAATGCAGGCTTCGAAAAAGAAATTTCCACAGATTCAACACTAATGAACCCGCCCTGCGCTAAGCTTCTTCCGATTCGGCCAATTTCGCCAAAACCGTGAAGTCCTCCAGCGTAGTTGTATCGCCGGTGACCTTGGCGCCGCTTGCGATTTCTTTCAGCAGCCGCCGCATAATTTTGCCGCTGCGCGTTTTTGGGAGCGTTTCAGCGAAACGAACTTCATCTGGCTTGGCGATTGCGCCGATGTGCGCGCCGACATGGTCGCGCAATTCTGTTTTAAGCCCACGAGTGGCATCGACGCCCGTTTTGAGCGTCACAAAGGCGACGACGCCTTGTCCCTTTAGCTCATCCGGCCGGCCAACGACCGCCGCCTCGGCAACTCGCGGGTGACTGACCAGCGCGCTTTCTATCTCCGACGTGCCAAGCCTATGCCCAGCCACGTTTAGAACGTCATCGATCCGGCCAACGATCCAAAAGTAGCCGTCTTTATCGCGCCGCGCCCCGTCGCCGGTGAGGTAATTGCCTTCGAATTCGCTCCAGTATTGCTGGCGATAGCGGGCTTTATCGCCGTAAATCGTGCGCAACATCGCGGGCCAGGGTCTGCGAATAATTAGTTTGCCGCCCATATTCGGTCCGACTTCGCGTCCCTTCTCATCGACAACGACTGGGTCCACGCCAAAGAACGGCAGGGTCGCGCTGCCTGGCTTCGTTGGAATCGCACCCGGCAGGGGTGAAATCAGAACCGACCCTGTTTCGGTCTGCCACCACGTATCGACAATCGGACAACGCCCGCCGCCGATATTCTTGTGATACCACATCCATGCCTCCGGATTGATTGGCTCGCCCACTGTGCCGAGCAGGCGAAGTGATGAAAGATCGTGTTTCGCCACCCAATGATCGCCCCAGCGAATAAATGCGCGGATCGCCGTCGGGGCGGTATAAAGAATATTGACCCGATATTCTTCGATGATTTTCCAGAAACGATCGGGCTCGGGCCAGTTCGGTGCGCCTTCGTACATAACGGTTGTCGCGCCGTTGGCCAGTGGACCGTAAACAATGTAACTGTGACCGGTGACCCAGCCCACGTCAGCCGTGCACCAAAAGATATCTTCATCGCGAATGTCAAAAATGTATTTGGTGCTTGAATAAACGCCCACCAGATAGCCACCGGTGGTGTGTAAGATTCCCTTTGGCTTCCCGGTGGACCCGCTTGTATAGAGAAGGTACAGCGGATGCTCGCTATCGAGCGGCGTGGGCGGGCAGTTTGCATCGACATACTCCAGTTCGCGATGCCACCAGACATCGCGATCTTGTTCCATGTGGATGTCGTTTCCGGCGCGGCGAAAAACGATCACGCGCTTTATGGATGTGCCGTTGCGGAGCGCGTCATCGACATTTTTTTTCAATGGGACAATTCCCCCGCGGCGATACGCGCCGTCGGCTGTGACTACCGCGATCGCGCCACTGTCGATAATGCGATCACGAATGCTGTCCGCGCTAAACCCGCCGAAGATTACGGAATGGACGGCGCCGATGCGCGCGCACGCCAGCATGGCAGTCGCGGCCTCGGGAATATTCGGGAGATAAATAATGACCCGATCGCCCTTTTTAATCTTGTTCCGTTTCAGCACATTCGCGAAGCGGCAAACTTCGCGATGCAGTTGCTGGTAGGTGAGCGTGCGTTTGTCGCCCGGTTCGCCTTCCCAAATAATTGCTGCCTTGTTCCGGCGCGGCCCGCTGAGATGCTGATCCAGACAATTTTCCGAAATGTTGAGTTTGCCGCCGACAAACCATTTCGCGAATGGCGCCTTCCATTCGAGGACTTTTTTCCATCTCGCGCGCCAGACCAGCTCGCTCGCTTCGCGCGCCCAGAATTTTGCTGGCTGCCGGATCGATTCTCGATACATCCGCCGATATTGATCGACACTTTTGATTCGCGAGTTTTTCGCGAAATCCTTTGATGGTTTGAAAACACGCTTCTCGACCAGATGCGACTCGATGTTGTTCTGCATGAGCAGTCCCTAATATGCCGAAGAAATTCTCAGGGCAAGCGCTCCGTTTGACGCTGTAGAGGCGGCTGTCCTCAGCCGCATACCTTCTCTTTTGTCGCGTCGAGAGCTTTTGGGGCCGAAAGCGACGCGAGGAGGACGCATGCGCATTCCCAAAAGCTTCTGCGAAACAGAAGAGGCGTTTCCCGTGAATTTCGCACGAAGTGCTTTTGGAGTGCGATGCGTCCTCGCATCGCTTTGAGGACAGCGAGCGGGACACCCGTTTGTAACTTTGTAACTCTTTTAGCCATTGTAACGTGCTGAAATGATAATTGGACCGTCGAGCGACGAGTATTTCATGCGTGAAGCATTGCGCATGGCCAACAAAGCAGTCGAGGCCGACGAAGTTCCGGTCGGCGCGGTTATTGTCCATGCCGGCAAAATTATTGGGCGCGCGTACAATCAGGTCGAGTTGCTCAAGGACGCCACTGCGCATGCGGAAATGCTGGCGCTGACGCAAGCTGAGGCAGCCGTGGGCGATTGGCGGCTGACCGATTGCGACCTCTACGTGACCAAGGAGCCGTGCGCGATGTGTGCGGGCGCGATCGTTCACACACGAATCAGACGCGTGATCTTTGGCTGCGCAGATCCGCGCGCCGGCGCCGCCGGAAGCGTTCTGAATCTATTGCAACTGCCGTCTTTCAATCACCGGTGCGATATCGCATCCGGTGTTTTGCAAGATGATTGCACGGCAATCCTTCAGGATTTCTTTCGCCATAAGCGCGGTACCCGAAGCAAGATCGACCCGCTGAAGACAGGTTAACACCGAAAAAACCGCTCCGCTGTTACCTCCCGGTGAGATCATGAGAGATCCTGCGGCACGCTAGTCAAACCGGGGATTCAGACGGTGTGTTTCATGCGCCACAAAATCTTAAAAAGGGCGGTCATAGAATCTCTCCACGCACCATGCACCGTCTGAAATGTTTGTCCCGTTTCGAAGCTTTGTTTTTCTCCGGATAAGTTTAGAAAACCGCTTTGTACATCTGAAGTATTCTGAGTTTTGCAACTGCCTCGCTAGGACTCGAACCTAGACAAAGAGATCCAGAATCTCTTGTGCTACCATTACACCACGAGGCAACGAGCGAGAAAATTAAAACCGATTTGCCCCACTGCAAGTCGAGCGGAGTCGCTCACGCATGATTTACGAGAGCGCGGTTTTCGCGCTGAGCAATATCTCAGCGCCTTCTCGAGCTGCTTCAACTTCCAGCGACTTCCCGCTGTTTGCCGCCAATGCGCGAGCGTGTTCCAACATTTTATCCAGCATCTCGTCATCATGATTTGGATCGTGGTGGAAAAGCACAAGCTTGCGGACCTCCGCATCGAGCGCAAGCGAGACCGCGCTGGAAACCGATCCATGGCCCCAGCCGATGTGGCTTTGGTACTCTTCATCGGTGTATTGCGCATCGAGAATCAAGATATCGCTGCCGTGAAGAAATTGGACTAGGCTGGCTCGCTCATCCGTCGCAGTTTTCTTAGCCTGTTCCGGACTCATCTGATTGCCTTTGGCCGAGTGTAGAAATCCAAAGGGCTCGTGGTCTGGCAGGAAAGCGATTGAACCAGCGCTCGTGAAGAGGCGATATCCAGCGCAAACCCCCGGATGATTTACGAACCTGGCGCGAACCTGCACTTTGCCCACCGTGAACTTCATCTCGGTCAGCTCTTTAATGTCAATTTTGCCGGAAAGTGCGCCCATCGCCACGGGGAAAAATGGCGCTTTCATCGGTTCGGCCATAATTTCGCTGAAGCTGGTATCGATGCCGTCGTAGCCTATTACCCGGATTTCATTTTTCTTGTCGTATGCCAGGGCAAAGAAGGGCAGTCCCTGGATGTGGTCCCAATGAGCATGCGTGATCAATAGTGAGAGCTTGATCGGTTGCGTGCCAAATTCCTCTTCCAACGCGATGCCGAGGGGACGAATGCCGGAGCCGGCATCGAGCACGATGATTTCGCCGTCTGTGCGCACTTCTACACAGGTGGTGTTGCCACCAAAACGCAAGGTCCCCGGACCCGGTACCGAAATGGAACCGCGCGTCCCCCAAAACTTGAGTCGTGTGGACGATGCTGAGACACTGGGCATGGCCGAAAGCGCGGGAGTCTGCCACGCGTTCTTTATGAAACCAAGCATTTTTAGCTCAACAATGGTGGGCACATCGCGTCGCGATGTCCGGACGCCGCGCCGCCGCGTCTCTACCTAAAAGAAGATTGGGATGATCAAGATCGCCAGGATATTGACGACTTTGATCATCGGATTGATCGCGGGCCCAGCCGTGTCTTTGTAAGGATCGCCCACGGTGTCGCCCGTTACCGCCGCGGCGTGAGCAAAAGAGCCTTTGCCGCCGAGATTTCCTTCCTCGATAAATTTTTTCGCGTTATCCCAGGCGGCGCCACCGGAAGTCATTGCGATCGCAATAAATAATCCGGTTACGATTGTGCCGACGAGCAAGCCACCGAGGGCCACCGCGCCGAGCGGCTTGATGATGGCCACCGCGACGACTGCAACCAAGGGCAACAATGCCGGAACAATCATCTCGCGCAAAGCCGCCTTCGTCACGATGTCCACGCAAGTTCCATATTCCGGTCGATCCTGACCGGTCAAAATTCCTGGTTTCGCTTGCAATTGCCGACGCACCTCGCGCACGACCGCGCCGGCTGCCTTGCCTACAGCATCCATGCTGAACGCCGTGAAAGTGAACGGCAGCAAGCCACCGAGGAAAAGTCCGATGATCACTTTTGGTTCCGCCAGCGAGAATTGAAACGAAAAAATCTCGCCGCGCGCTGTGATGTGCCCGCGCAATTCTTCAACATACGATCCGAACAAAACGAGCGCCGCGAGTCCGGCAGAAGCAATGGCGTAACCTTTGGTGACGGCCTTCATGGTGTTGCCAACCGAGTCCAGATCATCAGTTACGGCGCGAACTTCCTTGGGCAAGTTGGCCATTACCGCTATGCCGCCGGCGTTATCGGTGATTGGGCCGAATGAGTCGAGCGAGATGATGATGCCTGCCATGGATAACATCGACATCACTGCAATCGCGATTCCGTAGAGACCAGCAAAATGGAAAGTAAGAAGGATCGCCAGCCCAATGAAGAGCACCGGCAGCGCCGTAGCATGTTCTCCGGCGGCCAGCCCAGCGATGATGTTCGTGGCGTGTCCAGTCTCGGATGCGTGCGCTATTTTTTGAACCGGCCGGTAATGCGACGAAGTGTAGTAATTTGTGATTGCCACGATGACCGGAGTCATGATGAGACCAACCAGGGAAGCAAAATAAAGCTGCCCCGGTGACCGCAATACGCCGTCGATGGTTACGCCGCCCGGGAAGAGATTACGCGTGACCGGCCAAAACAGAATTGCGGAGATCAGCGCGTTTGTCATCACCGCCCCCATTAGCACGGCTGCGGGCTTGCCCCGCGCGAAATTCACAAACAAAACTCCACAGATCGCTCCCAGCACAGAAATTCCGCCGAGCACAAACGGATAGACAATAGCCGCGGGATTTCCGGCAAGTGTCAATAGCCCTGCCAGAATCGCGCCGACCAAACTGACGGCGTAAGTTTCGAAGACATCTGCAGCCATGCCCGCGCAATCGCCTACGTTATCTCCGACATTATCAGCGATTACCGCCGGATTGCGCGGATCGTCTTCCTCGAGACCGCTCTCGATCTTGCCCACGAGATCGGCGCCTACATCGGCGGCCTTTGTGTAAATGCCGCCTCCCAATCGCGCGAAGACGCTAATGAGACTACCGCCCAGCGCGAGCCCCACCAAACTCCGTATCGCCGCGTCACTTCCGATTATCTTTGTCGCGATCGTGTAAAAAATCGAGACTGAGAGCAATGCTAGCCCGACCACCAGCAAGCCGGTCACCGAGCCACCGTTGAACCCCATGCGCAATGCATCCAGTCGCGCAATGCTGGCGGCCTGAGCTGTGCGCACATTTGCCAGCACGGCCACGCGCATACCGATGAAACCTGCTGCGAGCGAACAAAAGGCGCCGATTACAAATCCAATCGCCGTTGCGTGATCTTTGAAAATGAAGAGCAAAATGAAAATGATCACCGCGATCACGCTGATCGTTTTGACTTGCCGGTTCAGATACGCGTTGGCGCCTTCCTGCACCGCGGCTGAGATCTCTCGCATCCGCTCATTTCCTGATGGCGAACGTATCACCTTCGCTACCAAAAAGAACGCGAACGCCAGTCCGATAAGGGCGCACACCATCGACAACGGCACGCCTGAATTGAGAATCGTTAGGCCAAAGAAAATGCTCATGAATGTTCCGGCTGAAAGTTGGGGACTTTAGTGGGTTTTCACCCGCTCGCAATTCGTTATTTGCGATTGCGTGCTGTCATCCTGAACGGAGTGAAGGATCTCACGCAAGCTGGTTGATCACGCGCAGTAGATCGGAAACGCAACCTGCTATTATGTGGTCCTTCGCCATCCGGGCGACTCGGGATGACACGCGTGCATGATTGGGATGGCTGGCGAATCTTACAGCTCGAAAAAAATTCGCAAACGATGCAGGAAGCTGGCCTTGTACTCGCGCTCTTTCCTCTCCTGCTGACCTTGAGAGGCCGCTTCCTTTAGCACACCATCAGTTTCCATTTTTCGTTTGGCCAGCAGTTCACTGAGTCGCTCGAGACAATCGGGCGAAGCGCGAAGCACCTCTGCCATTACGGGCTTGCCAATCTCCATTACATGACAATCGGTCTCGGCCCGCACTGTTGCTGTTCGGCGTTCGCCGGTTAGTAGAGACATTTCGCCGAAACAATCGCCGGAGGTCAACGTAGCCACCGGAATTGAAGTGCCGTTCTTTGAAATTGAAACTTCCGCTGCGCCACGCAGAAGGACGAACATGGAGTCGCCCTCAGCGCCTTCCCGAATCACTCGCTCGCCGCGACCGAAGTGACTGACGCGCGATTGCTGCACGAGACTGTCGATTTGCGAATCCGAGAGGCATTCGAACAGCGCCTCCTCACGCAAGATCCCCCGTGCTTCCTCCTGGTCTTCATGTACCGGTGACGCCGCTTTGCGCTCCATCTGCAGCGTGCGAATGGGAAAGGGAATGGTGATGCCCTGACGCTTGAGCTCATACCAGACGTTGGTGCGGACGGCGTCATTGATCTCATTGATTCTGGAATGGTTTCCCATGTAGAACTTGATTTCGTACATCACCGCGAACTCGGCAAAATCGACCAAGAAAACTTTTACCTTGGGTTCCGCAAGGACGCCTTCCGCCGTCGAGGCCGCACGAACCAGGGCGTCCTTCACCCTGTTGGGTGGGTTCTTATACTCGACCCCAACGCGAATCCGCATCGCGTGGACCTCCGTCGGATAATGGAGATTGACGATGGCATGGCTGACCATCTCGTTGTTCGGGATATCGAGGTAGATGGCGTCGTTAGTTCGCAGCCGCGTCGAACGCCAGTTAATCTCCATCACTTCGGCAAAGCGTTCGCCCACTTGTAACCAGTCGCCCACTTTGTAAGGCCGGTTAATTTGGATCGATATGCCTCCGATTATTCCTGCAAAAAGATTCTGTCCCGCAAATCCCAGGATGATCGCCACGACGCCCGAGCCGGCGAGTATGCCTTTTAGTTGCGCTTCGGCATGGTAGCCAGAGCTCAGAACGAAAAGCAGCGCGATGAGAAAAATGATTCCTCCCACAACCTCGCGGAGAAAATGCGGTATCGGCGTTTGCCGTTTCTTTTCAAAATAGAAATCCCAAACGTACCGATTCACCAGCGCGACAACCAACGCCGTGCTCAATAAGATCGCTGCCGCGCCGACATGATTCCGCCAAGACGCGTGGACGCCGTAAACGGCGATCGCGGCGTAGAATGCCAGCATTAAACAAAAGAGCCGGAACAGCAGACCGAGGCGCACACCGGCGCGACGTTTCAAGGACCGGCCGATTCCCAGGGCGACAAAAAACGTCGCCACAAACACGATCATTGTGATCGCGTCTCGCTCCGCTTCGGAAAACGCGCTAAACATCAGGCCGCGATTATAGCAGAAAGCAAGTCCCAGAAACAAGTTCTCTGGCGCCAGACTTTGTAGGGCAGGCGCTCCGCCTGCCAATTCACGATGGCAACCGACGCGGTTGCCCTACAATTTTACCGCGGCGCGATAATCAGCCAAGCCCAGCCGGCCAGGAAACAAAGGCCGCCGAGCGGTGTGACGACGCCGAGCCAGTCCGGCGGCTGCCGGATCAGCGCCATCAGATATAAGCTCCCGCTAAAGAGAAAAATCCCCGCAAACAGCAACCACCACGCCCCGCGATTTGCTGTGCCGTAGAGCGCAAGCACGAATAGCGCTATTGCGTGAATGAAATGATAAAGGACAGCTTTATCCCAGACATCGAGCATGCCATGGGTTTCGAGTGTCGATCGCAGACCGTGCGCCCCAAACGCACCGAGCGCGACTGCCAGAAAGCAAAGACCCGCTGCAATTCGAATCATTGTCATATCGAGCGAAGTCGGATGCCGCGCCGTAGCTTTATGCGAAGGCTGGGAGACATCTCCGACTGTTTAGCCGTCAATTTAAACCAAATTCATTTCCAATGGATTCGTCGCATCTCCAACTCTTTTTTCAAATCATCTAAGAATAATTGCCGGCTGTGGCGAATCGTTTTGACATAAAAAATCGTTCCTGCGACTCCCAGAGCTGCGGCGCCGAGAAAATTCAGCGCAGGTCCCAGTTTCCAAAGATAAGCGCCCAGGATCGCTCCGGCACTAACGACCAGATCGCGGACGAGGTAATACGCGCCAACCATTTGTCCGCACCGCTGAGGTTCGCAGTATCCGATGATAAGGGCCTTGCGCGAAGTGTCCCCGAATTCTTTAAAACCACGAATCATGAACGCGATCACAAGCGCGGAAAAGCTTCGCGACAGGAGCAAGCTGATCGGAAACAGCGTGAACATGATGAAGGTCACGATCACGAAAGGCTCCCGGCCATGTCGATCGGCAAAATGGGACGCGGGAATGATGCATAACGTTGCGGCGAGCATCTCCACGGTGGTGAGTACGCCAACTTGTTTCGCGCTCACGCCGATATAATCCATCGCGAAGATTACTACCCAGGCGTACGGAATCCGCTCGCAAAAGCGAACCAGGATGTCGCTCAAAAGCAACCGGCGCATCGGCGAATTGAATTCGCGCAAGCTTCGCCAAAAATTCCAGCGCTCGTCTGCCGCAACTTCTTGCTTCGGCTCCTCACGCAATTGCCATTGAACGAAAATAGTGACAGTCGAGAGAAAGATCGAGATCAGGAGCGCGATGCGCACACCGCCGACGATTCCGAAGCGATCGATCAACATCCCGCCGAGGACAGGCGCGATCATAATCGGCAGTCGTTTGATTACCGATTGGACGCCGACGCCCATGGAGTGGCGGCTGGCCGCGAGTGTCGCGCCGACGAGTGAAAAGGTTGCTGGCAGGGAAAAACAGGTCCAGGAAAGGAATAGAAACATTCCTGCAATCACCGCGCCCCAATGGGGAATGAAGAGAACGAGCGCGTAACCAACGATTGATATCAAGTTAAACGCGAGAAATGCGCGCCGATGTCCCCAAACATCGACAAACAATCCGCCGGGATAAGCGTAAATCGCCCCAAGCAGAGTCCGCAGCGCATCGTAAAGGCCGATGACAAAAACAGTCGCCCCGACCGCTTGCAGGTACTTTGGCACAAAACGCATCCAAAGTTCCTCGCCTGCGCCGATGACGAACATGGCAACAAGCAGGATGACGAGATTGCGCTTAAGCCCGAAAAAATCAGCAAGCCGACGGCCAAGACCTACGCTTTGTTGATCTGGCGTTTGCATTCGGCGTAAAGCGCATCGTAAACGACAAATTCGCGTTCGAGAATTTCGTGATCGCTTAGACCTAGCGCTCCGAAGCCGCTGGCAATCCAACGTAACCCTTCGCCAGCAATATGCGGGTTCCTTGGATGCGAATCGGCTGCGCGCACAATTTCACCGAGTAAAACGAGCGCTGGATCGGTGAGCTTGTATTTTTTCAAGATCGAATTGAACGAAACGTCTTCCCCGTGATGACCGAGCTCGCAATTCGGCACGTCAAACACAGTTCCGCTATCGATCTTTGCCCAATCAGTGTCATGCGGAAGAAAAACAAATTCCGCCTCCGGATCGACGAAATTTCGGATTAGCCACGGGCAAGCCACGCGGTCCACTTTAATTTTCTCGCGAGTGATCCATTTCATAACTTAGATTCTTGTTTCGTGGCAATTTGGTTCTGGTACGCAGTCGTCGCCGCTATTCTTTACGGCGCGCACCAAATCTTTACCAAGCTCGCGGCGGACCGCATCGGCGAAGGCTTGGGCGGATTCGTTGTCGAAGCGACGGCCGCATTGTCGATCTTAGTTTACCTTGCGTTTCTTTGGTTGGCGAGCCGTTGGAATCAACAATCCAGTGCGCAAGGAATTTTCTATTCCGTTCTTACCGGCATCTGCGTCGGCGCGGGCACCATCGCGTTCTTTCTTCTTTTTCAGAAAGGCGGGCCGCTCTCTTCTGTCCCCGCCATTCTGGCCGGCGGCGCCGCGATCATGGCCATTGCTGGCATTTTGTTTTTCCACGAACCGCCTTCGTGGCAACGGCTTCT
>WNGK01003660.1_pt1 | contig 37214 bp, 29 predicted proteins | sample 5400601 | NCBI WGS metagenome assembly WNGK01 (sample SAMN13153376, study PRJNA577476) | soil metagenome | isolation source: 60 cm soil or saprolite under Garry oak tree replicate 1 | place: USA:California | collected 2016-06-15 | reverse complement strand
CGCCTGTAGCTATGTATTCAATAGCCGGCTATCTTGTCGCGAATTTCTGCAATATGTCACCAGCGACTTCGGGCTGCCAGCTGCAGGCAAAAACAAGAGTGAGCTTTTGCTGCAACTTGGCAACTTCCTGGTCACCCGTCATCAACAAAGACTGACGACCGTGCTGGTAGCGGACGAGGCTCATCATCTTTCGCCCGAGGTTCTAGAAGAAGTTCGGCTGTTAACCAATCTGGAAACTACCCACGACAAACTGCTGCAGATTCTACTGGTGGGCCAACCCGAGCTGGATGAGAAGCTCGATTCCACCGAACTACGGCAGTTAAAGCAAAGAATTGCGCTGCGCTCGCAACTGTTGCCGCTGGATTTGGAGGAAACACGTGGGTATATCGTGCGGCGGTTGCAGCTGGCAGGAGCAGATTCTCATGCCAATGCCATGTTTCCCAGTGAAACAATCGCGGAAGTGTATCGCCATTCTCGAGGCATACCCCGCCTGATCAACACTATCTGCGAAAATTCCCTGATCAGCGGGTACACGCGGCAACTGCACGGTGTGCCGCCCGAGATCATTAACGAGGTAGCGAGGGATTTCCGTCTAAGCGGCACCGGCAAAACTCCGGTTGCCGAAGCCAATGGGAGAAATGGAAAAAAACTGTTGGAATCAGTAAAAATTCTGCTTGACCTGCATGATCAGCTACAGGGGGGCACGCGGAGCCGACAGCTGGCATCAATGCGAACTTTTTCCGACGTGAAGAGACATGAGCCGATTGTTTGAGGCGTTTGATCCCAGAGATCATCGATGAAGTTTCAGCGGGGTTCCGGCTCGTCGCGGCCCAACCGGTTCGAATTGAGCCGAACGAGAACAATGAACTATTGCAAGCGGTTAAAAGCTTACTTCATTTTCATCGTTTATACGCGACTGGACTAGAGGGAATCTTCAGTAGTTGTTAGATCCGGAGCGAATTCGTGAGCTATATCTTTGACGCATTGCAGAAGTCCGAGGCAGAACGGTCCGGTGTTAAATGCTCGGAGGCTACTGAATTGCTACGGACTGCGGAAAAGGGCGAATTTATGGAGAGTGAATCACCCGGCTGCCCTTGTCATGCGTGCGGAATGTTCGTGTCGTGCAATACCGTGTTTTGTCCGGACTGCGGTTTGTTTCAGGGCTCGGTTGCGACGGAAGATTCTCGCAACGGTGAATCGGGTTCCGAATCTGAGCCTGTACTTCGCGAACGAACGGGTTCATGGATCTACGCTTTTTTGCGGCGTATCACGGAGAGATAGCGAGCTGGCCGTCTTCGGGGGCGCTGACTTTGACGGCAAGCAAGCAGATGGAGAAAACAAAATTCGTTATGATAGCCCAGCAGATTATGTCTCGATTGTTATGTGCACTTGCAATCGCAAGTGTGGTGCCCCAGCTTACAGGGCAAGAAAATGTCTTGTCCCAGAACCACGCTACACAAGCAGCCGAACCGGCTAATTCTGATAATGTTTCCTCGAGAGAACTAGTCTCATCTGATCAGCAGCCTGGGCTTCGCATAGGAACCGGGGACTTGCTGGAAATCAGCGTTTCCGTTGGTTTTGGGGCTCCCGAAATGAATTGGAAAGGTCGTGTGAGTGGTTCCGGTGAGATTGCTTTGCCACTGGTTGGCAGCTTCCATGTGGTGGGATTAACCGCAGAACAAGTCGAAGCAAGTATTGAAAAGAGATACAAAGATGCTGAAATTTTGAAAAGTCCACAGGTATCAGTGTTCATCAGTGAGTACGCTTCCCAAGGCGTTTCCGTGCTAGGAGAAGTGGCAAAGCCCGGTGTATATCCTGTTATGACATCGCGACGCTTATTGGATTTGATATCTCAGGCGGGTGGTTTCACGCCGACGGCTGGAAAGGCAGTTACCATAACCCACCGCGGCACTCCTATGAAGCCTGAGACGGTAGTTTTGTCCAAAGATCCTAGCCAGACGTTGGCCAACAACATAGACATCTCCCCAGGGGATACTATTTTCGTGGCCAAAGCGGGTGTGGTTTACGTTGTGGGAGCAGTCGGAAAGCCTGGTGGATTCACAATAGAAGCTAACGAGGGGCTTACCGTGCTCCAGGCGATTGCCTTAGCGGAAGGTTCTAAGCCCGAGGCTGCATTGGACAAGGCCAAGCTGATTCGCAAGATGCCGGCCGGCCCCGAGGAAATTCCAATTCCATTGAACAAGATCCTGGCGTCCAAGGTTCCCGACTTGAAATTGCTGCCGGATGACATTGTGTTCGTGCCTAGCAGTGCGGCTAAGACTGCAGCGCGCCGCAGTCTGGAAGCCATTGTCCAAACCGCTACTGGCGTTGCCATCTATCGCCGTTAAGATCACGGACGAAACCGAGAGGATATGTGATGGTCCCACCCGCTGAACAACTCGAAGTCTCGGCAGCTACCGGTAAAATGGTGGCGGAGCTAAAGTACCCCTATCCCGCGCTGGACACCACCGCCGAGTGGCAGCGTTGGCTCCGCATTCTAGAGAAGCAGTGGCGTTTTGGGGCGCTGTTAGCAGGCGTCATCTTCATCGCAATTGCTATTGTTACCTACAGCATCACGCCGGTTTATAAATCGACTGCGCGGTTAGAGATCGATCCGCCCGGTTCGGAAGCATTTTCCTTGGCAGCCAATCCTGGCGCCGTTGACGAGGATTACAGGGACACGCAGTCTGAAATCCTGAAGAGTGACGCGCTGGCGATTGCCGTAATTCATAAACTGCATCTCGATCGCAACGCCACAATCGTCGGTAGGAACACTTCTGCCAGGGAAGGCGCGCCGAGCGGCAACCATGCGACCCAGCTGACCACTGCGGATAACATTGCATTGAGATACTATCAAGAGCACTTAAGCATTTCTCTCGTTCGGAAAAGCCGGGTGCTGGAAGTGAGGTTCGCCAGCGCTGATGCCCGTCTGTCAGCGCAGGTGGTCAATACTCTGGTGGAGTTGTTCATTGAGGGAAATTACAAGGCTCGTTACGATGCCGTCATGCACGCTTCCGAATGGCTGTCGCATCAAATGGATGATATCCGCGAAAAGGCGGATTCCTCAAGCCAGGCCTTGGCGAACTATCAGAAGGCGCACGGGATCGTCGATGTGGACGAGAAACAAAGTTCCGTGTCACAGAAGATTGCCGATCTGAATCATCAGCTGGCACAGGCCGAAACAGATCGTATTCAACTGGAAGCCTATCTACACGGGATTCACAACGGCCACCAGGAGTCACTTCCCCAGATTCGCGAGAATTCAATGATGCAGGCGTTGACGCGACTTTTGATCGAAAGCAAGGCTGAACTGTCGCAAGCGCAGGCAATTTATGGAGAGAAGAGCCCCAACGTTCAGAAGTTGGTGCACCACATTGATGAATTGCAGAGTCAGATTTTGGCGGAGGAGCGAAAAATCGTACGCGAAATTCAGACTAACTACGAAGCAGCACGAGCTCGCGAGAACCTAATGTCTCGCGAGATAAAAGGTGCTACCGATGAAATGAGTGAGATGTCACAGTACATTTCTCTTAAGCGAGAAGCTCAGCGCGACGCCGATCTTTACAACTCCCTGTACGCGCGCATCAAAGAAGCCGGTATTACAGCGGCATCAAAGTCAAGCAACATTCGGGTCGTGGATCAGGCTCGGGAATTGGATAGCCCCACGTGGCCGCTGCGCCGTTTGAATCTTGCTCTTGGTCTGGTGCTTGGACTCTTAGGCGGGGTCCTGATTGCATTCATTCGAGAAGGATTCGACAACACTATTCGCACCGCCGAAGAATTGGAGAAATGGACCGGGCTCCCGTCGCTTACGCTGGTACCTACCACAAAGGTAATGTTGAAGGGCGTCTCGGAGAAAAATGGTTTGCCTGTGTCATTTTTCGACAACCCGTTTTCTCCCGAAGCCGAGGCAATTCGCAGCCTGCAAACCTCCATTTTCCTCTCCAACCCGGACAATGCCCCACGCCTTTTGCTAGTAGCCTCGCCCTTCCCCAAGGAGGGAAAGACCACCGTTGCTATCAATCTTGCGGTTGCGCTGTCCCAGCTTGGAGCGACGTGCCTCGTGGATGCCGACCTGCGGAAACCGGGAGTGGCTGCAGCTTTGCACATTAAGTGTGAGCGGGGTCTTAGCGACGTGCTGAGAGGTTCCGTGCCTCTGAAAAAAGCGCTGGTAGGAATCCCGCGCTTTCCTCGATTGGCAATCTTGCCCGCCGGACAGCCGTCAGAAAACTTTGACCAGCTGCGCATCTTGGAGCGGGTGCGCAAACTCTTGCCAGTATTGACCGAATCCTGTCAATACATCGTTATTGATTCACCGCCACTAGTGCCCTTTGCAGATGGGCGGGCGCTCTCGTCTATGGTAGACGGTGTCATCCTGGTAGGACGTTACGGCTTCACCAGCCGGCAAGCGATCGCCAGGTGCGCCCAGATGTTGGCTGTGCTTCGTGCCCCGGTATTAGGGGTGGTGCTGAATGGCGTCGACTACGCCTCGCCGGATTACCGATACTACAGCAGTGCCTAGAGTTCACCCCTCACACTGGAAAACAAAGACCCCGAGCGGCGGGGGCGACGATCCGCTGGGCGAGCTGGGTATGTTTGGCTCGCGAAAAAGCAAGAGTGAACTTCTCCTCGACGGCAGCAGTGAACCATGACGTCCATCCCCGCTTCTCCTGATGAGTAGTCCTGACACTGATTTCTCCCCAAGCTAGAACCAACCTTAACGACTAGTTTGCCCCAAAGCTGCTCAGAGAGAGGATTGTGCAACTATGCTCCTTCGGTTAAAGATGTACCGCCTGGTGCTGAAATTCACAACCTATCTTCTTCCTTTTCTTGCTTTCGAGATCGGTTGGCCGCTTTGGGCCTTTTGTGTGGGGTCCGTTGGTCGGCCCGTCGAGTACTCCCATCAGGGACATTTCACGCTCGTGTTATTCAGCTCCCTTGTGTGGGCATTGATGGCGGAACACTACAACGTGACAAATGTCGACGAGCTTTTTCGAGAACGAACTGGCGCGAGGGCTGCTTGGTCTGCGAGCGTGGCTACAGCCATCGTCTTGCTTACTGTGCTTTATTTTGTCCGTGATGAGATTTTTCCCCGTGGGCTGTTCGTCTGCTCGGTGTTCAGCTTACTGACTCTCACGGTGCTTTTGCATGCTGTTTTTCGGTTCTTGTACCGGAAGAAGCCCCGGCTCGGGCGCCCGACCCGGCTTTTGATTGTGGGCGCAGACCAGTTTGCTCGTGATGCGGCGATTCGGCTTCAGCGCCTCTCCTTCGCTCCCTGTCAAGTGGTGGCATACGTGCGGCTTCCAGGCCAGGAAGTCGCCGTAGAGGATACTCACATCTATGATTTAGAACACATAGGCTCTTTGTACCCCGGGGATGGAGTTGACGAAGCGGTAATGGCCATTCATCCGGCGCAGTTCTCACAGATTCCTAGAATAACCAAGGCGCTTGAAAAACTAAGTGTTCCTGCACGCGCCATTGTCGATCTCGGTGAAGGCGTCGTTGTGCGAGAAAGGTTGTTCCAGGTGGGACGGATGCAAATGCTTGACCTAACGACAACACCTGCTGATTTGCTTGACTACGCTCTGTTCAAAAGAGCCTTTGATATCTGTTTTTCGGCGGTCGCGCTCCTTGTGACTTCTCCGCTCATGGGTTTGATCGCAATGTTGATTCGGCTGACCTCACCGGGGCCGATTTTCTTCGTGCAGGCGCGGGTGGGACTTAATGGTCTGCCATTTCAGATGTATAAGTTTCGTACGATGCGAGTGAGTGATTCCTTGGACGGCGATACTCGCTGGACGACCGAGGCAGATCCTCGCCGGACGCCTCTCGGGAGCTTCCTGCGAAAGACCAGCTGGGATGAGCTGCCTCAGTTCATCAACGTCTTGAAGGGGGACATGAGCGTGGTCGGACCGCGTCCCGAGCGCCCGCATTTCGTGAAACAGTTCCTGAACGAAGTTGGCCGCTACAACCAGCGTCACTGTCTCAGGGTGGGAATCACGGGCTGGGCGCAGGTCAATGGCTGGCGGGGAGATACCTCCATCGCAAAGCGCGTCGAGTTCGACCTCTACTATCTCCAAAATTGGTCCTTCATTTTTGACTTGCGGATCATCGTTATGACGGTCTTTTCACAGTTGATCGGAAAGAACGCATATTGATTTCGTAGCGGGCCTCCAGGCCTGCCATTTCGATGCCGCTTTGCAGTTCACCGAACGATCGACCAGGGCTGGATCGTGTTGGTCGCGGGTGTAGCAAACATCGTATGAACAATCCTATGTTCGGAATTAACGGCTGCCGCTGTCTGGTCGCCGATCTGGAAACGCTGTTTGCAAGGTAGGGTCATTTTCCTTGGCATAACGTCGCTGGCATAACAGCCTTGACCGAGTCAGTGGCGGTCTCACAACAACAGAATCGCCCGATCTCGGCAAGTGAAATCTTAGACGCAAGGTCTGCTTGCTCAGACTACGTCTGGCAATTGAGCTTTCGCTAATGGAAGAAGTGGCACACATTTTGACTAACGCTGACCCGCCAGCATTACCTAAGGTTGTGCCTGCACCCGCTCGGCTGGGGCGACGCATCCTAACGGCAGGAAGCATCTACGGACTGACCAACTTTGGGGTAAGGGGGATTAACTTCCTTCTACTCCCCATCATCAGCCGTTTCCTCCGACCGGCGGACTACGGTATCGTCGCTCTGGCCGACAGCATTGCTGGACCGATTGGCATGATTTGTGGTCTGGGTGCAGCGACTTCGCTCCGTCGCATGTACTACGAATATGATGATCCAGCCCAGACCCGCGCCTACGTAGGCACTGCTCTTCGATTCGTCATGTTGTCTACCATCGCCATGGCTGTCCTCTCATCGTTAGTCGGGCCACAAATGCTGAAAGCTCTCGACAAACATTTTGTTGTTCCGTTTTTTCCTCTCTTGGCGATTGCAATTGTGACGGCGGGCCTAGGGCAGGTAGAACAAACGCAGCTAAGCATTTTTCAGGTCCAAAACCGGCCTCAGGCGGTTGCCGCGATGTCCGTATCGGTGTTTGGGATCGGCATGATCTCGCTTGGTTGGCTGGTCGTGTGGTCCCGTATGGGCGCACTCGGAGTTCTGACCAGTCGCCTCATTGCCGTCATATGTAGCGTGTTGATAACGGTGTACGTGAGCCGCGGGTTCTTATCGGCACGTTGGGATTGGCGCAGCCTGCGTGAGCATCTGCGCCTCGGGGTACCGTTGGCCCTATTTGAGGTGGTGAACCTCGGACTGCTGTTTGCGGATCGCCTGATTCTCCAATACTACCGCCCGATGGACGAGGTTGGCATTTACTCTGTCGCGTATACGTTTGGTTTGCTGATGTTGACCTTGACGCTCTCACTATCGCAGGCATGGTCGCCGCTGTTTTTTGAGTCGGCCCGCCGCGGAAATGTGACGGAACTGAAACATACCTCTTCGGCGCTTATAGCCGGACTGGTCGCGATCGCCACGTTCGGTGTCATCATCGCCGGACCCACGATTCACGTCATTCTGGACCCACGCTATGCGGCGGCTGCACCGCTGGTGCCACTCATCCTCGGCGCGTATCTTCTAAATTCGTTCTATTACCTCTTCGAACTTGTCGCGATACAGAATAAGCGAATCGGTGTCATTGTCATTGTCACGATCATCGCTTGCGCTGGCAACATCGCACTGAATCTGTGGTGGGTGCCTCTGTGGGGGGCTTGGGGGGCGACGTTTGCAACGGTTGCCGCATACCTCGTCCAAGCGGCTCTGCTCTATACAGTGCTTCGTCCGCAAGCGGAGAATCTGTACAGTAAAAGTGCGCTGTTCGCGAACCTCGCGATCTTTACTTGTGTGCTTGCGGCCGTAGAATTGCCTTGGTCTTCGGCCGCTCGCCCGTTCATTTTATCTGCGGCTCTGATTATAGCGATGGCTTTGCTCTGGCCTCTTGGTCTTAAGCGTGTCGTAGGTGAAGTGTGCTCCGCAGTGTCATCGATTAGGGACTGCTGGTCGCAACAGGCCTCACCTCAATAATGGCCTCCCAGTTTGCTTGCCGTTGTAATCCAAATCCTCAGGACAAGGAAATGTCATCGCAAGAGTTCACATACACAGTATTCACCCCGACGTATAATCGCGCACGCCTTCTGCCGGTCTTGTACCGAAGCTTGTGTGCGCAGACGGTTCGCAATTTCGAATGGGTTATCGTCGATGACGGTTCCGATGATGACACTGCTGCTGTGGTGAAGGAGTTCGAGGTGACAGCGAATTTCCCGATCACCTATGTCGTTCAGAAACATGGCGGCAAACATAAGGCCGTCAATTTAGGAGTGCGGCTCGCACGAGGCAAGTTCTTCGGCATTGCTGATTCTGACGATTACTACACGGCAGAGGCACTTGAGCTCTGTGCGAAACATTATGCCGACATCCCGAATCACAAAAAGGATCAGTTTGTGGGAATGACTGGGTTGTGCGTTACACCGGCTGGCGAACTGATCGGATCAAAATTCCCCGCCGAGGTATTCGACTCCGATGCAGTGGGCCTAGTCGCCCGGCGCGTTCACGGTGACAAGGCCGGGTTCCTTCGCACCGATATCATGCGTCAGTTTCCTTTTCCGGAAGATCTTGGTTCCGGTTGGGTTCCCGAAGCTCTGGTGTGGAATCGCATCGCGCTCCAATATTCGACACGGTATTTCAATGAGATGGTGATGATCCGTGATTATCAGCCCGATGGCATAAGTGCCAAGAGCATCGAACTGCGTATGCGTACGTGGTTAGCAGCTCGGCAATACTATCTAGAGTTTGTCGCGATCAAGCGGGTGATGCCCATTGACATTACTGCGCGGTACTATTCGAACTACGTGCGGTACTCTCTCCATGGGAACATATCGTTTAAGACGCAAATTGCATCTGTGCCGTCCAAGGCCTTTTATGTTACTTCTGCCCCGCTTGGCTGGGCGCTTCATTTGTTGGACAAATACAAGGTTTCACACGACAAGGGCTATGAGTCTGCGGCGGCAAGTGCAGGAGCTTGAGCAGTCGTACGCGCCGCCGCTGAGCTGAAAGAATGTCAACCCGGATTCCAGTAATAGGTCATTGGCAAGCGCCTGAGTGGCGGAGACTCACCATGTCGATAGCCGCTAGTGACCGCGATACCTCCCGACTTCATGCCAGGCCGGGAGCAGCACCGATGTCCAGTCTCGCGAAATCGATGCTGTTGTCGCAATTGCTGGCGTGTGTGATCCCAGCATGTTTAGCGGTGTATTGGCTCGTATTCCCAGCGGGTGAAGATCTCGCTAGTATGTTCGTGCGCCCTGCTATCTTGGCGACGTCCATAATGATCTCGCTTCTATGGTGTCGGATACCAGTTGCTTGGACTGAGAAGAAACTTGCCGGCGTTCTGGCCCTATTGTGCACCGTGCTGCTTGCTCCTTCTTTGACCGCCACTGATCCGGTTCGCGCGCTGGGGGAGTGGTCGAAGCTATTCATCATCTGTACGGTTTCCGTTTTACTGTGCCGCGCCCTACGCCACGCCCGGACTGCAAGAATATTCGGCGCCTCTCTTCTGATCGCAAGCGCGGTTGATGGCGCGCTGATATTAGCCACATATGTGAAACATGTGGGTCTGGTGCTGCCCACATACGCGGCAGCCCGGGTATTCAAGGGCGAAGTACAAACCGCGGGGCTTTCGCTCAACGCCATCGCATTCGAATGCGTGTTTGCATACATCTCCGGGATGTGCCTTCTGCGCAGCACCAAGTTCCTTTGGTCGCTTGGGCTTGTGCTGCTGGTGATCTCTTCCGCATTGACCGGCTCACGTACGCCTCTGGCGGTTTTCGGTGTGAGCGGACTCGTACTGATCGTCATCAATGCCCTAAGAAGTCGACGTCTGCTGGTCAATGTCGCGGGCTTGATCCTGGTTGCTGCCATCGTTGTAGGAGCGACGGTTGCGATCGGCACCTTTACTCGCGAAGAGATGTCAGCGGCTACCGAAGGCAGATGGGATTTGTGGTCGGTCGCGTTCCAAAAGTTTACTGAGCGACCCGTCTTGGGATACGGGTATCTGTCTTCTCAAGACGACCTTGGCAATATTCCAGGCGGGTATCACAACGAATATCTCACGGCCCTTGCCGAGCAGGGTGTCGTTGGTTTCGTCGCTGTCTTGACCTTGTTTTGGTTCTTGCTTCGTTGCTGTTGGAAGCTGGCATTCCGCCCTTCATATACTTGGCAGAATGGACAGTGGGCGTTATTTGGTTGTCTTTTTCTGCTATTGCGCGGAGATGTTGAGGTCCCCGGGCTATTTGGATCCGCGCAGGGACCTGCGGATTTTCTTGCATACATTTTCCTCGCGATTGTTGTCAGCCGCATCTCGCGAGAGGAAGACTACATATTATCGGAACGTGAGATGTCCGATTCGATTTCCAGCATTTTCATACGCAGGAGCCGCCTCGGGGCAGATTTTACACTGGGTTGAGAACTTGGGAGTCGCCGCTGGCAAGCATTTCAGTTGGAAGTTGGTGGACCGATCCGTGCAGAGGCACAACATAGCAAAGATGAAGGTAGACGAGACACTACGGTTGCTCACCAGGAAATCGGGCCTGTAAATGCAGCAAGCTCAGGCTAGGGGCGCAATGGGCGGAGCCACAGTGGAAATGCTAACAGGCACAGCAAATGGCTGGACCAAGCCACGCGTAATCGTGTTCACGCCAGAGCCAACGCACGGCCATGCGCTGTATGTGTCCGAGGTGGTCTTGGCTTTGGCGAAATCCGGTCTGCCTGTGGTGTTGTTTTGTCCAGCCAATTTCAAGTACGAGGCAAAGGTTCGCGAAGCCGGCGTGGAAATCGCGCACGCAGCATACCGCGAATCCTCGGATGCGGGACTCGCCGAACGGCTCTGGAGAAACTTCAGGTTCGTGGCGAGGACCGCACTGGTGCAGTTCCGGCTAGTGCAGCGGAGCGACATCGTTCACTTCCAGAGTATGCTCCACCTCCCGTTGGGTTTCGTATTCCTTTTTCTAGTGATCCTGCGAGGTGGCTCAATCGTACTCACGGCTCACGATCCCTTGCCGCACCGGTGGCGTTTCCCGCGAGGGCTCCGCTGGCTGGAACGTAAGATGCTGGAGATCTCCTATTGCCTGAGCGACGGCATTATCGTCCACAACGAGAGAGGCAAAGACGTGCTGGTTCGTGAGCTCCGCCAGGAGGCGAATCGCGTTTTCGTGATACCGCACGGACCATACTCAGAGGCGGCGGACGATGAGGTGGGATACCCTGGCTTCGACTGCCTGCGGCTACTTGCATTCGGTTCGATTCGAGAGAACAAAGGGCTACATCTGGCAATTCAGGCCGTTCAGATGTCGGCTTCCGATTCCCGCGTTCCCGTCCGCCTGACGATTGCCGGAAGCCCCCATAATGCCGCCGAAGAACAATACTGGCACACATGCAAGGAGCTCATCGCCGCCAAACCGGATGGTATCGACATGATCGAACGCAATATCGCCGACGAAGAGATAGGGCCTCTGCTGGCACGACATCATGCCGTTCTTCTTTCCTACACCGAGTTCTTCTCGGAGAGCGGCGTCGCCGTTCTCGCGCTGTCGCACCGGCGGCCTATTCTTGCGACCGCCGCAGGAGGTTTGGCTGAACTCATCCAGCAGGGCGCATGTGGCATTCCCATCGAATCGCCAAGCTCGGGATCTGTGGCTGACGCAATCTCTGCGGCCATCGACCTGGGTCCTGAACGACTACGGCAAATGGGCATTGCGGGCAACAAGTTCATTCGGAAAACACGATCGTGGGACTCCATCGCGCGCCAGACCGTCCAGGTTTACTCCCAATTGGCCATCGGCAAACCGTTGTCAGACGGTGCCGTTGTTCAACGTTTCCTCCAGCCGTGATGCCGCGAGGGAGGGGGACGCAGATTATGCGACATCGGCAGGACGAGGGGCAAGTTAGAGAGCCTTGCCGAAAACTGTCTGTGCGGGCCTTCAAGCAGACACTTGTCCCGCCCACCACCCTGATGCTGTAAGCCGACGTCAAAACAAACCCGTCTTTGTCCTACATCGCCAGTCTAAGCAGTTCATCTGTGGCGTATGCCCGGCTGGAGGCGTCGCGTTCAGACACTGACTTAGACACCAACAACACGATAACAAGATGAGGATCTGTTTCTTCGCTTTCAGCGATCCTGCCCAGAAAATCGGACAAGAGGAGATAACTCCAATTGGTGCTGCTGAGAACAGGGAGCGAATTGGGATCCGGGCGGCGAAGCGTCAATCCCGTCGTCATCGCATCACTGTAGAGACTGTACTATTTGCCTCGCGCACGGCCGCAGCGAGATGCTACTGAGGAGGGTGACTTTTGGAAGACTCAGGAACGAACCGGCGGAACCGAATTCTCTTTCTTATCACGAGCCTTGGGAGGGCAGGCGCCGAAAATCAAGTTGTTCACCTCGCAGCCGAATTGAGGGCGCGAGATTGGAAGGTCTCTGTAGTGGTTCTAATCAAGCCGGGGGGCCGCGGCACGCCGGTCGAGCATCGTGCCGGGGCTCTTGCTTGCGTAAGCCAGCTTGAGCAGCAGCAGGTCGAAGTCCATTCGCTGGACATGATGAGAGGTGTACCGGACTTCAGGGCTGTGTTCCGGCTCCGGTCACTCATCCGTTGTTTTCGACCCGACGTGGTGCATTGCCACATGTTCCACGCGAACATTCTGGGTCGCATCACCCGGCTTTTCTGTCGGATGCCCGCGGTGATCTGCACTGCCCACAGCACTAAAGAAACATCTACACGCGGCGGTCCGACTTGGCATAAGGAGTTCCTCTACCGTGCGACCGACAGTCTTGCAGACCGGACGACGATTATCTGCAACGCTGGGTTCGATCGATACGTGCGGGTGGGTGCAGTGTCGCGAAAAAAGCTACGAATGATCCCGAACGCTGTCGATACCAACGTTTTCTCGCGCTCAGAAGAACGGCGACGGAGCTGTCGCAGCGCGCTCGGTATTGGCTCTGAGTTCGTATGGCTTGCCGTCGGCCGGTTGGTCATACAGAAGGATTATCCGACTCTCTTCCGCGCACTTGAATTGCTTCCACTCAAGCAATTCGTCGTCCTTATCGCAGGCGCTGGCCACCTCGAAACTGAGTTGCGGGAGGAATGTACAAAGCGCGACCTGAACGGCCATGTCTGGTTCTGCGGCGAACGTAATGACGTCCTCGATCTCTATAACGCGGCAGACGCTTTTGTCATGTCGTCGGAATGTGAGGGCATGCCGGTGTCCCTGCTGGAAGCTGCATCAGTGGGGTTGCCTGCAGTCGTTACCAATGTGGGTGGAAATCCTGACGTCGTCATCGATGACGTCACTGGTTATGTTGTGCCGTCTGGCATGCCGACGCAGCTCGCCGCGGCCATGCAGCGCCTGATGGAAGCGTCGCCCGAACGCTTGAAAGAGATGAGCCGTGCCGCCCAACGGCATTGTTATGAGCATTATCGGATTGCCGCCGTTATGGATAAATGGCTTGACCTTTACGCCGACTACCTACCGGCTGCTCAAATCACTTGCGTGCCACACGGTGTTGTGATTTCCGCGAGATGAGAAACTCTTCGAAGATCCTTGAGCCCATATGAGCACCCCCTCTCCACAGTGCTTCTCAAGCGCTCCGATCTGGGCGCGTTCCGTCGCTTTTCCGCAGGCCGAGAGGAAGCTTGTGCGGGGTCACAGCGGCGCCCTGGTAATCTCGCTCGACTTCGAGCTCCACTGGGGCGTGCGCGATCATGCTCCGCTCAATCAATCGGAGCGGGCCAGGCTGTTGGCTGCCAGGGCGACCATTCCCCACATCCTTGATTTGTTCGATGAGTTTTCGGTTCATGCTACCTGGGCAGTTGTAGGACTTCTTTTCGCTCGTTCGAAGGAAGAAGCTGAGGCGTTCAGGCCGGAAAAGCAGCCCAGTTACCGAGACGCTCGGCTGGATCCTTATCGAGAACAGCTCGGGACCGACGAGCGCGACGATCCCTTTCACTTTGCTCCAAGTCTCATTGCCAAGATCGCGGAGCGAAGGGGGCAGGAGATTGCGACTCACTCATTCTCTCACTATTACTGCATGGAGGCGGGACAAACTGTGGCGCATTTTGAAGCCGATCTGAAGAGTGCCATCGCCATTGCGGCCAACTCGGGCTACACTGTGCGGTCTTACGTGTTCCCGCGAAATCAGGTCAACCCTATTTATCTGCCTTCTTTGGAGCGGTCGGGAATCCGTGCCTACCGTGGAAATGAGTCCGTGGCTAGCAAGAAGAGTGCACCGTTCGCGGAACAACGCCGTGCGTGGAAGCGGATCGGCCGGTTGCTAGACAGCTTCATAGAAATCGACGGGGATCAGACGATCGCGTGGCCAGATCAAGTAGCACTGACGTCAATCCCAGCAAGCCGCTATCTTCGCCCCTACCATCCTGCCTTTCGCTCCGTGGAACCTTGCCTTCTCCGAAGAATCAGCAAGGCAATGAAGCACGCGGCAGAGCACGGCGAGATCTTCCATCTGTGGTGGCACCCCGAAGACTTTGCGTCTAATTACGACCAGAACCTCCGCGTGCTGCGTAAGGTGCTGGAAATGTTTGATAACTATCGTGCTCAGTGCGGAATGATTTCGCTCTCCATGGCAGACGTAGTGAGTAGAGTCCACTGCGACCACAGCCATGCGCAATCCCCCGGCGAGACGCAATAACCTTATCAAAGCATATGAAACTTCTGAAACTTCAACTTCCAGAGGGCGCTCGCGTACCCATCGACGACGACCGCAAGCCTCTGATTCTGTACATCATCACTCAAGCGAGGCGTGGCGGAGCCCAGACACACGTTCTTAGCCTGGCTTGCGCCATGCAACAGCACTTCGACGTCGCCGTTGCCGCGGGAGAAGAGGGTTTTCTCATCGAGGCGTGCCGGGAGAAAGCCATCCCAGTTTATATAGCACCGCATTTGCAGCGAGATATATGGCCGATTGCAGACGCCCGAGCTTTCTGGGAAATCCTCAAACTGATACATCGGCTCCAACCGGATCTCATCCATGCACACACATTCAAAGCTGGTTTTCTCGGCCGCCTGGCCGGGCGTGTGCTCGGCGTTCCGTCGATTTTCACAATTCACACATGGCTCTTTGGAACACCCGCAATGCCTCGTATTTGGAGTGCTCTTGGAGGGCCCTGTGAACGTGCCGCGGCGAACTGGTGCGACCGCATTATCACGGTTTCCGATGCAGGTGCGCGCCTTGCCCACAGGCACCTGATAGGATCTCAATCCAAGGTTGTCACCATCCACAACGGTATCCCAGACTGCTCCGAACGTGCAAACCTGAGCTCTGATGGCTCGCCAGTGATCACTATGGTAGCGCGCTTTACTGAGGTCAAGGACCATGATGTTCTGCTGCGTGCCTTTGCGACCCTCCTTCCGGGACCTCGTCTCCGCCTGATAGGCGACGGTCCCACGCGGCAAAGCACGGAAAAGCTGGCGCACGAGCTCCATATTCACGATCGCGTCGACTTCTTGGGAGATCGCGATGACGTTCCTTCACTTCTCGCTTCTTCTGACGTGTTTGTCCTCGCATCGAAATTCGAGATGTTCCCAATTGGCATTTTGGAGGCGATGAGAGCAGGACTGCCGGTAATCGCGTCGGATGTCGGTGGTGCTCGCGAAGCTATTGTGCCCGGCGAAACCGGCTTTTTAGTGCCTAGCGGCTCGATCCCAGCTTTGGCGCAAGCATTAACCCAGATTCTAAGCAACCTTGATCTCCGCCTGAATTTCGGGCGCGCGGCACGCCAGCGCTTCAGAGAGCGGTTCCTGTCCGCACAACAGGAAGAGCGCACTCGTTCCGTTTACCTGGACGTGCTATTCGGAGGTGGCAGACCACAAGAAGAGAGAGAAGACGATGGAGGAGGATCGGAAGATAAACTTCCGACCCAGCAGGAGGTTGCATAAGATGATTGCGAGCGCAACCTCTAACTAAGGGTGGGACAGCAGAATGGCTTTCAGCTGGCACAGATCTTTCCAGCCCATGGTAGGGCGGAAGTTCCTTTCGGTGGCCAGGAAACGGGCGGCCACCCAACGCTCGATCATGGCGGCGTCCCTCCATCGGCAGATTTGGCGCGTCCGCAGACGCACGCTGCATTTGCGGGCTTTCGATCACATTCGTGGTCGCCAGGCAGCAGTGCAGCGAAGGCGGCACGCCAGACGGCTGATGGTGAAACATTCTTCTAGGCCTTCCCGCAGACCCGCCGCCGCTGCCGGTTGCTCCTGCTCTAACCAGTCCGCGAGCTTCTCCGGCCGGGCAATTCCTTCCTTCGCCGCTAGCCCCGCATCACGGCCTTAACCTGATCTCTGCTCTCCACCACGTTGCGAATCTTGTGATTGTGGCAGCGCTGCACAATGCGACAAATAACCTTCACCTGCGGGCGACCGCGAAAAACTTCTTATGCTTAAAGATGAAGATGTTTCTTATCAAGGAAGGCTGCATACCAGCGAGTATTTAAGAGCAATAGGTGTGGCAGATCTACCTCCGCTGACAAGTCCGTTCGACCCGGGATACGATCGCTGGATGGTGGCAAAGGAAGGTAGCACACGGCGGAAACTTCTCGCTGCAAAGAAATATGATGTTCCGACCGTCACTGGGGGAGGCCCGTTTGAGATAGCAGTGGCGCAGGGCAGACTTCCGGAGTATCTGGATCTATGCGCCGACATCGGCGTCACCCGCGTTGAATGTGGGGAGGGGTTCACCGACTTAACGGCGGAACCGAAGAGCATTGTTAGGATGGCCCATGAACGAAAACTTGAGGTGCAGTTTGAACTGGGGAAAAAGCACGGCGGGGCTTTCACCGAAGACGCGGTGAACCAGTTGATTGCCCAAGGCCGGAAATGGTTGGATGCGGGGGCAATTCAGCTAGTACTCGAGGCTAGGGAAAGCGCTCGGGGGGTGGGGTTATTCGACGAGCAAAGCAATTTTAACAACGCGTTTGCGGATCGTTTCGCAGAAGCTTTCGGTCTCAACATTCTCATGTACGAAGCGCCCAACAAACCCAGTCAATTTGCCCTGCTGGACCACTTCGGCCATGGAGTTCATCTCTGTAATGTGCGATTGGAAGAACTTCTTCGCGTGGAAATTTATCGGAGGGGAATCCATTCCGATGCATTTCGAAATGAGCAATTGAGACCCCGCGTCACAGTACTAACATCTGAGTGAGGAGGGCACACATGGTTCAGAGTGTCGTAATTGATTGTTTCCCTAGTAGTGTCCACCGTTATAGAGACGAACACGCTATCGTCGCAATTGACGTCATCCGTGCGACCACCACGGCAGTTACAGCCGTCTTTTTGGGACGGCGGTGCCTTCCCGTCGAATCTCTCGCCGCAGCATTTCAGACTGCAACGAGACTCCAAAATCCTCTGTTGGTAGGAGAACTTGACGGCAAAATGCCGCAGGGATTCGATCTGACGAATAGTCCCGCTCAACTAGCGCTGCGCAGCGATATTTCTCGACCGGCCATTCTACTGTCGAGCTCGGGCACCCGACTCATTTGTGCTACTGCCGGATGCCAAGCGGTGTATCTGGCCTGCTTTCGTAACTGTGCATCTTTGTCACGCTATCTCCTCGGGCGTCACCCAAGAATAGCGGTAATAGGTGCCGGCAGTCGGAATGAGTTTCGGGAGGAGGATCAGATGTGCTGCGCCGTTATCGCGGAAGAGCTTATAAACGGGGGTTACGAGGCGGAGAACCACCGAACACTCGAGATCGTGGAGCGCTGGAGCGGTGCGCTGCCAAGTGCCTGTGCGAGTGGCAACAGTGCCGCATACCTGCGATCGAGCGGACAGTTGAACGACCTTGAATTCATTCTCTCACACATTAATGATGTTAACGCGGTTTTTAAACTGGACCGCAATGAGCTAGTCATGTTGCCGGAGGACTCACAAATCCCAGTAACAGCTGTAGATAGGACCAAAATTACAGACTCTACATATGCTGTACATCAAGATCTCGCTTGATTCTGATCACTTTCTGTTCTGCACTCAGACCAAGGGACCCTTTACAAAAATCATTGCAGGCGCGAATTCTCGAGATCGAAACGCCCGAGGTGCTGATCTGCCTGACCCCGTTGGCTACGGCTGCATTTGCGAGCCGCTGTGTGGCGGCAATGGAAAACACAGGGCGGTCGCCGAGCGGCTCTGCTGGAACTAGGAGTTCGCCCGCGACTCGCCAATAATACGGCCGGCAGCGCACGCGGCCCCGGTACCTCGTTAGGGCCAAAGCCCTCTCTGAGGAGTTTTCCAATGCTTACTTCAAATCGCTTGGACTCCCGACATTAATCGATGGGTGCTAGCGTAACCAACCCAAACCGCCCAGTACGGACCCCCACGCACGGTGGTGTGGGCAGGGTCGGCGGCTGGCCGCTGCCCCTGAGCCAATCAAACAACTCACAGAGTTGAAGTCCCCACAGCATGACTGTGCCGTGCTGATATAATGGACTGTCCAATGCGCAGTAGAATGAATGTGAGGATCGATGACGTTTGCACGCCGGTTGTAATTCTCAGGTCTGCAAGGCACGGCGGTTTGTGTATCGCTCGAAGCCTTGGTGCCTTAGGCATCTCAGTCTACGTCGTAGATCCGGACCGCAGCACACCCGCCATGGCATCCCGGTACTGTCGAGGCCGATTCCTCCTCGACGTTGAGAATTCGAGCGCGGACGTCGTACTCGATGGCTTGCAGGAAATCGCCAGCAGGATAGGCCGGCGCAGCGTTCTCATCCCGACCACCGACGGAGCGACGATGTTCGTTGCTGATTTCGCGCCTGAGTTACGGAAGCACTTCATTTTTCCGGAAAGGTCTTCCGAGTTGGTACGCAGCTTGTGTAGTAAGCGGGACATGTATTTTTTGGCTCGGCGCCTGGGCATTCCGACCGCCCAGACCTTATTCCCACAATCCCTCACAGATGCTGTTCAGTTCGCGAAGCTCGTAACGTTCCCCGTGATGCTAAAGGCTATCGACGGCCAGAGGATGTGGAAGCGTGTAGGCAAGAGGATGCTTATCGTCCACTGCGAACACGAGCTTATAGACTGGTACAAGCAGTCGGAAGATGCCGGCGAACCCAACCTGATGCTTCAGGAGTATATTCCCGGTACTGATGACAATGTCTGGATGTTCAACGGGTACTTCGACGAGAGCGCAGACTGCCTCTTCGGCATTACAGGCAAGAAGATTCGGCAATACCCTCCATACACAGGTTCGACATCACTAGGTATCTGTCTGCAAAACGAGACGGTTGACCAGTTGACACGTGGATTCATGAAAGCGATTCGGTACCGCGGCGCCCTCGACATCGGTTTTCGGTATGACGGTCGCGACGGTCAATACAAAGTACTCGACGTCAACCCGCGCATAGGCTCAACATTTCGCCTGTTTGTAGATGCTGCCGGGCTAGACGTCGTCCGAGCTTTGTACCTGCACGTGACAGGACAGCACTTCGAGGTCTCGTTCCCGCGCTGGGGCCGCAAATGGCTAGTTGAGGACGCGGATCTTGTGTCGTGCTACCGATATTATCGTGATGGCAACATCACCTTTGGGCAGTGGGTTCGGTCGTTTGAAGCACTCGATGAAAAGGCGTACTTCGGCCATGGAGATGCGCTCCCATGCATTGCAATGCTCGCAAATAACACGCGCGCACTGGTTCGCCTGCTTGTGAGAAAATTGGCCGCGCCGCATTCGCCAGCTCAGTCTGGCCAGCGAGGACTTCACGGAAATGTCGGTACCACCCGGGCACGTAGTCAAAATGGGCAATAATCGTGGTCTGCACTTGCGGTTGTCATGATCAAGTTCGCGAGTGCAAGAATCAGGTCAGCTGCTGTTGGAGGTCAGTGCCACGGTTTGAAACAGATGGAAAGGCCAACTGCCGGCCTGCCGGACAATTGAACACGGGCGCAACGGGGCGTTTGACGACTCCGAGCTCCCGGCTTGAACAGTGACGAACAACACACATGAATTCGGTAAAGCCGATTGATAACGAGCACCAGCGTACAGTGGATGCTTATTTCCAGGCCACCGCTCTCGAGTGGAGAAATATCTACACGGAGAAGTCCGTCTATGCAGTCATCCATCAGCAACGTCAGGCTCTTGTCCTAGCGATGGTGGACGAGCTAAGCTTGCCGCGGCATGGACGAATTCTGGAAGTTGGATGCGGGGCTGGGCTGACGACAACTGCATTAGCACGCCGCGGCTACAACATGGAAGCTGTGGATACCGTTAACGAGATGTTGGATTTGACTCGCCGACACGCGACTGAGGCCGGCGTTGCTCACCGGGTAAGAACGGCCCTGGCCAACATCAATCACCTGAGATTTCCGAGTAATCATTTTGACTTGGTGCTCGCAGTCGGGGTGCTACCCTGGGTTGACTCTCTCTGGGAACCGATACGGGAACTCGCGCGTGTTACTGAGCCAGGAGGATATCTGATCGTAAACGTGGACAATCGTTGGCGCCTTAACGAACTCCTGGATCCTCGCCTGAATCCGATCCACGCCCCCCTAAGAAAATTATTACGGGCGTTGCGTCATCGAAACCATGTCCCCTACACACGGAGGTGTTCCTCGAGAGAATTCGACGCTGTACTGGAAAAGATGGGATATGCCAAAATTCGGGGGATAGTGCTTGGGTTTGGACCTTTCTCATTATTTGGCCGAACAGTCCTTCCTGAATGTGTCGGTATCAAAGCGCATAATGCTTTGCAGTGTTATGCCGACCACAACGTTCCCATACTGCGTTCGACCGGCGCGCAATACCTTGTTCTTGCAAAAAAGCTGAGCTGAACGAAATCATGGTCTCTGCATTACAACTGCGCACCGGGGCCTGGCACGGCGACCTGCAGCTCGAGCTACGGTTACCAGCCGAATGGGATGTAGATATTTTTTGGCCGCGAACTCCGCCACCTCTCAGCGATTGCCAGATCGTGACAATTCTTGAGAACCCGGCAAACCAAGCCCCGTTGAGGCAGCTATGTGCCGGGAAAAAGCGCCCTTTGATCATCGTCGACGACCTCAACAGACCGACCCCTGCTTACCGAGTAATGCCATTCTTGTTATCTCAATTGAAAGAAGCTGGGGTTCCTATGAGGAATGTAACCATCTTAGTTGCGTCAGGAATGCACGGTGCTGTGTCCAGTGATGCGATGGTCAAGAAGGTAGGTTCCGAAGCGGCAGCTGCTTGTCGTTTGGTTGGTCATGACTACAAAAATGGAATAGTCGCGATCGGAAAGACGGCTATGGGAACTCCGGTCGCTGTCAATCCGGAAGTTGTTGCTAGTGATTTTGTGATGGGAATTGGCGGCATCTACCCCAACCACACGGCTGGGTTCGGCGGCGGGGCTAAGCTGATATTGGGAGTTCTCGGCGGCGACTCTATTGCTCACTTACATTTTCATCATCAAGGTATGGGGTGGGGAACGCTGCGAGAGAGCACTTTTCGGACCGACCTGGACGAGATTGCGCGATTACTCAAGCTGAGGACAATGATTTCGCTGCAGGTAAATGCCAACCGGGAACCCGTTTACATGCACTGTGGAGACCATTTCTCCTACTACAAAGATGCGGTAGCAACTTGCCGAAGCGCCTACTGCGCTCCGGCGCCCGACGACGCAGATGTCATTCTCAGTAATGCATACCCGAATGACGCGTCGTTGACTTTTGCTCAGATGAAGGGAATGGTGCCGCTACAGCACTTGGCACGCCCCAGTATATCCCGAATCGCAGTCGCATCGTGCGTTGAAGGTTTGGGTGAGCACAATCTCTTTCCACTAATGAAATTATCGCCCCTCCGCCGAGTACAGAGGTTAGCTCGTCACTTGTCAACCATGGATATTGCCAGGAAGCTTGCCCGTGGGTCGGTAAAAGCGGTCCGGGAACGACTCAGGAATACGAATAAGACCGCGGCGAATCCAATCTGGTTGTACTGCACGGAAACTAATTCGCGGCCACTTCCCTGTACAATCGCTGATATCAGAGTCGAGTATTCTTGGCCTGAGATTTTAAAGAAGGTCCAAGACGAGCAACTAGGCAAGAAACGTCTTAAAGTATTTGTGTACCCATGTGCCCCGCTGCAATATTTCGACCTGTCCTAACTGTCGCCCTGCAAACGCGCTGGAAAGCGTCCGGCGGGAGCAAGCGGGCCGGTTCCCGCCGAGGCAACAAGGTGGGGCATTGCTGGCCCCAGTTCCCCACTACTACGAAATCGTCGCTGTCAACCCAGAAGGAGCTGCCGGAGTAGAACTTCCTCCTGACTGCCACACATGCACCCACTCAAAGTTAGCTCCAATCTGGTTGACAGTCACCCCAGTCAGATTGCCGTATGTCCAGTTCACGCCTTCCTGGCTGCCGAGGATGATGAAGTAGTGCTGGGCGTCAATGGTGGGATAACCTATGTTGCAGGTATTGACCAGAGCGTTGTCAAAGTAGAACTTGATCGTTCCCGCATCCCATAGCACCCCGTAAGTATGATAATTAGTCACATTCACGCCTGACGCAGGAGTGTATAGCTTGCCGCAGGAAAGACTGCCTGCCGAAGTGTTCCATTGATGGAAGGTCGCCGTGTAATTGTTCCCTCCTCCCATCGACTCCACAATATCGATTTCCCCTTGGGGTTGCTGGTTCTGGTGTCCCTCAACTGGGATCATCCAGAACGCAGGCCAGGAACCGGTGACGACATCCCAGCGCATACTAGCTTCAACGTACCCATGATTAAAGGTTTTGCACGGAGAACCAGTTCTGGCGCAGGTGCTGATGCTGGTGTCATTCGGACTTTGCCCGCGAACCCAGAGCTCTTGAAGATTCCCGCCGCTGACGGTGCTATTGCCCAACGGAGGAATACCGTTCCACCACATGCCGGAGTTGTACCAGGTACAGCCAGTGCCGTTCCCGGTAGGGCAAAAACTAAACGTGTTGAAATCGTCCGAAAACACTAAGTTGGTATCGCCCGCTGCACTAGCCTGTGGCGGAGGCGATTGCGCCCAGCTCATCGCTGTCAAAAGGAACGACAAAGCTAAAAGTTTTTTCATGGTATTCACCTAATTCCTTCTCCCAAAAAGTTTCTTCTCCCAGAAAGTCGCGAGTTAGCCTTGCAACGAATTACGGAATATACAACGATGTCGTGTCTTTGCCCTGTCACCACGAAACCACAGCAGCAATATTGCGGGATCGGCGAATCAGCCTGCAAAAGGACGCCCCTCGACTTATTTGCGGCTGTTATTAGTGACGGCTCAAAGTTCAGAAACTGAATCTCCGAAATCAAACTTTATGTCGATTGCCTTGATCCTGACACCAGCCCTGATCTCCGACCAGAGCACGAAGGGACAGTGTACCAGCAGGAAGTACGTTGGCAGGGGTGTCCGAAATACACAAAAGTTTGCAAACCTCCCAGTGCAAAGCCGAGCTTGGGTCGGTGTAATTTCCGCAGGCGATTCGTGGCCGTTGCCGAATCCGATGCCGTCCAAGATCTTAATTTTAATTTACGCTCCCGAAGTCGACGGAGCGCAATCATCGGAGGGGAGTTGTGAATCTGCGCCGCTCCAGTAACTGTGCAACTCTTCCATTTCCGGAAAAGACATCCTCTTCGAGTGGGTGGCGGACCGCGCTCAGTGAAGAATCCTTTCACAGAATGATCGCAGTCGAAAGAAGGAGAACTGAGCGCTCACAAAGGCCTTTCTTGCTCATGTTGTTGGCCGCAAGCAATTTGCCATCCAGCAAGGCAGAGAAAGCACTTAGCAAGATCCAATCCACGCTCTCAAAATCGACCCGCGACACGGATGTTACCGGCTGGTACAAGAACGGTTCTGTGGTGGGCGTAGTATTCACCGAAATCGGCAGCAAGGATCGAGACGCGATTATCAGCATAATGTTGGCTCGGGCAAACGCTGCCTTACACCGCGTTTTGAAGGAAGAGCAATTCGCTCAGATCAGCATTTCCTGTTACCTATTTCCAGACGATTGGGATGACATGTCTGGGCGCTCGAGCAATCCCGTGCTGTACCCGGATCTGTTGTCACGTAAGCAGCCGAGGAGATTCTTCAGCGCCATCAAAAGAACGATGGACGTCGCAGGAAGCGCATTGGCACTGGTGGGTTTTGCCCCGCTATTCCTGGCGATTGCAGTCGCGATCAAGTTATCTTCCAAAGGGCCCGTGTTCTTCCGGCAGCAACGTGTGGGGCAATATGGGATTCCGTTCGTCTTCCTGAAATTCCGGTCGATGTACGCTGGTAACGACGCCAGCTTCCACCGGAAGTACGTCTGCGAGTTGATTCGAGGCCAGGCAAAGTGTATGCCGTCGGACGGGAACGGTGCGGGCGTTTACAAGCAGACTGCCGATGCCCGCATTACACCTCTAGGAAACTTTTTGCGCAGGACTAGCCTGGATGAACTTCCGCAATTCTTCAACGTTTTCAAGGGAGAGATGTCGCTGGTCGGACCGCGACCGCCGATTGCCTATGAAGTCGAGGCTTATGACACTTGGCACCGGCGTCGCCTGCTGGAGGCGAAACCTGGACTCACCGGTCTGTGGCAGGTGAACGGCCGTAGCCGCGTCAAGTTTGACGACATGGTTCGCCTTGACCTGAAATACGCAAACACATGGTCACTGTGGCTCGACCTTAAGATCCTCATGCGCACACCGTATGCCGTGCTGCTGGGTGGAGGTGCTCACTGACCGCCTCCAAGCCGGTTCGAGTCGCTGAGTGCCTCTGGTTACTGACTATTCGATTCTCACTTAAATGTGAATATGATTAAGTTTGGGGTGATTGGCTACGGCTATTGGGGGCCAAATGTTGTGCGGAACCTCAGTGCCATCGATGGATCTGAGGTTGTATTGGTGTGTGACAAGAGTCCTGACGCGCGTCGAGCTTCACAGAAAACGCATCCGGGAATCCCAGTAAGTGCTGACGCTGCCGAGCTAATGTCGTCTACCGAAATCGATGCCATTGCGGTGGTAACCCCGGTCTGGACGCACTACGAGTTGGTGAAAGCCGCGCTCGAGAATGGAAAGCATGTCTTCGTAGAAAAACCGTTCACCAGTAGCGTGGAAGAGGCAGAGGAACTTATCGAACTGGCAATCCGCAAGAATTTGAAAATCATGGTCGATCACACGTTCCTGTTCACTGGAGCCGTAAAAAGGATTCACCAGCTCCTTGAAGAAGGCGCCCTCGGAAGCCTCTATTATTACGATTCCATGCGGGTCAATTTGGGGCTGGTTCAGCATGATGTGAATGTGATTTGGGATCTTGCGCCGCACGACCTCTCGATCATGGACTACCTGATAAAAGAGCGCGCCGAGGCAGTGGTCGCTACTGGACAAACCCACCTAAACGGTTTTGAAGACGTTGCGTTTATCACCGTCTACTTCCCGAACAAGATAATTGCTCACATCAATGTTAACTGGCTCTCCCCGGTAAAGGTTCGTACCACATTGATCGGGGGAGAAAAGAAGATGCTGCTCTGGAATGATCTGGAAGCAGATGAAAAAATCAGGGTTTATGATAAGGGCGCAGATATCAGCAGCCGCGAGGGCTTATACAACTTACTAGTGAAGTATCGTTCAGGCGATGTGTGGGTGCCACAGGTTGAACAAGTTGAGGCACTCCATCAAGAGTTGGCCTACTTCGTCGATTGCATATCCAGGGATATCACTCCCTTCAATGACGGAACAACCGGCCTCCGGGTCGTCAGGATGTTGGAAGCTGCCAACGAATCTCTCCGCAAGAGGGGGGCGCTGGTTTACGTATGAACCCGTATCTCTCGATAGGATCGGACGTCAAGCTTGGCAAGGATGTTGAGCTATCCAGATTTATTAATCTCTATGGTTGCGAAATCGGCGAACAATCAAAAATCGGGGCATTTGTCGAGATCCAGAAGAATGTAAAAGTTGGCAAGCGTTGCAAGATATCGAGTCATACGTTTATATGCGAAGGCGTCACCATCGAGGACAATGTTTTCATCGGTCATGGCGTGATGTTCATCAATGACAGCTATCCGCGGGCGACGAATGCCGAGGGAAACCTGCAAACCGAAGCTGATTGGAAAGTGGAGCTGACCGTGGTCAAAGAAGGAGCGTCGATTGGCTCCGGGACCACCATTCTTTCCCATACACGCATCGGTGAAAACGCCATAGTCGGAGCGGGTAGTGTCGTCACCAAAGACGTGCCGGCGAACAGCATAGTGGCCGGAAATCCGGCTAGGTTTTTGCGCTATATCAATCAGAGCTTGGGGGTCATGGAATGAGCTGTCGCGACAGGATTCCTTTTGTGGATCTCGTAACACCTCATGTCGAGCTTGAGCAGGAACTCACTGGAATTTTCCAGCAGGCTCTGCGGACGGCTAGCTTTATCGGCGGCTCCATGGTGGAAGAATTTGAACAGGAATTTGCGGCATTCTGCAACACTGCTCACTGTGTCGCAGTAAGTAGCGGCACAGATGCTTTACGGTTTGCGCTCGTGGCCTCGGGCGTGCAGCCAGGCGATGTAGTCCTGACGGTGCCGAATACGTTTATCGCCACCACAGAAGCGATTTCACAATCGGGAGCTCTACCGGAGTTCGTGGACATTGATCAGCACACCTACAATATGGATCCCGAAAAGCTCGGGCAGTACCTCGAAGCTCAGTGCGCGATAGCTGCTTCGGGTAAGCTCACCAGTCGGAAAAATGGTCACCCTGTAACTGCCGTTGTCCCTGTGCACCTCTATGGCCAGACAGCCGACATGGATGCAATTCTCGAGATTGCCGAACGGTACGGCTTGATGGTGATTGAAGATGCTTGCCAAGCCCATGGTGCTGAGTATTTTTCTCACAAGCGGAACGGCTGGAGAAAAGCGGGTTCGATGGGGCGTGCGGCAGCGTTCAGCTTCTATCCCAGCAAAAATCTAGGCGCGTGCGGCGAAGCAGGAGCGATTACGACTGATGATGAGAAAATCGCGGGGATGGCCAAAATGCTGCGCGATCACGGCCAGTCGAGCAAGTGCTGCCACGATCTTGAAGGCTATAACGGACGCTTAGACGCAATTCAAGCGGGCATTCTGCGGGCGAAGCTGAACCGCCTGGCAAGCTGGAACATGCAGCGGCGTGAGCGTGCTCGCGAATACAACCGATTGGTCTATCATCTCTACGTTGTTCGCACCAAAAATCAGGTTGGAATGCTAGCGCACCTCAATGCTGCCGGAATCGGAGCGGGCATTCATTATCCAATTCCGCTACATTTACAGAAAGCCTACGGTTCATTGCGCTACACGCGTGGGGATTTTCCTGTATGCGAAAGAGTAACGACACAGATTGTGTCGTTACCGATGTTTCCACAGCTTACGACCGAGCAGCAAGCGCGTATCGCCGAAGAAATCTTGCAATTTATAGAAAGTGAATCGATTGCGCATGCGCCATCGCGCGAGCCGGTCCAATTCGCGGCAGTCATTGACGCCACCTAGGTGCCTTCGGCGTATCTGATACTCGCTCCCATCGCCGTCGCAAGTCATTTCGTGCCCCGGAACAACTTCTCGACCAGAGATTGCTGCTTTTGCGGTGCTTGGATTTTTCCGCAATGTTCTCACTCGCTATTGCCTTGATGCGGAGGTTCGAATAAAGGTGAAATCAACAATTTTGGTTGTCACGACGTCTCACTGGTTCCCGGCTGCCCGGCTGGCGATGGCTTTGGCAAATGCGGGGTGCGCGGTGGAGGCTGTCTGCCCGCCTAAGCATCCCCTCGGCACAACAAGCGTTGTGCGGCGACGGCACACCTACGACGGCTTAGCGGGGTTGACGTCGTTCGCGGATGCGATAGCTGCCACCCGACCAGACCTCATCATCCCCGCAGATGACCTCGCAACCCATCACCTGCACGAGCTGTATCACCGCGAACGGCACAACGGCAAAGCTGACACGCCGATCTGTAGTCTAATCGAGCGTTCTCTCGGCGCACCGGATAGCTTCCCGATTGTTCATGCGAGAAGCAGGTTCATGCAAGTGGCGCAACAGGAGGGCATTCCTGTTCCTAAGACAGAGATTATCGGGCACGCGAGTGACCTAAGAGCCTGTATCGGCCGGACCGGCTTTCCTGTCGTCCTGAAGGCAGACTGCAGTTCAGGCGGGGAAGGCATACGAATCGCTAAAACGGCTGAAGAGGCTGAACGCGCCTTTCGATCACTCAAAGCTCCGCCACTTTTGGCACGAGCGGCTAAGCGGGCTCTACTAGATCAGGACAAGAGGTTAGTTTGGCCATCGCTGCTTCGCCGTCGATCTACCGTAAACGCGCAGGCATTTATAGCCGGGCGCGAAGCAACCAGCACCGTTGCCTGTTGGAAGGGCACTCTATTAGCCGGACTCCATTTTGAGGTGCTCAAGACAGCTAAATCCGCTGGGCACGCTACTGTGGTGCGCCTAATCGAGAACCCTGAAATCTCGGCTGCCGTCGAAAGGATCGTCCGCCGGCTTAATCTGTCGGGGTTGCATGGGTTCGACTTCATTTTAGAATCATTCACTGGAAACGCGTACCTCATCGAAATCAATCCTCGAGCGACTCAAGTTGGACACCTAACGCTCGGACCCGGACGCGATCTTCCCGCAGCGTTGCTCGCGGCCTTGGCGGGGGAGGCGATCCGGCCCGCTCCGAAGATTACGGAGAACGATACCATCGCGCTCTTCCCGCAAGAGTGGATGAGAGATCCAGGAAGCGCGTTTCTGCAGTCGGGTTATCACGATGTTCCTTGGGAAGAACCCGGCTTAATTCGAGCGTGCGTCCGTGGGCGTCGGAAGCAGAGCGCCTGGTATTCTCAGCAAAACTGGCTTCAGGCTTTTTCGACACTTTGCCTCCGCACGCCCACGACTGCTCCGACCAACGGTGGCGTCAGAACCGATAAATTGCGATCTAAAGTGGGCCTCGATATGGATGGGCGATTCGAGGGTGTCAATTCCTCCTCTGCTTCGGCCGAACCTCTCGAAATGCATGCCGCTTCCAGCACATTTTCTTCTGAGCGGCTCCTGCAACGTCACCTTCCACGGGCCCAGGGGGACGGCGCAAAACCACTTCGAGTAATGAAATTTGGAGGAACGTCGGTAGCCGACGCGTCGTGCATCGGCAAAGTGGTCGAGATTATTCGAGCCGCTTCGCAGGAGGGCAGTGTCTTGGTGGTGGTCTCCGCGATGAGCGGCGTAACCAATAAATTAATCCAGGCAGCTGCACATTCCGAAGCTGGCGATTGCAAGTCAGCCTCAATCATTTTCGATCAGCTCCGCAAGCAGCACGATGAGGAGCTCGGTGCTCTTGTCTCTTCGGCCGCAGAGCAGGACCGCATTAGATGCAAGATGCAGGAGCGTTTTCAAGAGGGTGAACGCCTATGCCAGGGCACGATGCTGCTGCGCGAGTTGAGCTTGCGGGCCCGTGATTCGATCTCAGGATTAGGCGAACGCCTTTCGGCTCCCCTGGTTTCAGCCTCGCTGGCAGAACGCGGCGTAGCGAGTGAAGCCATCGAGGCTACGGACATCGTCATAACGGACTCGTGCCACGGGGCTGCAGAGCCGCGCATGGATCTGACGCGGCAGCGCTGCGAAGCCCGCCTGCTGCCGCTGTTGCGGCGGGGTATTGTGCCGGTGGTGACCGGTTTCATCGGCGCCACGGCGGAAGGCGTGCTCACGACTCTCGGACGCGGCGGCTCAGATTATTCCGCGACCATCCTGGGTGCGGCTCTCGGCGCGGATGAGGTGATCATATGGACGGATGTAGACGGCCTTCTGACCGCTGATCCACACGTCGTTCCTGACGCGTGCGTCATACCCGAGATTTCATATCACCAGGCGAGCGAACTCGCATATTTTGGCGCCAAGGTTTTGCATCCGAAGACACTTCGCGCGGTAGTGCCATGCGGCATCCCTGTCTGGATTCGCAACACCTTTGCGCCGGAAGGGAGAGGAACCAAAATTATGCCGAGCGGTCTCGCGAACGGCGGAGGAGCGAAGGCGCTCACTTCGATCAGCGACATCGCATTGATCGCGATCGGCGGCTCGGGAATTGAGGGAATGCCGGACGCCTTGGGACGGGCGCTGGCAGTAACTGCAGCGGTTCGGGCCGATGTGCTGCTAATTCACCAATCGTCTTCACACGATGATATCTGCTTGGTCACTTCGTCCGCATGCGCCAGCCGTACGTTCGAGGCCTTACGTCGCGAATTCGCGCATGATCTCGCTTCCGAAAAACTGCGGCATATCGTCCACGATCCGACGGTTGCGCTGATCACAATGGTCGGCCCAACCCTGGGCGCCCTATCCGGAATTGTCGACCGTGCGCTCAGCGGCCTGGATCGCGAGAATGTCAGGATCGTCGCTAGCAGCTCACGAGCCTCTTCGGAGTGCAGTTTCTCGTTTGTAGTGGCGAAGAAGGACACGAAGTTAGCGCTTGCTATTGCTCATAGGGCACTTCAATCCGAGGGCGGGGAAGTGACAAGCGCTTTCTATCAGAAGTCTTTAGACAGACCTGCTACTTGGTATTACCTGGATCCGGCGTGAAAACGATGATCTCAGGGCTGGAGCGGCTTCAGTCTGTGGAGCTTTTTGAGAATGTCACGGGCCAGGTCTCCTATGATCGGGGATTCCCTGAGTCGGAGGACCGGGCGATTGTGTGGCCGAGTTAATTCACCGGGAAGCAAGAAAAGTTTGTAGTGCAATTTTTCGAGTGTCAGATTCTGCCAAGAGTCTTGCAAGCAGTTGCGTTGAACCGCTGTGACCAGGTTATAGACAAGCCGAATGATTTCCAGATAGAGCGCATGAGCCGCAAACGACGCGGTGGGAATCCTGCGGAGGGAGAAATCTTCACGCAGTTCGCAAATTCGCGGCTCCATGCCAGCGCGTCCATCATAGAAGTGCCAGACACCGGCTGGCGTCAGATCCATATTAGTCACCCAGGGCGCGATGGACGTAGCGCCCCAGGGTAAAGAGCGTAGTTTGTTCTTCCTCTCCTGTCGCGCCACTACGAAACGACGGGCCTGCGGCCAACCGTGAGGACGATGCTCGAACTCGGCCATCTCCCCATGAGGGTTGATGGGTTCATATCGTACGCCTGGCAGCAATCGTTTAAAAGCTTGGGTCAGCCGGGCTACCACGGCGTACCCTGCAGGTCGGGCTTCGAGGCCCATCAAAACTGGATTGAAACCAAAACCGGCATCCGCCCGAACCCGGAGCTCTCGGATGTCAGGCGGCACGTTAACGAAGCAGGTCTCCAGTAATTCGACGCTGCCGTCCCCTGTGCCGGCGTTGCCGGGCCGCAATTCGGTATCCCAGAGATAAGAGGAGTTAGCCTCGATGCATAACAGTGGGTTGTAAGAGCGCTTGCCACGGTAACGAAGGTTGTAACCGACAGCCGCATTTTCCTGACGCCCAAACACGCTGACCACACTGCTGTCGAGATCGAAGATCAAGCGAGAGCGGTGTTCTGGTAGATGGATAAAATTCTGCAGCAGTCGGTCGTTCACGCGGTGCCGCTGTTGCCAGAACGAATTAGGAGCTTGGAGTAAGAAGCGGCGCAATGTATGGGGATCGGGGAAGCTCGGCAGACCGGTCAGGTATTGGAAAGTGCCATTGGAACGTAGGAATGACGCGGTTGCCAAGCGATCGAGGCCCAGTATGACGGGGTATACGAGGGCCAGTATCATCTGCGACAAGCGAGAGCGGCGGTTTCGTCTGGGGTAGCTCAGGTGCCGAGTTAGAAAGATGCGCAATTGCAGCACTTGAATAAACTCATGAAAAAAGCAGATCCCCCCGAAGTGCGTCAGGCCTCTATGATCACAGGCGATTCTCAGGTTTCGCAGGGATCTTCGCATCCTGAAGTTTACCTCACCAAATGCTAGGTAAGCTTCAGAGTATCAAAAACCGCTTCTCAGGCGTGCCAAGCGCTACTCGGACGGACTCGGACGGTTGTTTTGACAAGCAGAATGCGCCGGATCCAGGTATTATGGGGCTGAAATGCCCATGGCAGGCGATGCTTGAAAAATGTGTTGTAAATCACTGCTTCGTGCTCTGACAGCTCCTTGAGTTCTCATACGCGTTGATGTCTCAGAATAGCCAAAAGAATCGAGTTCTCATGATCGTGGAGAACTGTGGTTATCTACGAGACCCACGAGTTAGAAAACAAGCCAAAGCCTTGAAGGAGTCAGGTTATCAGGTGACGGTAATCAGTCCTGGTGCCGATAAGCTACTCTGGGGCCAGCTCATAAACGGCGTCCTAGTTTACCAATTCCCAGCCATTCAATTCTTTGACGGCCCCTTCGGATATTTCTTGGAGTACTCCTACGCAACATTCGTGATTGCGACCATAACGCTGTATGTATTCGTCATTCACGGATTTGATGTTGTTCATGTAGCAAATCCGCCGGATTGCTTGGTCTTGGTTGCTGCTATCTACAAATTGATGGGCAAGAGAATCATTTTTGATCAACACGACCTGAGCCCTGAGCTTTATATCAGTAAATTTCGCCGGCCAAATCGGATGCTCGTGTGGTTATTGCTTCTACTGGAGCGGCTTTCTTACAAGCTGGCAGACCACACCATCGTCACTAATGAATCGTATAGGCAAGTGGCTATCTGCCGTAGTGGGCAATCACCGTCGAAGGTAACCGTGGTACGGAACGGACCGGACATAGAATGCCTCGAGATCAGAGATGCCGATATGGAATTGCGAAGGCGATCTCCGCATCTCATTGCATTTGCCGGAATCACGGGACATCAAGATGGACTGGAGTATTTGTGCCGAGCCCTGCGCAGCCTGCGTTTTGACCTAGGGAGGGAAGACTTTTTCTGTATCGTCTTGGGCGATGGGGATGCCCTATCGGACGTCAAGCGTCTCACGCAGGAACTGGATATTAACGAAAAAGTCTGGTTTGCGGGGTGGATTAACGATCCAAATCTGTATTTCCGATATTTGTCGACCGCTGATATATGTGTGGCTCCTGAGCCATCCAATATCTACAACGATCGGTCAACGTTCGTGAAGGTGATGGACTATATGGCTTTGGGCAAACCGATTGTTGCTTTCGATCTTCCGGAAACCCGCTTCAGCGCCGGGTCAGCCGCACTGTACGTTTGCCCTAACAATGAGCGAGAATTCGGCCTGAAACTTGCTCAATTAATGGATGACGCAGGCTTGCGTGGGGCGATGGGAGAGGCCGGACGCCGGCGAATTCAGACGCAATTTGCGTGGCAGCACTCCGTTCCAGATTTATTGGCAGTATATGGCGTCGCTGATTCTGAAACTATTGTCCAGCCGCTGCGGCACGGGCTAATTCCCAAAGTTCAGCGATAAAACGAAAAGACGCACGAGTGAACGTGCCTTTCAAAAGATGGGTGCAGTTTTCCCGCAGTTTGTTAAGTTCGCACTTAAGGTACGTGGCGGTTTTGGTGGCTCTGCTACCAACATCAATCCATCAAAGGAGTCGTTTTTCCATCAATCTATGAAAGATATTGCAATCATCGGTGCTGGTCCCTACGGACTTTCGATAGCTGCGCATTTACGTCATCGTGGTATCCCATTCCGGATTTTCGGTCGTCCGATGGATAGTTGGCTGGCGCACATGCCAAAAGGCATGATGCTCAAGTCTGACGGGTTTGTCTCGAACATATACGACCCGGACGCTGATTTCACGCTAAAACAATTCTGCGTGGAGCGGGAGATCAAATATTCCGACTTGGGTCTTCCAGTGGCGCGCGAGACCTTCACCGAGTACGGTCTTGCCTTTCAGGAGCGAATGGTTCCTGAGCTGGAAGACAATCTTGTCGTAAGCCTTGATCGCATGCCAGGAGGATTTGTTTTACAGCTTGATAATGGCGAAACTGTTACAGCCGGGCGAGTGGTGCTCGCGGTCGGCATCACCCACTTCGAATATATTCCTCCGGAGTTAGCGCACTTGCCGTCGGAATTTTTGTCGCATAGTTTCCGGCATCACGATCTTGAAGGGTTCAGAGGGCGAAGCGTGGTTGTGATCGGTGGCGGCGCTTCGGCGATCGACCTTGCTGGATTGCTTCACGAGACCGACGCCGACGTGCAGCTGGTCAGCCGTCAAGCATTAAAGTTCCACAGTATGCCAACGGGAAAGCCGCGTTCTTTATGGCAACGAATTCGGCATCCGCAATCGGGGCTCGGGCCGGGCCTGCGCTCGCGCTTCTTTTCCAACGCTCCGCGGGCATTCCATTACTTGCATGAGTGTCTTCGTCTGCATCTGGTGAGCACGACCCTTGGTCCCTCGGGAGGATGGTTCACACGCGACAAGGTGATTGGGCGGGTACCGCTGCTCGTTGGCTATACTCCGCAGGCTGCCGAGGTCCGGGATGGTAGAGTCCGCCTTCGCCTGCGGGGCAATGACGGCAGCGAGCGCGAGGTCCTGACTGAGCACATTATCGCGGCAACCGGCTATCGGGTAGATCTGAACCGATTGCCCTTCCTCAGTGCTGAGTTTCGCTCGAAGATCAAAGCCGTCAATGGCACACCAGTGCTTTCGTCGGCTTTCGAATCGTCCATACCCGGGCTTTATTTCGTGGGGATTGCAGCGGCAAACAGTTTTGGGCCAGTCATGCGATTCGCTTACGGAGCAGGCTTTGCGGCTCGCAGTCTCGCGCGGACGATGCTGAAGTCAATACCTGGGGATTCGATTTCTATCCCAGCTGTCTTGACATCAGGGAAAGAAAAGGCCGGATCGGTAGAAGAGCCGGCACTCAGGGCTTAGTTTCGCAAAAGGGCTTGTTGAAACGGATGTACCCATGAAGAGAGAGACTATCGCCATTCACGCTGGCTACGACGGCGACCCCACAACGAAGGCCGTGGCTGTGCCGATCTATCAAACGATCGCATTCGAATTCGACAGCGCGGAGCATGGAGCGGCTCTATTCAATCTGGAAGTCGAGGGGAATATTTATACCCGCATCGGGAACCCCACTAACACAGTACTGGAGAAACGCGTGGCCGCACTGGAGGGTGGAGTGGACGCGCTCAGTGTGAGCTCGGGTATGGCCGCGATCGAATATTCGATCATCAACATTGCGGAGTTGGGCAACAACATAGTTTCTCTTCCGCAGCTTTACGGCGCCACATATACGCTGTTTGCGCATGTTTTCGCGAAGCGAGGAATCATCGCACGCTTTGCGGAGAGCGATTGTCCCGCTGCAGTCGAAAAGCTGATCGACGAAAATACGCGGGCCGTTTTCTGCGAAAGCGTTGGTAATCCAGCCGGCAACGTTGCCGATATCGAGGGTTTGGCGCGAGTGGCGCATAAGCACGGTGTTCCTTTGATCGTAGATAATACGATCGCGACGCCAATCTTATTGAGGCCGATAGAATATGGCGCTGATGTCGTGGTTCATTCCATGACAAAGTTCATGGGTGGGCATGGCACGACGCTGGGTGGAATGATTGTGGATAGCGGAAAATTCCCGTGGCGCGATTATCCCGAGCGCTTTTACATGCTAACCCGCCCGGAACCCGCGTACCACGGCGTGGTCTATGTCGAGCATTACGGCGACGCTGCCTATGTCGCGCGGTGTCGAACCGTGGCTCAGCGAAACACCGGAGCTACGCTGTCTCCATTCAATGGTTTCTTGCTGCTTCAAGGAGTTGAGACACTGGCTCTGCGTGTGGAGCGCCATGTGGAGAACGCCCGAAAAGTGGCCGAGTATCTACGCAGCCATCCCATGGTGGAATGGGTCAACTACGTGGGATTTCCCGATAATCCCTTGTACCCCATGGCACAAAAATATTTGGGGTGCCGGCGCTGCTCACTGTTGACGTTTGGAGTGAAAGGCGGCTTCGAGGCGGGCAAAAAGTGTTTCAATGCTCTGCGGCTATTCAAACGGATGGTCAACATGGGCGATGCTAAGTCACTAGCGTGTCATCCTGCATCCACCACGCACCGGCAACTTTCGCCCGAGGAACAAACAAAAGTAGGTGTGACACCGGAGATGCTTCGGTTAAGCGTGGGCATCGAGCACATCGACGATATTATTGCCGATCTCGCTCAAGCGCTGGATGCGACAAAGAGCGTGAATGCAGAGGTCATTGATTCTGGGGGTAGGGTATGCCACTCGTCATAGACGGCGGGCCGGTTCCGGCTTTTTGGTTAAGCAAAAATAGCTCACCTATGCGGGGACCGGTGGACGGCCACGGCACCCGGTCAGAGTGCGTCAGGGTTGCTTTCATCAACAACATGCCGGATCCCGCACTGGAGGATACCGAGCGGCAGTTTTTCGAGCTTCTCGATGCCGCGGCAGGAGACATTCCCCTATTCATCAGACTCTATTCGCTACCGGGGGTTCCACGAGGCGATCGCGGCGAGCAGCGCTTGAGCAGTTTCTATCATGGTATCGAGGACCTTCTGGCCAGGCAGTTTGATGTTTGCATCATTACAGGGACTGAGCCGCATCACCCCAACTTGCGGGAAGAGCCCTACTGGTCCACGCTGGCTGATGTTCTTGACTGGGCTGAGCGCAGCACCATTTCTACAGTTTTATCCTGTTTGGCGGCACACGCAAGTGTACTTCACAACGATGGCATTGACCGCCACAAACTGAGTGACAAGCGGTTCGGCGTCTTTGAATTCGGGAGAGTCCGTGATCACGCGCTGACAAGGGGCATGGCGGACCGGGTGCGAATTCCACATTCTCATTGGAACGAAGTGCGAGAGGATGCCCTCGCCGCTTGCGGTTATGTTCTCTTAACCAAATCAGATGAGGCTGGTGTGGACTCGTTCGTGAAGAAGAAAAAGAAGAGCCTATTCGTACATTTTCAGGGTCACCCGGAGTATGTGGCGCAGACTCTCATGAAGGAGTACCGCAGAGATATAAGGAGATTCCTCAACCAGGAGAGGGAGACGTATCCATCGATGCCGTGCGGATATTTCGACCCGGCCGCTACTAAACTGCTGACAGAATTTCGAGAGAATGCTCTATCCCGCCCGAGTGAAGAACTCATGACAATGTTCCCTGAGTCGGCCATAGCTCGCAGACTACAGGCCACTTGGCGCACCTCGGCCACGTGCGTTTATCACAACTGGTTGCAATATGTTGTATCGAAAAAGGCTGATGCTTCGGTATTTGTGGCTGTGGCAGCTCTCTCTGGTCACGTGCGGCGAAAGCGCTCTACGACACCATAAACTGAGCGTGTAGCACCGACGGCATGTGAGAGCGGTAGTGAGTTTTTCGTGGAAAGTGAA
>WNGK01000901.1_pt1 | contig 37217 bp, 25 predicted proteins | sample 5400601 | NCBI WGS metagenome assembly WNGK01 (sample SAMN13153376, study PRJNA577476) | soil metagenome | isolation source: 60 cm soil or saprolite under Garry oak tree replicate 1 | place: USA:California | collected 2016-06-15 | reverse complement strand
CTGAGACGAAGACAGGCTAGCCCATTATTTCGGTTAGAACCAAACGAGGCAGAAAAGGCATCGGGTGATACCCTATTTCATACCTCTCTGGTCAATGAGGTACTCATTCACCTTCGTCTCTTGGAACGCGCACAACCAGACACCATACGAATTGAGCAGATCGACCATGAACGCAATATGCGAAGAACCTATCTTGCAGCCCTGGCAGACTCCAAACTCTACCCTGATGGATTTTTGCGGCTATTAGTGCCGACACCAAACGGATTGAAACGAAGGCACATGTTTCTGGAACTGCAACACACCACACAGAGGGATAAACACAACTGGCAAACAAAAGTACGAAAATACATAGACCTCTTTGACCAAGCATCTCTCCTTGAGCAGTTTTTTGCAACCAGAACACCCCAGGTACTTGTTCTCACGATGGATACGGAGTATATCGCCTATCACAAACAATGGACGGAGGAAGTCTTAGCAGAGCGGGGAGACAGGGGACGAGCCTACAGCAACCGCTTTCTGATTGGCGTGTATGACACGGGTATCAGTGATATGACTCTACTACCGGAGCAATACTTCTGTACACCTAGATTTTCTACACCTTTCCAGAGTACGCCTCGCTCAGTCTTTGGTACCTAGGATTGGTACCTAAGAACAGACGAGAGGGTTGTTCTTAGGTAGCTAACAGGAGTTTCGGGGAAGAACAGATGTTTTGAACAGAGGTTCTAGGCCGGTTCACGTGGATTTTTGAGACTAGTTTTCGGGTAAGGCCAACTTACCCCGCAACTTACCCGCTCAATTACCCGTTATTCTTCGTCCCGAACGTTCATATTTTCCTCAACCCAGCGATCCAGGTCTATTTTCCTCACCCGCCATTCCCTTCCAGCAACTTCTTCAACTGTCAAATAGGGTCTTTCCACGTTCAACCGCCTGTGTTTTCTGCCTATTATACGCTCACAGAAAATACACGTCTATACCCTTGACATTGTACGCTTATTCCAGGCATACTAGATACATAAACAGACAAACCCACGTTATCCACTGAAAGGGGGCACCTATGACAACTACAGCCAGTCAAACCATGCTTGTTCCCCTTCTTTACAGTCGCTATTTTTTCTCTGCGAAAGGAGTGATGCCACCAAAACCAAGAAACGCCTGGCAAGTCATTGCCAAGCGCTTCAAGTGAGCCTTACGTAGGTTTGTTGTGTGCTGTACCAGCTCGACAAAGTCAACACAGCACATAACGTCACACCATTCCATTTTACTGTTGTTCACAGGGCAGCAGAAACTTACGTTATTGCTGCCAGGAAAGGCGAAAGCTCTATGCTTAGTATCGCATTACAAGCCTTTCCTGTCAATTCAGAAAGGCAAATTCATGAACCACTACGGTGACAACTTTGTACCAGTTGTGCCAGAGGAATACCCCTTACACACGCCGGAACATCCCTTTTGCGGCGATCCCACCTGCATCTGCTACGAAGACCAGCAGAACATTTCTGAGCTTACTCAAGCGATCAAGGACGGCTTGATTACTTCAGACGATGCCACCCAAATCATCAAAGGGAAGACCGTATGAGAGAGCAGCGAGGGATAAACGCAAACACTTTTAAGAGGCGTGCGAGTTTACCACCAGAGGAGCAAGTGTATACAGCCTCACGTCACAATGTTGGAAATCGAAGCGGGATGCATCCCGAAGACCAACCTTACAACTCTGCAACCCGCAACCGCTCCCACGCGCCCACATCACAGACTCACATTGAGGTAGACGAGGAAGGCGAGGACGTGTATACCAGACCTCCAATCCGCACCAGTGCCAGGCGCTATGATCTGGCACCGTATGCTGGCAGGGGAGAGCGGAGAACTGAGGAGCTGGCCCGCCCAGGCAAACACCCGATGTTTTACATCGGTATCTGCCTAGTCATCATGGTCGCCTTCCTCAGCGCGTATACACTTCTCCCGCCAGCCTTTCAGAAATGGCAGGATGAGAGGGTCTATGGCTATCCGCGTACCTTCCAAACCGATGCCAACGTCGGCCACACAGGAACCGAACACTTTATTGCGCTGAACAACCACGGCACCATTGAAGTGCTCGAAATCCCAAATTACCCAAGCCCGGCAAACCAAACCCGCTTGTATATCATTGTCCGGCTCACCAACCAGGGGGCTGATCTCGTGCCTGCTACGCTGTCCTTCCCTGATATCAACGGCGATGGCAAGCCGGATATGCAAGTGACAGTGTTAGACGGGTCAAACCCTTCCGTGTGGGTACTGTTCAACAACGGAACAAGCTTTGTTCCCAAACTTTAGCCAGTCTCAGGAGGAGCGGTAGCAATACCGCTTCTCACCTTCAGAAAGCGAGTAGGGGATGCACACAAACACACTTGAGGAAACGGAATTGACGGACAATACCAGCGAGCCACAGCAGGAGCAACCGGAAACAACTGCTTCACCGGAACCAGAGGAAGCACAACCGGAAACGCAGGAGCAGGAAGTAACAGCGCTTGTTCCCATAGAGCCGGAGGTGATCGAGGGGGAAGTCATTGAGCTTGAGCAGCCGGATACCGCAGGAGATCATCTACCTCCCAGGCAAAAACCGTACTGGTTACTCATTCCGTTCACCATACTTCTCTGCCTGGAGTTTATTGCAGCGTCAATTCTTTTTCCACTCCTTGCCCCAACGGCAACAGTCACCATTATTCCGGTTGAGCGAACCATCACCCGAACCACAACGATCCGAGTATCAGGCAGGGAGTTACTACCGCTCACACTCATGCAGAGTCTGAGTGCTCCCGCAACAGGGAAACAGCACCAGGACCCAACCAGAGCGGCAGGCACCATCACCTTTTACAACGGCCTGCTTGCCAGCCAAACCATTGCAGGGGGAACCGTCTTAACCGGCTCGGATGGAGTACAAGTTATCACGGACCAACCCGCAATCATTCCGGCAGCAAACCCGCCTTTTGAGGGACAAGTAACGGTAACTGCTCATGCGGTAGTCCCAGGCCAACAGGGGAATATACCAGCGTATGACATAAATCAAGCCTGCTGTGCATCCTCTGTCCTTGCCAAGAATACCAGTGCCTTCACCGGTGGAGCAGCTGCGAGAGACTTTCTTGCAGTCAGAAGGACAGACATCAATACTACTGTCACATCGCTGCTTCTTACACTCAGCCAGAGCGAGAACGCAGCGCTACAGGCCCAACTTCACCCAGGCGAAGCACTCATAACCCTATCCTGTACACCGACAGTTTTGAGCAACCAAAAGATAGGAGACGCGGCGAAACAAGTTACTGTGACTGTCTCCGAAACCTGCGGAGGCATTGCCTATGCTGCTCACGAAGTATACGCAGGTGCTATGCAGGTGCTCACATCCCAGGCGGGGAGTTCGCTTGGAGCAAACTACGCACTTCTTGGAGATCTCCAAGTCAGCATCATACACGCAACCATCATAAACAGGCAAGGAAGAGCGAATTTGGTTGTGCAGGTGACGGGAACCTGGGTGTACCAGATCACCCCAGCCATACAGCAAGACCTTCTCCACCTGATTGCAGGTAAGACCAAACAGCAGGCAGGGGCAATGCTCTTGCAGTTCCCAGGAATTGCAGGAGCGCAGATCACTTTGAGAGGAGGTAACCAAACACTGCCACTTGACTCAAAAGCAATACGAATACTTGTCCAGTATAATCCCGATCAAATTCAGATGCACGTGAGTGTCCTCATACCAGGAGAAGGGTAACTTACCAGGTAAGTTACCCCGTAAGTTGGCTTGACAAGCCTAGTCAAAGGAAAGACCACCAGGCATACTAGAGGTACGCGCGTAAGAAAGGCACGTCGATGCCTACCGTCTCTAGTACTGCCCAAGTTTCATGGGAGTACTTACTCATGGCAAAAGCGAAACGTTACGTCCGTTGTGCAGGCTACCCGCGCAACTCAGACCCAAGTAAGAAGGACTCTGCTACCCTTGAGTCCCAGGAGAAAGAAATCCAACGCTTCATCAAAAGCAGGGAGAACGAAGGATATGTCTTTGAAGAAGGTTGCATGTATCCAGAAGCGATGACCGCCTACATGCTTCCTTACCGAGATCGACCTCAGTTAATGAAACTGTTGGATGATGCGAGGCGCAAAAAGTTTGATGTCCTCGTTGTGACCGAGTATTCACGGCTTTCTCGCAGGCAATCGGAACAGGCCGTTCTCATCTCGATCCTTGAGGATATGGGCGTTCGGGTGGAGAGTGTGACCGAGCAGTTTGACGACTCAGCGCTCGGGCAGTTCATGCGTGCTGCGGCTGCGTTCTCCGGAGAGAGTGAGCGAGAAAAAACCTTCTGGCGAACACGACGAGGGGAGAAAGACCGTGCTGAAGTTGCCCTACCAGGCGGGGGAAAACCCACCTATGGGTATAAGTTTGTTGATGGAGAAAAGTACAAGCGGGCAAGGTTTGTCCCTAATGAAGACATCATCTGGGTCGATGAAAACGGCAAGGAATGGAGCGAAGCAGAAGTTGTCCGGTTCATTTTTGCCAAACTGAAACTTGGCCGCTCTATCCGTCAAACAAGACTAGAGTTAACCAGACTCAAAGTGCCCACGAGAAAAGGCGGGTACGTATGGGCAGATGCAACGGTTCACTACATTGCCACTCGTGAGCGCTACGTTGGACGAGCCATTAATAATACCTATGGGGCAAAGAACCGCAAGGTGTATAGAAAGCCAGAGGAAGAACACATTGTTCTTGACACCACTGGCGCTATTATTCCTCCCCTGGTTGACCTGGATACGTGGAAGAGCGTGCAGGAACGCCTCGCAGAGAATAAGCAGCTATCGCTTCGCCGGAATACACAGAAAGAGTACGGTATGCTTCGTGGCGGCTTAGTCCGGTGCGCTGTCTGTGGCTGGTCAATGGTTGCCAGGAGCAGGAAAGCACGGCCAGAAAGCCCGATCACGCAGCAGTACTTTTGCTGCCGGAAGGACGGAGGAGAAGAGAAGCGATGCAACCACGTTGTTGCTATTCTTTTGCCTGTCGCAGACCAATACGTGTGGGATGTGGTTGTGTCCTACCTTCGTAAACCAGAGCAGGTAAGAAATGGCATCCTTGCTCTGCGGAAGGAATTGACTATTGAAAGCCACCGCGATGCCATTGAAAAGCAAATTGAGGAGATCACCAAGCGCAAGGACAATATCCTCAAAATGGCTGAAATAGCGATGGATGCTGACTCAATCGCCACACTTCAGAAACGCTTGTCAGAGCTTGAGCGGGAGCGGCGGGAATTGTATACTATGCTGGTTGACGAAGAGGAGCGGGAAGAGGTGAACAAGAAAATCATGGAGGAAGTTGACCGCTTCGAGCGTTGGGTTATGCAGGTCACACCGCGCCTGAGTGACCCGCAGTGTGCCAATGATATACTTCTCGAAGAAAAACGGCTCGCCTGCCGCGTTCTTGGGATAAAAGTCTATATCCACCCTGCGAGTGTACCGGACAGGATAGAAGTACAGGTTAGCCCACCGGCGATTATGAAGGAGATGAAGCCACTGCTCAGGCTTGCTCACGAAGACGCCACTGTATCCAGTACGGTTGCCCATTCTGTCTCTACTCCCGTCACGTTGATGACCGGCATTCGGGAGACCGGATGAGCTCCTGTGGTTCACAGATGCAGCCCATTGGCAGCTTCCAGCGTCTCAAAGGAGAGCACGTCTTAGTTCATCGTTGTCTCGGCTGCGGCTTCGAACGCTTCAACCGCATCGCTGCAGACGACGATTTCGACCTCGTGCTGTCCTTGCCCACGCTGCCCCCGCGTACCAGCCGCGAAATGAAATCCCGAAGGTGGGAACAACCTTGCCCCAGCCCTGCACCCAGGTGACCTTAACTTGACACATATAGGGCACTCCTTGCGGTCGCCCAACTGGATAAGGAAACTACCAGCATGTATGAAAACAACGCCCCCATGCGTGTACTTCAAGATCTATCAGCAGCTTCTCTCACCAGGGCCATAGAAGAGAGTCTGGCTACATTCCCGCTAATTTTAGCGCGTTTACCTGGAGCGGAGATTTACGACACGCCCGACCTGATGTGGGTCGCCACGGGCGTACCAATCGATTCCTTCAACGGCGTCTTTCGTAGTATTCTCGACCCACAGCAGGCCGATACGCAGATCGAAGAGATTATGCAGGAATTCCGTCGCCGTCAGCTTCCTATGCTTTGGCAACTCGGCCCATCTTCGCAGCCTCATGATCTACGACAGCGCTTGCTCGCGCATGGCTTTACCCACGAAGAAGACGAACCTGGCATGGCTGTAGACTTGCTCGCCATGAACGACGAGTTCCCTGCACTGCCAGGGTTAAATATTCGACTGGTAGACACTATGTCTACTTTACACACATGGGTTGCGGTATGGGGCTTTGGCGTACCAGGCGATATCATTCCCCTCTTCCAGGACGTGCATGCCCAACTGGGTCTCGGCCTCCATCTTCCCTGTCGCTACTACCTCGGCACCTTCCAGGGGAAACCAATCGCGACCGCTCTCCTGTTCTTCGGAGCAGGTGTTGCAGCATTGCATTCGGTCGTAACGTTGCCGGAAACACGCTCCAAAGGCATTGGGACCGCCATGACTCTTGCTGCACTGCGCGAGGCCCGTCGTGCGGGATACCGGGTAGCCATCCTGACGGCATCTCCCTATGGAGTGCGCATCTATCGTCGCATAGGCTTCCGGGAATACTGTACGATCAGCAGGTACAGAAAGATCTGATCGGTACGAGATGTATACTCATGGAATCATGTTTGTAAGTCGCCCCTTGCGGTCGCTTGCTGACTCACATAAAGGTCGCTTTTCGTGGTATACTGCATTATGGTATGAAACACATGTTCGCTGTCGCTTCAGTATCCAGCAGGAGAATCATGGAACCCTTCCACACTACATCATCATTGCGCCGGGAAGATGAATGGTTGTTTGGTTGGGACGAAACACCTGGCATCGTCTCCGTCTGGGCCAGTCGAGCAGGGCAGGCATTGGTGTGGAGGCGCGTTGGCAAGCAAGTGGTGTGCGAGGAAGAGCGCTTTCGTCCCTGGCTCTTCGCCAGAACCCTCGACGACCTGGAGCATCTCGGGCGCAGCGTGCAACCAGCCACAGCCCCAAACGCGGAAACAGGTGCTATCACATTTCTGGAGCTTGACGGTCCACCTGACTCGTACCGCTATCTGCTTTCAGCCCGCGATGGACGTACTCTAGAGCGTGCATTGTGTGTTGGCGCCTCGCGTCGATTGGACCGTAAAATCACCAGCTTGAACGACCTGCAAGACACCTATTATCGCGTTGGCCCTGTAGAACAATACCTCATGCTCACCGGTCGGGTTTATTTTCGTGGGCTTGCCTACGATGACCTGCACCGCTTGCAATTCGACCTGGAAACAACCTCGTTAAACCCCGAACGTGGCCGCATCTTTCTTATAGCTGTTCGCGATAACCGGGGTTTCTCGACCATCCTTGAGGCCCCGGCGCCCGATCGGGAGGCACAGCTCATCGCCGACCTCTGTACGCTCATCCGTGAACGCGATCCCGATATCATCGAAAACCATAATCTCCTGGGTTTCGATCTGCCTTTCATGCAAAAACGTGCTTCGCTGCTGTACAGAGACAATAATGTTCTGAACTGGACAATAAAGTGCTGAACCAGACAATAATGTTCTGAACTTTATGAAGAAGCAGGACAAATATAGGATGTCCAGAGACAATAATGTTCTGAAACTTTGTGAAGAACATGAGAGGTTTCAGACCACTCTTAGTCCCAGTTTTGTCACTTTTGACTTACACTTGCCCTGGATTGTGGAGTTCGTCCGCACTGGCAAGCATGCAATGTAATGGATGAGTAAAGTACTAACTTCAGCCTAGCATGCTAAACTTTGCCGAGAGGCTGGAGAAAACAGGATTGGAAATTGTCGAGGAAGAATACCAATATCGAAGCAAGTAAGTTCCTTTCATTTGGGACAGCTTCTCGTCTCTCCTCTCTTCGGCTCAGATTCGCCATCTTGGTTTTTAAGAACGGCACACCTGATCGGGAAGCAGAAGCAACTTTGACATCGGTGCTCTCCTATGGGGAAGGAATGGAGACACACAAGGAGGGGAGATTAAAGGGGTCCGGGCACCAGATTGCTTATCCCCACTGTCTGCATAAAGAGTTGCTCAAATGCTGGAGTAAACACCCGAAAGTCATCTTTCCCGAACTCTACTGACGCGCAGCCCGTTGGGTGAAGGACGATTTCTTGTATCCTGGTCTGTCCCCGGAAGAAATCCAACTGATAATCTAAAGCAAAATCAGCTGGACAACTGATTGGGCCAGAGAGATTAAGGGGAGTTAATGCTTGAGCGGCACTAGAGAGCCGTTGGACCTCCTGTTGATCGGTGATCGTACGAGGCAAGAATGGGAGATAGTGATTCTCCGAGAGATGATTTATTCGCTGAACCCACAAAGTCGTCGGTTGTTCCCCAGCAGATACTACAGGTGCCATGTTTGTGCGTACAAAGCCGCAACCGCTTATCAGGAGCAATGGGAGAACGAGAAAGAAGAAAGGATGGAACCGTGTAGTGTTCATACTTCCCACCTTTCCTGGATGAGTGCAATAAAGAGGGTCCTTTACAAGGAAACGTGGCATGATCCTGTTTTGTTCCGCTCACCCGTCTCACCTGAGCATCAGGCATTTGCTTTCGATGTTTGACTGAGATATGCAACATGTTCTAAAGCCTTCCTAAGGCGTGAAGAAAGCACGACTGAAGAATCTTCTTTCGATGGCGCAGGCGCTCTTTGGCCCGTATCAGAGCACTACGCAAGTGAGAGAGACTTTGGCAGCACAGATTTTTCAGTTCCCGGCGTTTGAGCAGGTTCCACAGCCCTTCCTGCGGATTCAATTCGGGAGCATAGCCGGGAAGGCGCTCCAGATGGAGTCGCTTAGCCGCTCCGGCTGCGAGAAACTCTTTGATCACGCTGGCAACCTTTCCCCTGTGCCAAGCGGCCAGGCGCAAGGTCGGCATGACTGCGGCGCAGCGTCGGCATGACTGCGGCGCAGCGTCGGCACCTGGATGCTGCCCTTGCACCTGTTTCCGGCTACACTCTACTCAATAGACACCTGACCCAATCTTGGGGATCTATCCTTTACCCACCTACCGGTGGTTTCTGCGTTCTTTCACTCGCCAGCCGCGGCATGGCTGGGCTTACCGGCAGGATCTGCTGCCCGCAGATCCCACTGCGAAGCTGGAAGCCATCCCCATCGGCAAGCGTCACCCGGGTCTGCTGACCGAGAAGCAGGTGGAGGCGATTCTTGATGCCATTCCCCCGCAGAATCTGCGCAACCGCCTGTTGTTGACGCTGCTCTATGAAACCGGAATGCGCGTCGGGGAGGTACTTGATTTGCAGGTGCAGCAGGAGTTTCTACTAGCATGAATATTGATGATACTGTCAAAGAATATTTCCGGCGTGGCACCAAGCTGTTTTACGAGAATGCCGAAATGATGTCTATGACTCAAGTCTTCGAGCGCATTCTGACTCTCTTTTTTCATCAGGGGAAGGAGCTAAGGAGTGGAGTGTTTGTCCCTCTATTGCCGCCTGCCACTGAACTGCCTACATTCAATCAGTATCGATACTGGTACACAAAGGAACGTGATCTCACGCGTTCCATTGCTGTGGGCGATGGCTTACACGCATACGAAATACAAGGAGGAGCTAGTCTTGAGCATCTACGGCAGACGATTCCTGGCCCTGGCTACCTATTTGAAATCCATGTGGTAGTCGGAGATATTTTCCTCGCCAGTATGCTTGATCGTCGCCGTATCATCGGGCGACCCATCATTTACATCATTGTCGATGTCTTTTCTGATCTGATCGTTGGGATGAGCGTGAGCCTCGCAGGGCCAAGTTGGCAAGGGGCTATGCTCGCCTTAGAAAATGCAGCTCTCGATAAAGTTACTTTCTGTCAAGAGTATGGCGTTGATATCACCAAAGATGATTGGCCGTGTCAACATCTTCCAAAGGCCATACTTATCGGAGATGGACTCATTCCCAAATTTGCTAACAGCTTGGTGAACGCTTTAGACATCAAGATCTCCAATATGCCGTCATATCGCTTGGATTGGAAAGAGTCCTTCGAGCGCTGCTTCCTACTACTCGATGATATGACAATCCATCGGGTACCGGGCTTAGTAAACAGTCTTTCTGAACCTGGGAGGAAAGGTCATCGACTCGACGGTTGCCTGACACTTAACGAATTTCGCCGGCTGGTGATCGATTGTATCATCGAACATAATACGGCACACCGTCTAAGCGAAGATGATCTGGATGGAGACATGATTGCAGATGGCGTTGAGCCATACCCTCGCGATGTTTGGACATGGGGTATCCAGAACCGCACTGGTCTGCTCCGCGCGCTCCCCATTGATGAGGTGCGCCGCAACCTCCTCCTCGAAGCAGAAGCATCAGTGACACACGAAGGGATTTGTTTCCATAGGCTGCATTACACCTGCGATAGAGCCATTCAAGAGTGGTGGTTCGAACAAGTACGTGCAGGGATGAAAGGGGGGTTGACTATTCCCATCCTTTATGACCCACGCACTCCAGACCGAATCTATTTACGTTGTCAGGAAAGCCAACCAATAGAAATTTGCAGGCTTCTTGAAAAGGACAAGGCAAAGTTTGAGGGTTGCGATTGGTTCGATATCGAAGATATGATCGCACACCCCAGGTTCCGAAGGACTACCGATGTAGGGATCCGTCAACGACGAGTAGAGCTACAGGCGTTGCGGGATCTCATTATTGAAGAGGCAAAGCATGAGATGGGTGAAGCGCCCGGGATCGTACGGCTGAGATAGGGCAAGTACAGGAAAAGCCCACCTGGGATTTTCAAGAACAGGCAGCCTCTTTGCTCTTAACAACGACAAGCTGTTCCATTGAGATAGTTTGCTGCTACACCACTGCATTAAGCACTTTCAGAGCTATTTAAAGGAGGTTTTTCTTATGGCAAAATCACGTGCTTTGATTGATCGAAACGCTATCGACAGATTTTGTAAGGAGGGACGAGGGCAGGGAGTGCTGCAAGACTACAAGCCCTGGCTGACTGTCAGGGATGTTCCCTCGCACGGAAAATCGTCGCGAGACAAGGGGTGGAAAACCGGAAGAACCCACCACTTTCTTAGTACACTTGAATTACTCTACTACCTCACACTAGAATGGTCACTCATAGTCACCGATATTCGTGAACAGTTTCCGCTCCTACCCATAGATAATACACTCGCCATCGCGGATAGTCTCGACATCAAGCACCCTACTCACCCTAAGACCAAGGAGCCCACTGTGCTGACGACGGACTTTTATATTTCTCTGCGGGATGAGAGCGGCCCTTTCGAGCACGCCCGCACCGTCAAGTACGCCAGTGACCTGTCGAATAGACGGACACTCGAAAAGCTGGAGATCGAGCGGCGTTACTGGGAAGCGAGGGGGATCGATTGGGGCATCGTGACCGAGCACGAGATTCCGGACGCGCTCGCTAAAAACGTCGATTTCTTGCACGACGCGTGGCATCTTCCTAAGCGGATACCGGAGAGCAGCATCTCTCCTGTTGCCAAACTCCTCACGCACCTGGTTGCAGAACACCATCTGCCTCTGAATGAGCTGACAACCATGAGCGATAGGCAGCTTGGCCTCAAAGGCGGGACCAGCCTGAAGGTAGCTTACTATCTGCTCGCAACCCGCCAGTGGTGCATCGATTTGAATGTTCCCATCGACCCGGACCAGCCCCTCAAAGTGCTTGGTACGGAACTCAACGCTGTGCAAGCAGAGGAGTAAAGGCTCATGCATCTCATGGTCAACACGCTAGTTCAGTGGCAGGATGGATCCGTTCCGCCTCGCATCGATCGAATCCTATGGATAGAGCAGGCGGGATCCCGCGTCATCACCATCGATATCCAGGATAAAAAAGCGTGGCCAGTACTACACGACCGCGCATTCCTCGAAGAGCGCATTGAATCAGGAGAGATTTGTCAGCTGGGTGTGGATGTATACCAGCACCTCCGCCAGCCAGATTCGGCGTTCAAGCCGGAGCGCTGCAAGCAGAGGGACGAGGCGTATGCAGTGATCCAAGACATCGTTGAAAAACACAAGGGGGAACTCTTCTTCTCCCATGTACTCGGACCACTCGTTGATGAGGCCGTAAAAGCAGCACGGAAGAGGTGGCTCGCCAGCGAAGTGGAGGGACGCTCCCGAGTGAAGGGGCGTTCCAAAACGTCGGTCTACCAGTATCTTAGGCTCTACTGGCAGCGGGGACAGATGCCCAATGCCCTACTGCCCGCCTATGACCGCTGCGGCGCAAAAGGAGCGCCGCGTACCATCCATGGCCCCAAGAGGGGGAGACCAAGCAAGAAGACCCTGGAAACGGGCGAGCCAACAGGGATGAACATCACCGATGAGATCAAAGAGTTCTTTCGGCAGGGAACCAGGCTCTTTTATGACACCCCCAAAAAACGTGGGAAGGAAGAGGCCTTCGAGCGCATCCTCGCCCGGTTCTTTTATATAAGGAAGGACCCCGATCCCGACGGTATCCCCATCCCCATCATGCCCCCTGTGGACGAGATGCCCACATTTAGGCAATACCAGTATTGGTACAACAAGGAATGGGATACCAATCGCTCGGTCATCGCCCGCGAGGGCATAAGCGCCTACAACCTGCGCCGCAGGGCGGCGATTGGGAGCTTGCGACTGCGGGTTCCCGGACCAGGTTACCTTTACGAGATCGATGCTACTGTGGCCGATGTCTACCTGGTGAGTTCGTTCCATCGCCGGCGCATCATTGGCCGCCCCGTGATCTATGTGGTTATCGACGTCTTTTCCAACTTGATCGTCGGTGTGAGTGTGAGCTTTGAAGGTCCCAGCTGGGTCGGGGCGATGCTCGCCCTGGAAAATATGGCCCTCGACAAGGTCTCCTTCTGTAAGGAGAACGGGTTAGATATCGAGGCGCACGAGTGGCCGAGCTGCGGTCTTCCGAAGGAGATCCTGGCAGATAGGGGTGAACTGCTCTCGAAGAATTCAGATGATTTAACCAACAGCCTGGATATTCGTATGTCAACGACTGCTCCGTACCGTCCCGATTGGAAAGGGTGTGTCGAGCGCCATTTCCGGTTACTCAACGAGATGTATTGCAGCTGGGTACCCGGCAGAGTAGACGATCATCAGCGTCGAGATCAGCCCGACTACCGGCTTGACGCGAGGATGACCCTGCTTGAATTCCGAAAGTTCCTCATTGACTGTGTGATCGAGCACAATACGACGTATCGGGTCCCTGAAGACCACCTCGACCGGGCCATCATCGCAGCCGGCATCGACCCGTATCCCTGCAATCTCTGGGAATGGGGCATCAACAACCGCCTCGACGCACTCCACGAAGTCACGCGCGATGAATTGCGTCTCGCGCTCCTGCCCAAGGACAAGGTGTCGGTGACGCGCGAGGGGATTCGTTTTCATAATACCCGTTACACGTGCGATCTGGCCGAACGAGAAGACTGGTTCGGCAAGGTGCGTTCCGGCGAACTGGAGAGTTGGGACGAGCCGATTGTCTACGATCCCAGGGACTTAGACCATGTCTACTTGCGCCGCGAGAATGGGAAGCACCTTGAAGTGTGCAGGCGCATAGAGAAAGACGTGGTCAAGTACCGCAATTGCGACTGGTATGACATCGACGACCTGGTGGAACTGCAGGCGCAGCGTAAAAGGGATGCGGCATCGCGAGAGCTTCAAGCGCGCGTCAGGCACCGCACGAGGCGGGACCACTACGTTAGCGAGGCCACCCAAAAGACGGATGAAGCGCGAGAAGAGGGAGAGACCAAGGCCGATCGCACGCGCGACATGCAAGGGGGAAAACTGGCTGAAAAGCAGCAGGGCCGGGAAGAAAACCGCTGGGACTTCCAAGAAGAGATGACTTCTGCCACATCACTTCGAAAAGAAAATACAATGAGGGGTGCGATGCCGATGACATCGAAGTCGAGACGCGTTGCGTTATTGCAGAAACAACAGGAGGAAAGGCAAGAACATGTACAGTAGGAAAGAGGACGAGCAAGGAGAACCAGACTGGCGAGACCAGCCAGGTTTCCGCTATCGGGGTGTCATAGCGCGTTACCACAAGCAACAGTTACCCTGCTACAAAGGGAATCCTCTCGTCGAGGCACTTCATCCAATGTACAAAGAAGAAGAGATTGGCCACCTTCTGCGCTATGATCCAGGGTATGATGAGCAGTATCGGCAATGGGCGCCTGAACTACGGCTTCATCTGATTCTCGACGCCTTACGCTTTATCGAGCCTCTGTCAAACCACCTATCCCTGGCACAGCTTTTGGATGGCCTGCTTCGCTCGGGGTACGTTGGACGCAATCCTTTCCCAAGGAAGGCCCACCTTCTGAATCATCGCACCCGCCTCGATCGAATGAAGGCGGGTCTCAGAGTCCCTCCCCCCCCTCAATCAACTGGGCGAGAGATCTCTATCATCGGACTGAGCGGCGTGGGGAAATCTACAGCACTTCGGTCAATTCTCGCGTTATACGATCAGATCATTAACCACGGCCGCTATCATGGTCAGCTGTTTACGTTGCGCCAGTTAGTCTACCTGAAACTGGAGTGCCCACAGGATGGTTCACCTGCTGGCCTCTGCAAAGCTTTTTTTAAAGAGGTGGATAGATTACTGGAAACAAATACCTATCACAGATACGTCAAAAGTGTTAGACGCACCGTTGATGAAATGATGATTGATATGGCAGAAGTTGCATCAAGGCACTTTCTGGGCCTCCTGGCTATTGACGAGATCCAGAATTTACGAGATGCAAAAGGAAATTGGGCCGCTCAGGTACACAATTTCCTTGTGCAACTTGACAATGAATTGGGGATACCAGTGGTGTTAGTGGGGACGCCCAAGGCACAATCGGTACTCACAGGCGAGTTCCGTAGAGCACGGCGCGCATCGGGTCTAGGAGCATTTCCTTGGGATCGGATGCAAGAAGATAGGGAGTGGGATGTCTTCACAAAAGCGCTGTGGAAATACCAGTACGTGCGCAAACCAATCCCCTACACAGAGGAGCTCCGTCACACACTCTACTTCGAGTCACAGGGAATCACTGATCTGGCAGTAAAGGTATTTATGCTGGCGCAGATCGAGGCCATTGCAGGAGCTAGAAATGATGAGGAAGAGGAAGTAACAAAAGTCTTGATCGAGTCGGTCGCACAGGACCGCCTGCGCTATATGCAACGCTTTCTCAATGCGCTAAGAAGTACCAATCCGGAAGCAGTAAAAGAATACGAGGATATCGCTCCGATCGATTTAGAATTTGCCGTGAGCGAGGCGATTTCTACGTTGCGTCGCAGGCATACGGGAACGTCATCTTCTACCGATGAAGATCAGGCGAAAGAGCTGGAGGGGAAGATAGAGACCGATTCTGGTGAAAGGCAACAGCCGCGGAGTCAGCGCTCATCAAAGAAGAAACCTGACATCACAAAGTTGATCTTGGTAAAGACTGTTCTCAAAGGCGAGCTTGATGGAATGGATGCACATGAATCACTGAAGAAATGTGGCTTTACACGGCCGGCCTGGGAACATTTCAAAACAGGTTCAGGAACAGACAGTGAGGCTTTAGTTGCATGAGCGTACCTGTACTTTTCTCATCCTGCGGTGGATGAATCGGGCTCTGCGATGAAGTGATCATGGGTGGAAAAGTGACGATTGTGCATGAACGCATGGAAATAGTGGAGGGAGCATGTGCTAGAGTACTTCCCGGATCCCTATCCCGATGAGTTACTCTACAGTGTATGGGCACGCTTTGGCGACCAGGTGTAGTATCAGAACCGTAGAGAAATCATGCAAGAACTATTTGGCAGTATATCGTTTCTCACATCGGCCGCTGAAGAAGGTGCCGCTGAGAACGAAAGAACATGTACGTGCGACGTTTCATGTAATGAAGGTAACATTAGACAGGAGCAGGAGAGAAGAGCGTCATGCCCTCGCTTCTCAGGCCATAAGTTTAACAGCGCATCAGATTATGGATTCTCCCGGAGAGCCGAGAGGAGTAACGCGAGCGCAATTGGAAGAGCCAGCACCGAGACTAGATTGGTTGCTGAATAGCCCGAAGGATTGTCCGCTCAAAGCTCAGGCATTTCAGGAAGTGAGAGATTCTCGAGAGGCTTTTGCTCTCCGCCGTATTCAATGGGCATTACAGAAATACGAGGAGGAATCTATCAAGCCTAGAAGGAGGGAATTTATCTTGAGAGCAAAGGTAAAAAAGACGCTGGATATTCCGTCCGTGCTGGATGCAATTGAGGCGGCCCTTACAAGACTTACTAGAAGATGAACATATACGGGGGCTTGACAAGTACCTGGCTCAACCAATGTTTTTTTACAGAAAAACGTAAAGGCGGTTATGAATAGATGCTCGAATATTTACCGGATCCCCATCCAGACGAATTGCTTTATAGCGTGTGGGCGCGATACAGCGACGACGTCCGCTATGCTAACAAAATGGATGTTTCACAAGAGTTGTTTGGTACCACGAGTAATCACGCAACCGTCGATCTACCCTCCCACCTTGCCTATTTCGTTGATCATTTACCTACAGGGCATATGTACACCGTTGATTACTTTATTGATCACCACACCCTCCTTCCGTTCTATGCTGCATTCCACGCTCCAGAGCATGTCAGGCGGCTTCGTGAGCAAATGATCTCATCTAACGGTCAAGCGCTTCATAGGAGGGCTGGAGTAGCACAGTCCAGTATCCCTTCACCCCAATGGCTCCGCTATTGTCCAGGATGTGTACACAAGGATCGAAAGAACTTTGGTGAATGCTACTGGCACCGCTTGCATCAGGTGTCAGGCGTTGAAATTTGTCCCGTCCATAGGACCCTGCTTGAGAACAGCAAGGTTCGAGCAAAAAGTCATATCTCTACCCGCGAGTTCATCTCTGCAGAGCATGCTAGTGTTGATACCACGCCACGTGATGCAGAATCTTCTCCTTTTTTTCAGACCTTCAAGGATATTGCGCTAGATGTTTGCTACCTCTTGGATCATTCCTGTTGTTCCGACCCTGCTTCGCTGCGAAAGAGGTATGGCGTGCTCTTGTCGCAACGTGGCCTTCTACCTTCTACAGGAAGTATGATTCGTATGCAAGATTGTTTGAAGGCTTTTATGGATTACTACTCTCAGACATTGCTGGCAACTCTTCACTGTAGAATAAAACTAAGCCGTCTTGAACATCGGACGTGGTTGAATAGGGTACTGCATCCCTCAAACAACCCTCAGCATCCGCTTCACCATATTTTAGCTATACGCTTTTTAGGTTCTTCAGCGGAAACATTCTTTCATCTCGACATTGAACCTACTATGCCTTTTGGCGAAGGACCCTGGCCTTGTCTTAATCCCGTCTGTGAACATTACCAAAAGAGACATATAACCACATGCCAAATCCATCATCAGCATGGCCGCCTCATAGGAAGGTTCGCCTGTTCCTGCGGCTTCACCTACAGCCGTAGGGGGCCGGACACTTCACTCGAAGATGCATTTCGCAGAGAATATATCTTAGCTTATGGTGCGAAATGGGAGACGCTACTCCGTGATCTCTGGTTCGATCCTGCCGTGAGTCTTCGCAGTATGTCTCGTCGTCTTGGATTTTCCCACGATGTTGTGAAACGCCAAGCCGTAAAGCTACACCTACCGTTCCCTCGAATTTCTTCCTGGTCAACAAAATCTGAGATGCCACAACCTTCAAAAAAAGATATCTCATGGTACCGGACACAATGGTTAACACTCATCCAAGATACCCCTCAGGAAGAGGGAAGAGAAGCATTAAAACACAAACTACCAGGCGTCTTTCAGTGGCTCGATAAGCATGATAAGGAATGGCTGCGAGCTCATCTTCCGCCAAAGAAGTCAATAGTGAGGCAACGGACTCCACTGTTTGCCCTTTCCATAGACGAGGCACCACTGCACGAAGATGTCACAAGCCAGGATGCTCAAATAGCTGAAGCAGTGAGAGCGAAGGCAGCTCTTATTATTACTCTAGATCCTCCAAAAAGAGTGACAATGCGTGGAATTCGCGCAGATATCCCTCAAGTGTGGCAACTAAAAAATATGCCTGAGAAAGCACCTTTGACAGTACAGGCACTCCGAGATGTTGTAGAAACATGGGAAGCTTTTGCTGTACGACGTATCTGGCGAAAAGTACAAAAATACGAGGAAAAGCAAGTCTGTCCATCACTGTCCCAGCTTATCTTGAGTACCAATGCTCAAACTTACCACCACGCACCTATTGTGAAGCAAGCCCTTGACGAGGCAATGTTGGCTCTATCACAGTTTGCATAATCTCTAGAAAGAAGCAGCTGACAATATTAAGCGATAATTTAGGAAGGGAAGGCGGTTCTCGCCTTTTTTGTCGCTGCCTGCTCGCTTAGCAAGCCAGCACGATGGCGACCGGGACCATTTTTCCTTTCCGCGTAACTCGGTCATCCAGCAAGAAGTTTGATCGGCACTTCATATTTGCAGTATAGTCCTATGTTAGTTGACTTTTGACAAAGGCAATGGCCACAGACAGAGTCAGCGCTCATCAAAGAAGAAACCTGACATTACGAAGTTGGTCCTGGTAAAGACGGTTCTCAAAGGCGAGCTTGATGGAATGGATGCATATGAATCACTGAAGAAATGTGGCTTTACGCGGTCGGCCTGGGAACATTTCAAAACAGGTTCAGGAACAGACAGTGAGGCTTTAGCTGCATGAGCGTGCCTATTCTTATCTCATCCTGCGGTGGATGAATCGGGCTCTGCGATGGAGTGATCATGGGTGGAAAAGTGATAATTGTGCATGAACGCATGGAAATAGTGGAGGGAGCATGTGCTAGAGTACTTCCTGGATCCCTATCCTGATGAGTTACTCTACAGTGTATGGGCGCGTTTTAGCGACCAGATGCGGTATGCCAATCGAGACGACGTCATGTTGGAGTTATTTGGCAACAGATCGTCTCCCCCACTGGTCGACTGGTCGTACTCTTTGGGCTATCTGGTTAGCCAGCTCTCTCCAAGTCATTATTACACAGTAGATACACTCATTGATGGCCACACTCTTTTTCCGCTGTATGCTCCTTTCTTGCCTCCAGAGAGGCGACATCGCCTCCGCGATCAAATGATTACGAAAAATGGAACAGGGTTCCAGCACCGTTTGGGAATGATGACCAGTCATATCTTACATCACAACTGGTTGCGCTATTGCCCACAATGCGTTAAGGATGATCGAGATAGGCTCGGGGAAACATATTGGCATCGTCTGCATCAAGTTCCAGGTGTCGAGATCTGTCCTGTCCATGCAATCTTTCTTGAGGATAGTACGGCAAGGAGCGGAGCCCAGAAACAGGCTTTTCACTCTGCCGAGCGCGTTATTCAGTTAATGCCCCCACGTTTGGCAATCACCTCACCCTTGTATCGTTTTTTACAGGATATTGCAGAGTGTGCTGATCAGTTATTACACAACGCCTATGACTCGCCAGGATTGACATTCTTTCAGAAACAGTATTTTGCTCTTCTGGCACAGCATGGCTTTATCACCATCAATGGTCGCCTGCGCGTCGTGGAATTTTTAAAAGCCTTGGTTGAGTACTATTCGCCAGCGTTATTGTCATTGCTTCACTGTGGGCTTAGTTACACCCGCCATATCGAAGCTGAGTGGCCAGCAAGGCTTCCGTATACCCGAGAAGCTCAGCATCCATTGCATCATATCCTTGTAGCTCGTTTTCTCGGCGCGGAAATCGAAACGTTTCTCTGCTCTCCAATTCAGCCTCCTCGCCCTTTTGGAGATGGCCCATGGCCTTGCCTCAATCAGGTGTGTGAACACTATCGCTCATTATGCATCACAAGCTATTCACTACGAGAAAAAAGTTCAAAAGATCGCCCTGTAGGGCTATTTGTCTGCCCCTCTTGTAATTTTACGTACAGCCGTACGGGACCCGATCGCTCTCCAGAAGACATTTTCCGGAGACTTGGAATTCCTTTCTATGGACATTTATGGGAGACAAAACTACGTGAGTGGTGGCTAGATCCAGGTATCAGCATCGAGTACATGGCTCGCCGTCTAGGAGTGGATCCTCTCACTGTAAAGCGACAAACGGAGAGATTGGCGTTACCGCCACGTCCTGTATCAGGACGGGGTGGGAAGAGCCTAGATGGGCAGGATGTTTTGGAACAGCGACGGAAAGAATGGCTAGAGATTATGGTGAGCTATGCCGAGTATCCTATCACCAGTTTGCTCAAACAGATAAAAAGGGCGAATACCATTTATCAATGGCTTAAAAAATATGATCGAGAATGGTTGTGCTCACATCTCCCACCGAAAAAAATACCCCAGAGAACGAAAGTCCATATTCGTACAGCGTTTTATTCAGCGGACGAGAACGTGAGCAAAAGTCAAGCAGAAGATCGCGATGTCATTGCTTCTAGAGCTGTCAGATTACTGGCGCAACAGCTTATGGACGCTCCAGGGGAACCAACCAGAGTGACGCCAACGCAGTTAAAGAAGGCCCTTCCATCTGGTTGGGTACTACTAAGGCCAAATGATTTTCCGCTCACCGTGCAAGCCTTCCAAGAAGTACAAGAGACGCGAGAAGCTTTCGCCCTGCGCCGTATTCAGTGGGCCTTGGAGCAATATCAGGAGGAGTCTCTCCAACCCACGAGAAGAGAGTTCATCTTACGAGCAAAAGTGAGAAGAGTGCTAGACATTCCCTGTGTGCAGGCAGCTATTGAAGAAGCTCTTACTGAACTTGCGAAGAAGAGAAAGCAGCAAGGCGCTGGCTGAAAAGCTCCTTCCTCATCAGGATAGCCTCGCTTGATTTGATGAGCAATCTATAAAGAGTGGGTGCCAGATTGAAGCGTAGATGGTTAAGAGCAAGTCATTAGACGGATCACCGACATTATCTACGATGTACGGTTTTTCGATCTATACGTACCGCGCTTCAAGCTCGCTATAGATTTATAGATTATTCCTTTAGTCGCTTGTTATGAAGATCCTTAAAGTGTAAAGGAATATGATGCAGGAATGAGGGCGTCTCTTGTCCTGATGAGGGTGTATACTTTGAGAGGCATGTGAGTCTCTGGGCTTTCCGGAGCAAGAGGCGGTCGGAGCGCTCTTGGCAGGAAGCTGTCTCCATGGTATTCTTAGAATATATGTTTAAGTTTGCTATGCTACGCGTGGGGTAAAATGCAACAGTCTGGTTCTTCACTACCTGATAGACAACGTTCTTCTTCAAACGATGAGTGGGTCTTTGGATGGGACCCAACGCCAGGTATCGTCTCCGTTTGGGCTAGTCGCGATGGGCACGCTCTGGTCTGGAGACGGGAGGGTGAACAAGTGTTGTGCACCAGGGAACGCTTTCGCCCCTGGCTTTTCGCGACGACCCTCTCTGATCTCGCACACCTTGGGCCAGTGTTTCCCGCCGCTTCCGCAGATCTCGCCAGAGAGACTACACCGATTAGCTATCATGTTCTCGATGGGCCAGAAGGTGCCTATCGTTATCTCCTCAGCGCGCGGGATGGGCGTTTTCTCGAACGAGAGTTGCTCAAAGGGGCATCCCAGCGGCTTGGTCGTCAGATCAAAAGCCTGGGCGAACTCTCGGATACCTATTACGTCGTAGGTCCGGTCGAACAATATCTCATGCAGACGGGCCGGGTCTATTTTCTGGGCCTCACTTTTGAGGATCTGCACCGCCTGCAGTTCGATTTGGAAACCACCTCGCTTGACCCTCATCGTGGACGGATCTTCCTGATTGCTCTTCGCGATAACCGTGGACTCGATATGTCACTCGAAGCCCCCAGTCCCGATGACGAAGCGGAAATGATCACAAAGCTTTGCCAGATCATTCGCGAGCGTGACCCTGAAGCGATAGAGAACCATGGACTATTTTCGTTCGATTTACAGTTTCTGGAATACCGCGCACAGGCGCTTGGCGTTCCGCTGCGGCTTGGACGAGATGGTGGGCCAGGGCGGCTGGAGAGGCGCGAGGAAACCCTGGCAATTGGACCAGAGGCCCGCCGTCGTGTGCGCTATAGTGTCGCTGGACGGGAGTTGATCGATACCCTGGATGCCGTGCGCCGCTATGATTTTGTCGTGCGCGATCTGCCAAGTCATGGCTTGAAGGATGTTGCTCGCTACTTTGGTATTGCCTCTCCAGGTCGTGTCTATCTGGAAGGAGCGACCATCTTCGAAACGTACCAGAGAGATCCTGATCTGGTACGCCGCTATGCCCTCGACGATGTTGAGGAGGTAGATGGTCTCTCCCGCCGACTGCTTGGAGCCTCATTCGCGCTTGCAGGCATGGCGCCGCGCCGCTATGAGCGAGTGGCCTCGGCTGGACCGGCGATGGGCATTCTTGAGCCGATGCTTGTGCGAGCGTATTTACGCGCGGGCATGGCTTTGCCACGGCAAGATGAGAACGCCGCTCATGGCATGCATGAAGGAGGCGCGGTCTATTTATTTGCAACAGGCATCGCAGAACATGTCGTCAAAGCTGATGTCGCCTCCCTCTATCCCTCCTTGATGCGTTCCTTCCGCATTGGACCGGCATGTGATCACCTGGGCGTCTTACTGGGCATCCTCGATCGTCTAACCGATTTGCGCCTGTCGCATAAAGCTGCGGCCCGCAGCGCTGCTCCCGGTTCACTCGAGGCCAATATGCACGATGCCACCCAGGCAGCCATGAAAATCCTCATTAACGCGGCCTACGGCTATATGGGTGCGGGTTCGATGGCGCTCTTTGCAGACATGCGTGCTGCCGACGAGGTCACCAGGCGTGGGCGTGAGATATTGGCGCAGGTGCTCGATGTCTTGCGAGAGAGGGGGATGGCACTTATTGAAGCCGACACTGATGGTGTCTACTTCGCCGTTCCTGCTTCGTGGACGGAAGATCAGGAACGGCAACTCGTTGCTGAAATCGGAGCCGCATTTCCAGCAGGTATTCGCCTGGAGTACGAGGGGCGCTATCGTGCGATGTTCAGCCACGAAGTCAAGAATTATGCGCTCCTGACCTACAATGGTCAGCTCATTGTCCATGGTGTCGCCCTGCGTTCCAGTCGAGCAGAACCATTCGGTGAGCGCTTCTTGCGGCAGGCATTATTCTGTACCATGACAGGCGATGTGGATGGCGCGCGCAAGGCCTATATCGAGACGGCGGAAGCGCTGCGGCAGCGTCTATTTACTACCTCCGATGTCGCAGCTCGAGTCCGCCTCTCAAAGTCTCCAGAGGCCTATCAAACCAGGCGTGCAGGACATGCAGAGCAGGCCTATGAGGCGCTGTTAGCTGCCGGTCGCACGAAGTGGGTTCCTGGTGAGCGTGTGCGGTTCTATCGTGCTGTAAGAGGTGCCTCTGTCTGGATACCTGATGAGAGCGAGGACATCTCCTTCGACGATGTAGAGGGCACAAAAGGAAAAGCAGGTGAGCACAAGCTGAATGAGCCTTATCTCCCAAACCACGCTGGCGAGAGAAAGGAGCGTCGTGACTACGATGTGGAGCACTACCTCCGTGTATTGGTGACCTCCTATGCCTCGCGCTTGCGCAAAGCGTATGCGGCTGAGGATTTTGAACAGTTGTTTCGCATTGATGAGCAACTTGGCCTCTTTGATCGTCCCATCGAACATATTCAGCCTATCTGGATCCGCTGGCAGGCTCCAAGTACTTGATCGCGGGGATTTTTGACAAGCTCTGCATGAGCGTTGACTGTCCTTCGTTGCCATCGCGTTTCCTTGACACTGGGATATTCCCCTCCTGAGTCAGTAAGAAAGCGAAGGGATTGAACGCGTCGGTGAAGGCGATTCACTTCCCCTTTGCATCTCGTTGTGCAACCCGTGGGAACGCTTCGCGCAATGCCCTATTCTCAGCTCCGAGCTGTTCGAGTCCTTCATCCTCTGTCATGCTGCTACTCTACCAAATTGGGTAGTCATCCCGCAACTGAGTAGCCCTTCTGAATAGTTACGATTTTCGGTGATTATTCACGACTCTTGCCCGCTCCACGCTTGTGCTATACCGAGCGTCCGGCTGACAATGTACGATAAGGCGCGGGCGTCATCGCCATTCAGCAGGACCCCCAGTTCCATACGCGAGCGGAAACTGGCCATGGTGAAGTTCGCTGATCCCAGGTATGCCTGCTTTCCGTGATCGGCGATGATGCATTTGAAATGGAACGTCTGCGTTCCGAATTGATCTGCCGCCAGCGGTGCGTTCCAGGTCCATATGCGACAGCCGGGATGCTGCGCGAGGTGCTCCAGGATCAGCGTGAAGCTCTGGGTACCTTCTCTGGGGTGGGCTATAGAGCGGACGAGAAGATCGATACGAATGCCTCCGTTGAGCCGGCGCTCCAGGATATTTCCGAGATCCGTCATGGTGGTCTCATCCCAGAAGGGAGAAGCAAGCAACAGGTGCTCTTGCGCTTCTGCGAGCAGCCCAATGATGCCCGCGCGCAGATCACTTGCTTCAGCGGCAATGGTCTCCTGAAGGCTGGCGGGAAGACCAGTGGGCAAGGCTGCCAGGAAATGCATCGGTGGCACAGGCAGGTTGGCACGGGTGTAATCAATACCCTGGCGCATTCCAGCTCGGAGGGGCTCTGTTTCAAGCAAACGCGACCGGTTCAAAACCAGACCTGGCTGGTTTTCTAAAATGCCGAGCTCGGCGAGCGCGTTCACCGCCAACGCAGCCTGAGCATAACTGATGGGGAGAATGCGTATTTCATGTCGGATTCGCGGAATCGTCACCCGGTCATGTTCTGGCAGGGTGACGAGCCAGGATTCAATCGCATCCAGCGCGGGGCGTGCACGCCAGAGGGCATCGAGATACCGCTCGCTCATGCTGCGCTCCTTTCCATCTGCCAGTAGCCCTTGATCTGCTCCGCGACCGAGACATCTTTCCAGGGAACATGCCCTCCGATCAAAAACGCGCGTGAGAGGCCAAGATTAAACACGCGACAGGAGATTTCAGGCGAGTGGAGGCATCCCGCGCAGGCTCCCTGGTGATCCAGGCAGTCGGGATCGATCAGGCACGACATGGCCTCCTCGCCCAGTTCTACCAGGAATTCGTAGAGATTACTGCGCAACATGGTTTCGATGCAGCCCATGTTAAAGGTGCTGCTGTTCGCGTAAATGATCGTCCCCAGCAGGGGGAGAAACAGGTATTCGCTGATGGATGTTCGTTCCAACCCCGCAAAGCGGCTAACGGCGCGCATGGCAGCGTGCGAGAGCGAGTGGAGTAATCCGAACACCAGGCGCAGGAGGGGTTTGGGCTGGACAGCGTCCCAGAGTGTATCGTAATACCGATCAATGGGTTCCAACCCTTGCACGATCTGCTGGGTGGGCGAGAGATTACTCGGGGGCAAGCGCAGGGTATTCTGTGCAAGCCACTTGATGACCCGTTTAGGATCGAGCCCGATGAAAACGCCTTCGTGCTCTCCTTCCCGCGCCAGAATGGGGATCGTCCCGACTGCGCCAGGTCGGTCGATGTTTTTTGCTCCGTACTTATCGAGAGGATAAAACTGGCGCAACTGCGTGGGGAGAAGCACGTTATTTTCCTCATAGGTCGGCTCAAAGGAACGGCGCGTAAAGCCAAAGGTGGCGCTGATCACCGGGAGATCATCCACCAGGAGTAATGGACGCAGGCCGAGGCGCTGGTGGGCTTCGGTGATATCGGGGAGTAGCCCTGCCGTCGCTCCTTGCCGATCCTGGCGCAGCAGATCAGTATAGGAAGTGGTATTGACGGTTGTTTTAAAGGCCAGGCTTTCTTGTACGCTGCGTTGGAGTCCGGGCGTAAGCGAAAACGACGGCTGCTGTTCCGGACTGGCAGGAGACGGACCTGGCAAACCTCCCGCCGTGGCGATCTCAGCGATTCGCTTGTAGAGTTCCTGGACTGTTTGTGCTTCGCCTTTTGCTTGCGCTGCTTGCAGGCGCACTGTCAAAGTACCGAGCGCGTTTATGGTAGGGTCTTCGGAAGGGTCGGCAGGGGACGCAGGAAGCATCTGGCGGAGCTGCTGTACTTCTTCATCCTGATACCCTATGTATTGAGGCCGATCCAGGCGTAAGAGTGTCAGGGTGTGCGGGTAGTAAGCCTCGCTCGCGCGGTAACTGGTGATGCGCATCAAGACGCGGGTCACGATGGTACCTTCCTGCTCCCCGCTCTCATCCGCCGTTTGCCTAGTGGTCAGGGGGAGGGGCGGCGGATTGGTAAAACACGTATGGCACCGCGGATTCAGACGTTCAACGGTGTTGGTGCGGCAGTTCTGACAGCGGATCTTGAGATCTCTAGCCCGTTCACTGCGCGACGGGATTTCGACAATCGCTTGGTTCCCACAGCGCTGGCAGAGCAACGAAAAGCTGGTCTTGCTAAAGGTTTCCCCTTCTTTTTTCAACGTCGGCATCCATTGTTTGAGAGGAACAAACTCTCCACAGCCGTGAACGAAAATCTGAGGGAATTGCCGTAGGGTTGTTTTGTTGCAGCTCGGACAGCGAAAAGGTGGCTTCCCTTGCCTTTTTGCCGCAACCAGTTTCGTTTTGCTGAGAAAGACCAGGCGGTTGCACGTGAGGCAGTGCAGCGCAGTTTCGACAAAGGTCGCGCCGATGCTTTCCGGTACGCCAATGGTAAAGCGGTCTGCTTGCTTTTCCGGATCAGGGAAGGAGGGATAGACAATGCCGCCGGCATTCCTCCAGCGGAGCAGGTAGGCGTTGATTTCTTTCAGGACCAGCTGCGCGCGCGCGGCCTCCCAGGCGGAAGAAAAACGCACGCTTCCGAGCTGGACAATTGCCAGGCCATTTTCCCAATCGACGGTTTTTCCTGGGAGATAGGAATAGAGTAACTGAGAGACGCTGCGTTGCATCCATAACGGTTCTTGCGATGATTCGGGGACGCTGCTACTGGCAGGATTCTTCATCGGGATCTACTCCTTTATTGTTTGTGGGTGTCGCCTCGCGCGGTTGTGCGTGCCTCCTCATAGAGGGATCAAGAGCGCAGCAAGCTCCGTAACAGAGCGGCATCCACGTCTCTTACTCCAATAAATGCGGGGTCGTCCACGTCGCGTAAGCTACGCATAGGCTCCAGCACCCGTATAATCCCATCCCACCCTTGAAGCTGTTCAGGGGCGGCATCAATAATCAGCGCGTAGCGGTTGCTCACGATACGCTCCAATTCCCTGGCATAGCGCTCATACGGTGCCTTATCTACCCCAAAGGCCGCGCGCATCCAGGCCAGAACGTTGGAGGGATTCAAACAAGCGGCATTCTCCTCGCCTAGGGCTTGCTGTACCTTGCGTATGGTATCCAGTTGCCTGTTCAACTGTCCGGCGGCTACAATCATGAGGTACCCAGCCAGCACGCCGGGAACCGTCCGTTCGAGCGCTTGCATGGGCCAGCGGTTGATGGCGGACGGATCAATCAGGCGATCGATATACTCGTGGAATTTGCCGAAGCGCTGGAAAATCGAGCGATCGCGCTCGCTCTGCGGTGTCACGACGAGAAAAGAAATGCCCGGAAAGGTGCGCCCAACGCGTGCGGACGCCTGGATATACTCGGCGACCAACCGTGTAAAACCGCCGAAAACAATCACGTTAAAGCGGTCAACATCGACCCCGTGGCTGATGATATTCGTTGCTACCACTCCACGTATGCGCTCTGACGGTTCGCTTTCCTTCTGGGCGAGCTCGATCTGTTCCATCGTCTCAATCATTTCAATCACATCTACTCCCCCGTTGAGCGTTTCCAGGAGGAGCTCTCCATGGTTCGGCATTAGTTCGCGCAATTCTTTGACGACCCGGGATTGAATCGCTTCGGTGATCTGGTCACTGCCTTTTCGGGTGAGGACATAGGTGAGCACCAATTCATAGTAGAAGATGAGGAAATCACATTCCTCGCGGGTGAGTTCTGGAAGCTGATAGCGCTTACAGGCTGCTTGCCGATCTTTTGCCACCTCGTCACGAGCGGTTTGCAGCTCCTGATACACCAGGGAGAGGAGTCGCGTGACCGCCGGTGTGTGTTTCCGTCCGACGCCAAGCATGCCGACGAAGATGCGCCCGATTCTCTCAGGATTAATCTGGTAATAGAATGAATCATAGGCACCGGGACCGGGGCAGGGGAACTGCCGCGCGCCTCGCTGGTAGAGGTGGCGGGCATGGTCTTCAAAGCGCTCGATGGTGGCCGTGGCCGCGATAATTTTCCAGGGGAGGTAGCCCAGGCTTCGCATGATCTCGATCGCGGCTGTTTCGTAGTGGGAATCGAACACCCCCGTTTCCTCGCTGAGCAGGTGGAGTTCGTCTTGAATATGCAGCGCCGGGGCAGGATCAACAAATGGCTCATAGAGGACGCGGGAACCCTCGCACGTTGTCGGTTTTGTCACTGGCTTCCCTGCTCGCAGTTGTACCCAGGCCTGGGCCGCTTCGCATTTGTCATCCGTTTTCGCATCAAAAAAGCTCGCGCCATGCTTTGCACAATACAAGTTAAACCTTCCAAATACATTCCCGAAGCGGGGATTTTGGCCGATGAGGGCCAGTTTATCGATGGTTGAGACAATCACCGCGGGAAGATACCGATAAATGTCGGTATCGACGATGTAGATGGGCAGGCGCTGTTGCCCGCCCGGACAGGTCGCCTGTTGTGCGCAGTGGTGCTCAATGAGGCGCAAGGGTTTGTTATAGCGCAGCACGACCGGGCTCTGGCAGAACGGGCAGCGGATCAGGCTGCGGAGCGACTCATCGGGGCCGTTGGCGCTGTAGCGTGCGTCCCGGTCATCGTCGATCCTGTTCGGGCGGGTGTTGTCACCGACGAAGTATCCCAAACTGAAGCGTCCTCCTCCCAGGCGCTCGCGGCTTCGAATGGTCTCCGCTTGTGCCAGTACCCGTGCCAGGCGCTGTAACTGCTGGAAGGTGAGCAAGCGCAAGGGGAATCGTACCAGGGCGGTCACCCCGACCTCTTTGCCTCGCAGGCGGTCAAAGAACAGCTGCCAGATCAGCAGGCCCAGAAACGCCTCAGTCTTGCCTCCGCCGGCGGCAAACCAGAGAATGTCGACCTTCTCATCTTCCTCGTTGTTTTCCTCTCCTCTCTCCAACTCGCGATACTGGCGAGCGGCCAGGCGCGGGAGCTGAATGACGATAAAAACAATTTGAAAGAGCCGCCAGCGGTCATACTTGCCTGCGCCAACACGTTCCATAACCTCATTCATCAAACAAAACGCCTGGCGAACCAGTGGATACGCCGGATCTTCCAGCAGCGCGATGCCGCGCGCGAAGGCGGCTATTTCGTCTTGTTGAAAGGTTGTTCGATCGCGGGTGGCTTCGTCTCGCTGCGAGCCTGGGAGGGCGTCGATTTTTGCCTGCCAGGAGAGCCGATCGTATTCCAGCATCGCCTCATAGATGCGCTGGAGCAGCGGTATCGGGTCCTTTTGCAGGGGTTGAAAAAGGGGAGCGGTCTCTTCTGTCTCGCGCGGCTCTAGGCGGTCAATCCGTTTCCACGGAATGGTCCGCGTGGTAAAGAGGTAGGTGTCGCCACTCGTCTGGGCGGTGACATCTGCGTTGATCCCCACCGCGGCGATGGTCCGATCGTAGCGGTAACTGCGCGGGAGATCTGCGAATTCCATCATCGCGTGTGCGGCCTTTGGGACGTGGACACGAAGGCGAACCGCGTAAAGATTGGGATCAAAGAACGCTGTCTGGGTAGAGGTGCGCCAGGGGGTCCGATTGATCAGGCGGAAGGAGAGGCGAACACAGGTCGGGTTGGTTGGAAACGCGACGGCGCGGACGTCGAGGCACGGCTCCCAATCATAGCGTGCGCGCCCAGATTGCTTTGCTTGTACGCCCTCTGCCCAGAGGGCGTAGCCCTCGGGCGTGAATTCAGTCTGGGGAATGGCCAGAGGTCTGCCTCCTGGATAGAGGTCTGCGGAGGTGCCGAGACGTTCCGCCCAGACCTTGGCAAATGGGACCGCAAGTGATCTCTCAAAGCGCCCTGTAGGCTGGAGAGCCGTAAGGTCGATCGTCACGTTCAGGGGCGGCAGATCCTCCCGGGTCCAGAGCGGGAGGATCGGACTGGTCTGTTCCCCATTTTCTTGCGCCTTGCTCCAACTGATCTGTGCCAGTTGCTCTTCGTAGGTGGGAAGCCGTCTCAGGTAGACAGATAGATCAACGTCCACATGCAGCTTGTATCCGGGCGTGCTTTGGAGGGCGTCTTTGGGGACCAGCCACTCTAAACCGAACGAGGATTGCTCATACGGGCTGTCCTGGGGCAAATCGTTCTCTTCGCTTGCTTCTTCCTCAAATGCGAGATCTACTGGAGGGCGGATAGGCGTGAGAAAGCCTGCCAGCACGTGATCAGCGGGCCGAATGTCCAGGAGACGCTGACTGGCCGGGTCTTGTCCGAGGGCGCGTTCGACAATCCGCTCGACCAGCGAGGTCGAAAATTGGTTATACACATCTGGTGTGAGTGCCATACCGTGATTCAGCGCCGGTTCTGTAGCGAGAGCGGAACACTGGCGCTGTTCCTCCTTTCATCTTACGCGATCCAAACTTTCCCGACGCTCAGCCTGCCAGATGAATGGGGGCATCGGCTGAGATCAGTACAAGGTCGTCAACAACGCAAGAGTGGGTGGCGCGTAACAGGTCGCGCACATTCCATCCCCACTGCGTTTCCACGTCTCGCAGCGTCTCGGCATCGAGACGGCCAAGAGCGGCGTGGCGCATCAGGCGGGTCAGCACCCTGCCTGAGTTCCTGTGGTGCACCCGCCAACTCCGCGCTGCCTGGTAATAGGTCCGCAACGCCTCTTCTGGCAAGGCGATCTGGAGTTCGTCGGCAAGCGCCTTGAAGGCATACCAGTGGTTGGGCGCGACTCCCTTCTCAAGGTCACTCAGCTGGGGGACCCAGGAGCGAACGGTGGCGTAGTCCACCTGTACACCTCGCGCGCACAGACCGTCCTGCAATTGTCTGCGCGAACGATGCTGAGCGTGCGCCATTGATGACACGATGGTCAGCCATTCGTTTCGCCTGGCGCATTCTGCTTGGAGCAGGGTTTCATCGAGGAGCTGCATCAGGCGCACGGAAAATTGCGCATAGGTGCCCTGCTCAATGATCAGCAGCTCATCCCCAGGTTCGAGGTCCGCGGCCACACGTTGACGGAGCCCTCCCGCGCCCTCCGGTTCAAGCAAATCAAAAGGTTGCGCTGCGGCACAGAGAAGCGATGACCCATCCGTAAAGGAGAGCAAGACCTGATCGGGCGACTCGGCGGCCCCCGGCTGAATTTCCAGGGAGGAGGCTCGTTCGGAGGCGGGCCTCTGGAGGAAGGTGGGGAGCGGGATGTGGACGAGCGCCTCGGGGGTTCGGGCCATCATCGCTTCAAAAGCGGGCGCGATGGTGGTGGTCAGAAGGCCGAGGGTCTGCGTCGATGGTGTCCGCCGCAAAAGCTCGCGCATGCGCGCCACATGGAAGGCGCCGGCGCGGGCTTCTACCGCGTCGAGCAGGAGCGTTGCCTGTCGGGCCCCGCTCCAAAAAATCATATCGAGTGTGCGGGAGCCGAGGTAGCTGCTCTCGATAATCTGATCGCAGGGCTCCGGCTCGTCCCAGGTGCTTTTGACCTCCAGTCCCAGCGAGAGCAGATCGGCGTCCGAGGCATTCCAACGCGCACTCATGGCCTGGCGAAGACGTTCTACCTCCCGTCCGCCGCGCACCAGGACGATCGTTTTCGTGTAAGCAGGGATCTTGAAATGCTCGTCGCAGCAGGTGAGGACCTGTTCCAGTCGTTCCTGCATACACTCCTCGTCAGCGAGGGCTTTTTCTATCAATTCGTGCGCGCTGTGCAGCAATCCGGCGTCGGCAGGGGCAACAGAGGCCAGGTACTGTTCCGCGCGCGCCAGGCGGGGGAGAGCGGCAGCACGCGCGCTGATCTGGTCCAGGCTCTGCCGGGCAATCCACCAGGCCAGTTCAACTTCATCAAGCGCAGTGTCCACCGCTGCAGAATAGCCACGCAGTTCGGTAATGGCAAAATGAAACTGCTGCTCGAGCTGGAGGCGATCGCGGCCAACGGGTGCGAGATGCAGCTGCTCAAGGGCCGGAACATGCTCGGTGGTATAAAGCGGGATGGTATGCTCGATTGCTTCATCTTCCAGCGTGAAAAGGTCGCTCGGGCTCGATGCAACAAGCAGCGTGGGCAGCGAAAGACGCCGGCGAGCTGCGAGTACCCTTTTCAGCGTTTCTCGGGTACGAGCTCCCCGGACGCGCTGCAGGTTGAATACGGCGAGGTCAGTTGAGGCGAGCGTCGTGAGTGCTGCTTCTGATAGTGCTCCCCGGCCAGGGAGCAAGAGCGAGGGGCGGCGAGCGTTGCGAGTGGCAAAGTGTCCCAGGGATGGGCGCGGTCCGCGGGTAATGGTGCCCGTGGGTTGCACCGTGTCGATAGCAAGGTAGGAATTGGCCCCTAAGAGGCGCTGGCCGATCTCCTTGCGGTGACGTCTATACCCCTCTTCCCAGTCGACAAGCTCCAAATCACCAGGGGAGGTTGTTCCCGTTTCATGCCGATACCAGCGAGCGTACATGCGCGCGGCATATGCTTTTTCCGGCGTACACAGGGGCGCTTCGAGCAAGCGGCGGTCGGCCCCGGAGCCGGGTAACAACGTCATAGTTGTGAACAGAGGAAGCTGAGCAATCCGGTCTGGCCAGCGCGCATGGAGGGAAAACGGCAGCAGCGCGATTGTGGGAACGGGTTGCCAGAGGCTAAGCGTCGCGACCGTCCCCTGCGTTTCGAGTGCCTGTGCCACTGAGTCAACCAGCGGCTGAAGTTGTGCATCAAGATGGTTTTCTGGTAAGTGGTTGTCCATGCCCTCACTACATTTCTCGCACGTTTACGTGTGTGTATAAATTGTTGTATGGAAATGCACCGCTCTCTTAATCAACAAGTTTCTTTCTGCGTTGAGAAAAAGCAGTTACGTTACCTGTTTAGTCTAGAAGCACCGCACGACAAGGACGGATAGAATTGCTCGATAAGCGCTTGCTCCCGTTTTGAGAGCTGATAAATCTCATAGACACAGTGATGAATCTGCTGTTCCAGGTGGGAGGCGTCTTCCGCAGGTGCCGCGAGCCTGCGGAAGACGAGATCTTCGAGCTGCGCCTGCTGGCAGTAGAGCAAGGGAAGGTGCTGCAATTCCCAGGCCGAGACCTGGGTGGTTCCGCTGAAAGCTGCGAACAGAAAATTTATGAGCTTGGAATTGAGCAGGCCCAAAACGTAGAGGAGTGGAACGGGAGCCCCTGCCCAGGTGGTCGTATCGATATAGTTGACGTGGTTTTCCACGAGAAACAGTGGATACCGCTCCTGAAAATCGTCGGATATGGCGGTGGCGATGAGCCGCCAGCGCTGTTCGCGTGCGGTTGTGCGCTGTAGGAGCAGGACGTGGCCGGATGTGGTATAGGGGAGAACATCTGCCGCTCTGGCTGCGTAGAGCAGGTGACGCCGTCCTTCTGCCTTTTTCTGGGGAGGAAAAGAGAAGGCGAAACGCTGCACACTCTGCGCGTAGATAACCGGGAGGTTTGCCTCTTCAGGAAGTGCTGAGAGGTGTTCGCGGTGCTGATTCCAGATGAAGCGACCAGTGTGGACTCCCAGGGTGAGCGTGCGAGGTGAGCAGGCGTATTGGCTGAGCTGGGAGAGAAGCTGATATTCCTCTGCGCTCGCCGCCTTCGGCAGCATATAATCCATGGCCATGTTTTGTTGAAAGTGGTGATGAGGAACGAGAAAAGCCCTCGCCTGGGCCAGGTGTTTTTCATCGGCCGCCTGTACCACGCTCACCTCCTCAGAAAATTCCGTACGACTCGCGCAATCCACCTTTTTGCCGGCTAGGATGAGCACTCCCTGCTCTACTTCGGAAAAGAGCGTTGTCCTTGTCTGGAAATCGGTGGTGGCAAGAAACAGCAGGCGGGTCGCGAGGTAGCGCCGTAAAGCAGTAAAATAGCGGCCCGATCGCAGTGATTCAGGCATAAGAAAGGCAACTCGTCCACCCGCTGCGCATCGTTGGAGCGCAAAATAGAGGAAGAGCTGATAGAGGTTGGCTCGCCCATCGAGAACTTCCCGGTAAGGCGCGAGATGCTGGCCTGCTGCGCAGGCGCCGTAGGGTGGGTTTCCAATGACAAAGCGGGGAGCCTCTATGGGATCGACAAGTGGCTGGAGGAGGGTATCGGCAGTACGAACTCCCGATAATCGGAAGCATTTGAGCACATTGTCTGCCTGCTGAGCGGTGGGGGCGAGGGCATCCAGCAAGGCTGCCAGCACATGAAATTTGGTAGCAATGACGGCAAAGGGGTTGATATCATATCCTTGGATATGCCGTTCCACTGTTTGGCAAATCTGTTCGAGGTCAACATTTTGCGCGCGAAAGGCAGAAACAAGTCGTTTGGTTGCCTGCGCGAGGAAGATACCGAATCCGGTGGCCACATCAAATAAAGGCCCCTCGCACTTATCTGCGTCTGGAGCATAACCAATCTGATCAAGCAAGTGGTCGGCAATAACTGGCGGCGTATAATATTGTCCGAGCGCTTTCTTCTCTTCCCTGGTCAGGGCGCCTTCATAGATTTCGCCAGCCAGGTAAATAGGAACAGGAGAGAGAACGCAGGAAATCAGGAGGCCATTCAAGCGCGTGTGCAAGCCATGGGAGGGAACATACCAGGTGTAGGCACCTATTTCTGGGATGCAAAGAGCAAGCGACTCTTGATCGAGAGCGAAACCATAACTTTGCTGTAGTGCTTCGCAGAAAACAGCACACAGCAGGAAAGTAAACACGGCTTCATCAACGACTCGTTCGGGAAGTTGCTCTACCTTACATAGCAGCGAGCGATCAAACAAGTGATCAGGGACACCAGTGAATGCGGCACGGCGCGCCACTATGGTTTGGAACTGTTCAGAGGAACCAAGACAATCGGTGGCCTCTTGTTTGAGCAAAGGAAGCAAATGGCGGATTCCTTCGAGGAGTGCCTGATGCTGTAGGCGTGGTGGTCTTTGTGGCGAAGTGTTAGCGTGGCCGATTTCCCCTCGAACCGGCAATACAACTTCCTGATCAAGCATCCAAAAACCCCCTGCAGTTCTATTGTGGAAGTGATTCAAGCGTTTTCTTCATTCAAGAGAACACTCTCAATGCTTTTTAGCATAGCTTAAAAAACTGAAAAATACAACATACTCGCGGAAAAGCGGAAAATAGGGTAGAGCCACACTATCCGGTGAAAAGACTCAAACGACCTTGCGAGGGCGACCACGTGGTCGTTTGGGCCCAGATGGATCAGGGAGAAGATGTTTACGAGGTCGTCCTCGTGGATCAAGATTCAGTGTTTCATACCCAGCACAAGACCTCACAAACAGCGGTCATTTCTGGGTTCGGCTTGCTTAGCGTATGTTTTGCCCCCGTAATCTAGTGACCCCCTGTTGGGACATGCCTCACTCAACACCACCAGACTGTAGAGCGACCCTTCTGTAGGTAAAATCACGAGGCGCCTGGAGCGCCTCCCACTAAATGCGTATGCAGAGGAACAAACAGGGAGCATATGGGCTACATAATTCTTCAAAATGAGAGCCATTTAATTTTTGAAATAACACCAGATTTGATACAAATGAAAAAGATCAGCCTGGTACTTTTCTCCTACTCAAACACTCCACTGTTTTGCGGAGCAAGGAGGACTTTTGCGTCTGAGATTCTTGCAGGCAGCAAGATGAGGATAGATAAGACCTCTGTATTAATTTTGCAATTCTACCCGGAAAAAGCACCACAAAAGGCTTCACATTGTCAATAGAGAGCAGTCGCTTACGGGTGGTATGAATGGCGAAGCGTCCCAGGTCGCAGGCAATCCAGTTCCGACCAAGTTTCTCAGCCACGGCGGCTGAGGTGCCACTGCCGCAATAGCAATCGAGCACCAGGTCACCCTTATTGGAGGATGCCTTGATGATGCGCTCCAGAAGGGCTTCTGGTTTTTGGGTACGGTAACTAACACGCTCGATTGCTTTAGAGTTAACAGGTGGAATATCCTGCCAGACCGTCGTAAATGGAGTACCCTGGCTTTCATCTAAGTATCTCTTATACCGAGCAACACCTTGAGCTGTATAGACGATTCTCCCCTCATCATGCAAGCGTTGCATGTTTTCCCTGGTAACGCGCCAGACGCGTGTGACCCCTTTCCATTCATACTTCAGGTTGGGCCGATCTGGGTTCGGGCTTATCATATTATCGAGTGTATAGAATCGCCCAGTTCCTGGTTCAACATTCGAATAATGGCTTTTCGTATATTCGTCGCTCAAGGCAGACATTGGGCGATTCCATACGCTCTCGGCAGAACGTGTATAGATGAATATGGTGTCATGACCAGCGGGCAACCCGCGTTTCACATTGCTGCGTGGTGCGCTGCGGACCCATACGACCTCATTCAAGAAATTATCTTGCCCAAAGACCTCATCTAAAATAGTTTTTGCGTAATGCCCAACATGCCAATCAAGGTGGACATAGATACTTCCCTTTTCAGACAATAATTCACGTAACAGGATAGTTGTCTCATAAAACCATTGTAAGTAGCTCTCAAGTCCCCTCCCCCAAGTATCGCGGTACGCTTTTTGCTCAACAATGGAGGGCCTTTTGATAAAATCATCATCACTTTCTGGAATTTCCGTTGAGAACGAAAAATCATCACCTGTGGCGAAGGGGGGATCGATATAAATCAAATTCACCTTGCCCGCAAACTCGGGCAGCAGGCTGGGCAGCACATACTTCTTGTCGCCCCAGATCAAGCGGTTGCGCCACTCCGTCTCACGTCCAGAGAACAGCAGGTCGAGCGTTAACTGTCGTTCCTGGGCCGTCTCGTTCACGGTCTCCACGGTCTGGAAGGGGAGAGCGATGCGTACAGGCCCGACCTTCTTCCCATCCTTATACTTGCCATCCCAGATGAGTTCAGTCAAAACGTCAATCTCCTCATACAGTGTAAGGATGATAATACACCTTTTCTTCCATGAATACAAAGATCATTCAACCTATGATATTGTTCACATTTGTGCTAAAGAATGGTGGTGGGACAGCACTGTTAGGCATTGCAGGAAAGGGTTGAGTCCTTGAGCGGCCCACGTGCCAAAGAGGCTGAAGAGTCCCATGCGAGTGTCGCTACCCTGAGGACTGCGCGTGCCGCCACTGATCTTGCGAGCGATGACCAGGGGACGCACAC
>WNGK01000583.1_pt1 | contig 37228 bp, 25 predicted proteins | sample 5400601 | NCBI WGS metagenome assembly WNGK01 (sample SAMN13153376, study PRJNA577476) | soil metagenome | isolation source: 60 cm soil or saprolite under Garry oak tree replicate 1 | place: USA:California | collected 2016-06-15 | reverse complement strand
GATAACGGACATGGCCCGGTAGAAAAGGGCGGGCACTTCTACCGTTCCCTCCAGATTGACGCGCACGGCAATCCCATTAACAAGCGCAATGCCTGGGCTACGCGGGCGGTGGTGTATGTGCGGTTGATTCCACCGGGAGCGGCCGATACGGTGCATTACCGCATGGTCATTCCACAGAACACCGGCAATCAGATCACACTACATGCGCGGCTCTGTTATCGGAAGTTTTCTTGGTTTGGGACGCAGTTCTCGTTCGCAGGTCAACCCCACGCAGGTGAACCCGATGCGACCAAGCCGAGCGCGGTTACTCCCGACTATGACGATCGGCCCTTTTCATTTACAGCATCGCTGAGCGGGGTTTCGGCAAAGAAGGAATCAATCCCAGACTTGCCCATTGTCGCGATTGCCGAGAGCGAGGTTACGCTTCCGGTCGTCGCGCACAGTATCCCAATGGCTGAACCTAAGACAATCGTGCGCAAGGAAGAATGGCAGCGCTGGAACGACTATGGAATCGGATTGTTCCTGCAGGGGGATCTAAAAGGGGCGGCGGCAGCGTTCCAGAAAGTAACTGAGGCGGACCCGAATAATCCCGACGGCTGGGTAAACATTGGCCGTTGCGCGGTGCAGGAAGGAGACATGCAGCGCGCGCGCACCGTGTTGGAGAAAGCTTTGGCGCTCGCCCCGAATCTGGCCCGTACCAATTTCTTCTATGCGAAGGTGCTGCGCGCGGACGGAGACTACGAGGGTGCGGCGGCGCGGTTGCGGATCGTGCTGGCGCAATATCCGCGCGACCGCGTCGCGATCAATGACCTGGGGCGGATTCTCTTTCTACAACGCAAATACGATGACGCCGTGAAAGTTCTACAGGCCGTGTTGGCCATTGATCCTGAAGATTTGCAGGCGCACTACAATCTCATGCTCTGCTACAACGGCCTTGGCCAGCAAAGATTGGCTAAGGAGCACGAGACGCGCTACATGCGCTTCAAAGCGGACGAGTCGTCGCAGGCCATCACCGGCCCTTATCGCCAGCTTCATCCTGAAGACAACAATGAGAGGCAGGCAGTGCATGAGCATGTATCAGTGCCGCTGCCGATGGCTACCAAGGATCGCGTGAGAGCCGGGCGGCGTCCGGCGGCAATCTCTGCTGGAGCATCCCAATAAATGCTCTGCTGCAAAACGGAATCTACCACGCAGTCACAGAGGCACAGAGAGAACAAATTCTCTTTCTCTATTTTCCTCTATGCCTCTGTGTCTCTATGGTTCATGATTTTGCCCAGCCACGCGCAGATTCACTTCCGCGATATCACCACGCAGGCAGGAATCCGCTTCACCCACAATAACGGCGCCTTTGGGAAGAAATGGCTGCCCGAAACCATGGGGCCCGGCTGCGCCTTTATCGACTACGACAACGACGGATATCCCGACATTGTTCTTATTAACGGAGATGATTTTCCGGGACATCCCCACGCCGGGGCTACGACTCTGAAGCTCTACCACAACAGCGGCAACGGCACATTCACCGATGTCACGCGAAAAGCGGGTCTGGCCGTGCCCATGTTCGGTCTGGGTGTGGCTGTGGGTGACTATGACAATGACGGGTTCGACGATCTCTTTATCACCACGCTGGGTCAGAGTCATTTGTTCCACAACAACGCGAATGGAACGTTTACCGATGTCACTCAGGCCGCCGGAATGTGGGGACCGAGTGAGTTCTCGACGGGCGCCGCCTGGGTCGATTACGACCGCGATGGCAAACTGGATCTCGTCGTCGCGAACTACGTGCAATGGACAGCACAGACCGATCTTTACTGCACGATCGATGGCGCGCACAAATCCTACTGCACGCCGGAATCGTATAAAGGAACTTCGCTGCGCTTATGGCATAACCTGGGCGCGGGAAAGTTTGAAGACGTCACGCAGAAGGCCGGGATGGGCGATCCTACTTCGAAAAGCCTTGGTATCGCGGTCCTTGACTATGACGGGGATGGCTGGCCAGACATTCTGATTGCGAACGATACGCAACCCAACAAGCTTTACCTGAACAAGAAGAATGGGACGTTCGAGGAGCGTGGCGTTGCGGCCGGCATCGGCTTCAGTGAGGACGGAATTGCGCGAGCCGGCATGGGCGCCGATGCGGCTGATTACGATCGCAGTGGTCACGCCAGCATCATGATCAGCAACTTCGCTAATCAGATGGTGTCGCTCTATCACAACGAGGGCAACGGTCTGTTCGTCGACGAAGCGCCGCAATCGGAAGTGGGCCGGGCCACTCTGGTCACGCTGGGATTTGGATGTTTCTTCTTCGATTATGACAACGATGGCTGGCAGGACATTTTTGTCGCGGATGGTCATATTGAAGATCAGATCGAGCGCGTGCAGAAGCGGGTCAGTTACGCCGAGCCTCCGCACTTGTTCCGCAATCTCGGCCGCGGGAAATTCACCGAAGTCACAGCGCAGATGGGCAATGCCTTCGCCGCCCCCAAAGTGGCGCGGGCCGCGGCGTATGCCGACATCGACAACGACGGCTTCCTCGACATTTTGCTGACCACAAACGCGGGTCCGCCTTATTTGTTCCACAACGAAGGTGGATCGAATCACAGCCTGCGCGTCAAACTCCTGGGCACCAAGTCGAATCGAGACGGGATCGGCGCGGTCGTGCGCGTGACGGCTGGCAGCGACAACCAGTGGAAGATGCTGCGCTCGGGATCGAGTTACCTGGCACAGAGCGATCTGGTGCTGACCTTCGGCCTGAGCGCGCAGACGAAAGCGGATAGCGTTGAAATTCAGTGGCCCAGCGGACAAGTAGATAAGCTCTCGAATATCGACGCCGGCCAGACCGTTACCGTTCAGGAAGGGAAGGGAATTGTAGGCAAGCGCGCCTATACATCCCCGCGTGCGTATACGAAATGAGTCGATTAGCTGAAGAGCCGTCGGAATCCTCTGTGTTCCCCCGTGTCCTCTGTGTTTAAATCTTGAACGGAATGAATCTCCGAATCCCAGCCGCTCTCATCGCCACGCTGCTCGCTGCCATCGGCCTGCTGAGTCCCGAGTCGAAGCCGAATCCCATCGAAGCTGCGCGCCTTAACAATCTGGGCGCGGCCTACATGAACCAGCAGCTTTTCGAGAAGGCGTTGAAATCGTTTCAGCAGGCTGCGGAATCCGATCCCACGTTGGCGATCGCGCGCCTGAATGTGGGCATCGCCTATCTGAATCTGCAAAAGGTCGACGAAGCCAAGGCCGCATTGGAAGATGCGCTCAAGCAGGATCCGAAGAATCCAAACGCCTGGTACGGCCTCGGGATGCTCGCCAAGAACACCGGCGACGCGCCGGCGGCGATTGATGCCTTCAAGCACGTCATCGAGATCGACGCCAACGACGCCGACACCTGGTACTTTCTGGGCACGGCGTACGTGCAAGCCAAGCAGTTTCCGCAGGCCATTGAAGCTTTCGACCACGCCCTGAAACTCAATCCGCTGCACGCTTCGGCCGAATTCGGATTGTCGCGGGCCTACCAGCAATCCGGCGACGTCGATCACGCCCGAGAGCATCTCAAGAAGTTCCAGTACATCACGCAGAACAAGATCGGCGCGCCCATGAGCCTGGCTTACGGCGAGCAGGGCCAGTACTCGCGAGCCGTGGAGTCGCCGAGCGCAGTGTTAAAGGCTCCGGCGCCGATTAAAGTGCGGTTTGTGGATGTGACGAAAGAGGCAGGGCTGATAACCAGGCCCGGCCCGCAGAGGGACGGCTTCATACCATCCAGCATCAGTCCGGGAGCCTGTTTTCTCGATTATGACAACGACGGCAAGGTCGACATTTTTCTGCCCGACAATGGCAGGGACGGTGGAGTCTCGCTCTATCACAATCTAGGCGATGGGAAGTTTGAGGATCGAACCGAGAACGCAGGTTTCGGAGCCGGTGCTCATGCAAACGGTTGCACAGCCGGCGACTATGACAATGACGGGTATGCCGATGTAGTTTTGACTTCGAAGATCGGAATCCGCCTCTTTCACAATGAGAAAAACGGCACTTTTAAGGACGTTACTTCGAGCCTGAAAAGGAGCGATGACAAGAAGCAATCCGTTGCCGGTTCTCAAGGGAAGTCCATAAGCATGATTTCCGAGATTCCGGTCGCCGTTACCTTTATCGATTACGATCACGATGGCGACCTGGATCTTTACGTTACACAATCAACACCACAGGAATTGGAGGAAGAGCCGATCTCGAAAGACATCGGCTGGCGCGAAGAGGGGCTACATCATGGCGAAAATGTGCTCTGGCGGAATAACGGAGATGGATCATTCACCGATGTGACGGCTTCCCTTGGCCTATTCGGGAACTCCTCGAGTGTGGCCAGTGTTGGCAGCGATTACAACAATGACCGGGCTGTCGATCTGATTCTCACCGGCGGAAAACGCGGCGTCACGATCTTCGAAAACCCCAGGGAAGGGATGTTCAAGATCCAGGAGGTATGGCCGGAACACGGTCCAAGCGGCGCGGTAGGCCTTGCCGTTCTCGATGTCGATCACGACGGCTGGATGGACTTGGCATTTACGCACGCAGGATCGCCTGCGATCAGTCTCTGGCGCAACGATCACGGAAAGAGGTTCAACTACGTACCGTTGCCGGAAACAGACTGGGTTCGCGCCTACGGCGTTGCCGCCTTTGACTACGACAACGACGGCTGGGTCGATCTCGTCGCAGTCGGCGAGACGAAAGAAGGCAAGGGTGAAGTGCGGCTGTTCCGCAATCTCGGGCCAGACGGCTTCCAAGACGTGACCACCGACGTTGGCCTCGACAAGATTCATCTCGATAGCCCGCGGGCCATCATTACCGGCGACTACGACAACGACGGTGCGACCGATCTGCTGATCACGAAGAATCACGGGCCAGCTGTGCTGCTTCGTAATGAGGGCGGCAATCAAAATCACTGGCTGCGGCTTTCGCTCAAAGGGCTGGCAGACAACAAATCCGCCATCGGCACCAAGGTCGAAGTTTTCTCGGGCGGGAACCGGCAGAAATTTGAGATTTATGGTTCCAATGGATATCTCGGCCAGAATTCTACCGACATCGTTGTCGGGCTCGGCGATTCCAAGGAAGCCGACATCGTGCGCATGCTGTGGCCTACCGGCGTGTTACAGGACGAAATTCAGGTGGCTGGCGACCAAGTGAAGAACTATCTCGAGATCGACCGGCGGGGCAGTTCCTGCCCGACGCTGTTTGTCTGGAACGGCGAGCGCTACGAATTTGTCGCCGACATGCTGGGCGCGGGCGTCGTCGGACATTGGGTTGGGCCGGGGCAGCGCGACATTCCCCGTCCGGTGGAGTACATCAAGATCAACCGCAACATGATCCGAGAGAAGGAAAATTCCCATGTCTCGCAAAATCAGCGAGACATGGGGCACCCCAACGACATCGGGCACCACGAGGATGGGGGTGCCCCACTTCTCCCTGATGTTGGGAGAAGTGGGAACCACGGCAGACTCAGCTTCCGCTTTATGGAGCCGCTCGAAGAAGCCGTCTATCTCGATCAAGTGCGGCTGATGGCAGTGGATCATCCGGCTGATACCGACGTGTATCCCAGCGAGTATTTTGCGTCGAACCCACCGTATCCGGAATTCAAAGTTGTGGTCAGCCGCGACGCGCGTCCGCCGGCCGGTGCGTGGGATGAGCACGGGCACGACGTGCTGCCCGACCAGCTGGCGCACCGTTACTTCGGCGATTTCGAGCTGACGCAGTTTGCGGGATTCGCCAAGCCGCACACTCTGACGCTTGACTTGGGTGAGGCTTACCACGGTGGTCCGCTATGGCTGCTTTTGCACGGCGAGGTGGAATACTTCACGGCGAACAGCATGTACGCTGCATCGCAAGCGGGGCTCGAAGCGATCTCGCCGTATGTGGAAGCACTGGTTGGAAACGAAAAAGCCGAAGACGGACAGTGGAAGCGCGTGATCGACGACATGGGATTTCCCGCCGGCGGTCCGCGCACCATGACCGCCGATCTCACTGGTAAGCTACCTCCGGGCACGCGGAAGATTCGCATCACGACGAACCTGCAGGTTTATTGGGACAGCATTTTGATCGATCGTACCGAACAAGTAGCGCCGCCGTCCCGGCGGCTGTCCGGCGGGCGTCTCGCCCGGCGCGCCGGGGAGCATACTGAACTCGATGAGTGCCACGCCGCTTCCCGCGGCGCGGGCGGGACGCCCCCGCGACAGCCGGCGGGACGCCGGCGCTACGATTACTGCGTGACTCCGGTTCCGCTGGTGCGGGCCGATCTTGAATTCCACGGATATCCGTTGAAGATTGAGGGCAAGCCTGCGGGCAACCTGCAGTACGTCTATGAAAAAGTAAGTGCGACGGGGCCGTACACACGTCCGTCGGGCACCTACACGCGCTACGGTGATGTGCTTCCCCTGCTGACCGAGACCGATGACAGGTTGGCCGTGTTTGGCTCGGGCGATGAAGTGCAGCTCGACTTCGATCCGTCGGATCTGCCGACGCTGGCGAAGGGCTGGGTGCGCGATTATTTCTTCGCCGCCAACGGCTACGAGAAAGACATGGATTTCTATGCCGCCGAAGGCAACTACGTAGCGCCGCTGCCGTTCCTCAGCATGGGCGAATATCCGTATCCGGCGAAGAAGTCATTCCCGCTCGATGACGCGCACGTGAACTATCTTCTCGAATACAACACGCGTCACATGTCGGGCAACGAGCAGCGGGGATACTGGTTCGACTACGGACTGGGAAGTACGGCGCCATCTTCTGGTGGAAAGTAGCCGGGAAGGGCACGAGTTCACTCGTGCCTCACACTTTATACTTCGAAAACCGGCTTCAGCCGCTGCGGGACGCGAAGACTCAGTGGCTGAAGCCGGTTTGGATTTGGCTGAGCTTGTGGCACGAGTAAACTCGTGCCCTTCCCCGATTTGAGTCCCTGCGGGAATTGAGCCCGGCTGAGCAATCTTTGAACCGGCGGCTACAGAAACGTTTTAATATTGACAGTTTTACCCCTTCCATAATCCAATAGCCGGACCCATGGAAACCACAACATCGGCTGCTCCTGGCGTGCCGCGCCTGCGCCGCACGCTTACGCTTTGGGATCTGATTTTCTACGGCATCGTTCTCATCCAGCCCATCGCTCCCGTGCCGCTCTATGGCGTGGCGCAAAAGCTTTCCGACGGGCACTTCGTCACCATCATCCTGCTCGTGCTCTTCGGCATGCTCATCACTGCGATCAGCTACGGCCGTATGGGTGCGCTCTACCCGACAGCTGGTTCGGCGTATACCTATGTCGGGAAGGGGTTGAATCCGCATCTCGGATTCCTGGCGGGCTGGGCCATGATTTTGGATTACCTGCTGCAACCACTGATAAATACCGTGTGGATTTCGACGGCATTGCACGAGCGCTACGTTCAGCAGGTTCCGTTCGTTGTCTGGGCTTTACTGATCGCGGGTATTATGACGGTGCTGAACCTGATTGGCGTCAAGGCGTCCGCAACCGCAAACAAAGTTCTCCTGGGCATCATGTCAGTAGTCGTGGTCGCTTTCATTGTGCTGGCCCTGAAGTATTTGTACGGCGGGCAGGGATGGGCCGGACTGTTCTCCCTACAGCCCCTGTACGATCCTAAGACCTTCGACGCGCACAAGATTCTGAAGGCCAGTTCGTTCGCTGCGCTGACCTACATCGGCTTTGATGGCGTGACAACGCTGGCCGAAGACGTGGAAAATCCCAAACGCAATGTTCTGCTCGCCGTCGTATTGACCTGTATTTTTGCCGGCGTGTGCAGCGGACTTGAGGCATACCTGGGTGCCCGTGTTTGGCCAGACTGGCATTCGTTCCCGAATTTCGAAACTGCCTTCATGGACATCTGCAGCCGAGTGGGCGGGAAGATATTGTTCCACGGGATGGGCGCAATCCTGATTGTGGCGGCCTTTGGCAGCGGATTGACGGGCACGCTCGGCGCTGCGCGGCTTCTGTTTGGCATGGGACGTGACAACGTATTGCCGAAGAGCTTTTTTGGGAAACTCAAGCCCGGTACCAGCACTCCCACCAATAACATCCTGTTGATTGGCGGTATGTCGTTTGTGGGTGCCATTGTCCTGTACCACATCGGCAACGCCTATGAGCATGCGGCCGAACTCCTCAACTTCGGCGCTTTCCTGGCCTTCATGGGTGTGAACTTGGCCTGTTTCTGGCAGTTCTCGGTTAGGGCCCGAACTGGATATCGACGCCGACTTCTCGCCGATGCGATATTGCCACTCATCGGCTTCGTGGTCTGCAGCTATTTTTGGTGGAATCTCAATGCTCTGGCCAAAACCGTCGGCGGCATTTGGTTTGCGGTTGGAATACTCTACGTCGGTTATAAGACGAACTGGTTCCGATCGGCGCCGGTGATGATTGATTTCAGCGATTCGTAAGGATTCGAGCATCCCGGAGGGATGCCTGAAAATAGCCCAGCGCTTCCAGCGTTGGGTCAGTTGAACGGAGTAGAACACGTTCCGGAGGGACAGGCGAAATCGTCATCCGGTTCTTGCGTGCATTTCAGCCGTGCCTCCGGCACGGGATTACCTAATCACCATCGCGTCCCGCCAGTGAACTAGCGGGGTATTGTCGGTGGTCCCTCCGGGACCCGCGTCTTCTCAATTACTCAATTACCGATTCTACAATTACTCAATCACTCACTCCACGTTCCAGCCGCTGACTTCGACCGCAGGTTTCGCTGTGCCTAACTCAGCGGCGCGGTAAGTTGCGCTCACTTCGCGCTTCTCCCCGGGCAGCAGGGAGATGTAGTTGTCCTCCCAGACTACTGGCAGAATCTCTTCACCTTTGACGCCCTTGTCGACTTTCAGGCGCACGAAGAAGGCGAGACTCTTGCTCGGATTCTGTAGAACCACGTGAGTTATTTCTTCTTCGCCCTTGCGTTCGCTGCGGTCTGTGACTTTCAGTTTCACTTTCGGCAATTGCGACAGCGCGGTGAAGTCGGCGTAGGAAGCGGTTGGAGTCATCCACCAATTGGTTTTCGCCCAGTCGAGCGTTTCGGGCTTGGTTGAGAGCCAGTAGAAATTCGAGCCGACGAGTTTGCCGGCCGAATCTTCCAGGCGCAGTGAGAGGAAATACGTCGGACTCAGTCCGGCGACGTCGGGTAATGCGAAGATTTTCGCCGTGCTGTCGGCCCCGGCGTCGACCCCATTCGACTGCGTGAACTTCTCCGTCATATCGAGATTGTAGAGTTTTGTGGTGAGCTTCAATCCCTTCGCGTCTTCATATTGGCTGCTGACTACCCAGATGGAATGGTCGTCATAGCCATAGACGGGATGTAGGGCTTCCATGGAGCGCTTCGCGCCAAAATATCCGCCGCCGGGACGCAGATAGTAGTCGTAGAGGTGCCAGATCATGGAGGGCCAGGCGTTGTTCAGCATCCACTGAATCACGCCCGTGGCCTGGTACTTGTTGCGGCTGTAGGCCTCATACATCGCGCGCACGCCTTCGTAGGTTTGCATCTGCGACTTCGTGGCGAAGTCTTGAACGTTGTCGGACTTGCCGTAGCGGTTGGCCAACGCGTCGCTGAATACTCCAATCGTCTTAAACTCGCCCCCGCCCGCGTGATAGTTCCAAGTGTCATCGATGGGCCACATGTGGTCTTTGCCCACCATCGCGCGAATGCTTTCGACCGGCGGAACGGCCGGGCCCATGCTGGTTTCCGTGTTGAAGCCGTAAGCTCCGCCGCACCCTCCGGGATTGCACTGCTTGCGTCCCGGCTGTCCCTCAGGCGTGTCCTGCTCCCAATACGATGGCGCGACATATTCGTAGGGGCCAGTCATCTTGACGCCGCTATCGCCGGTGACGCTCGTCTTCTTTCCCGTGGCTGACGAAACGACAGGATTGGGCCAGAACAGATCTTTCTCGACGTCGAGATACATCTGCTCAACGTCGGGCGGCGGGGGATTGTCGCTGCCGTTCAGCCACATGACGAGGCTGGGATGGCTACGCAGGCGGTAGATCTGATCGCGCAAGGATTGTTTGGCGATTTCGAAATCCTTGGGTTGCCAGCGCGGCCAGCGCTCCCAGAAATCGCAGCAGCACCATCCCGCCATAACGAGAATGCCCTGCCGGTCGGCCAGGTCGAAGAATTCCTGGGTCTCAAGTTTGCCTTCGAGACGGACGGTGTTCAGTCCCATGTCGCGAACGTAGCGGAACTCGTCGTGCAAGCGCTGCGAGTTTTCGCGCAGCATCAGGTCCGGGGTCCAGCCGCCGCCGCGAATCAGGATATTCTTGCCGTTGATGTGGAAGGCGCGTCCGCCGACCGAATTAAAGTCGGACGTGATTTCGCGAATGCCGAACTCGGTGGTCGAGTGGTCGCTGACTGCGCCGTTGATCTCGAACTCCATCGAGAGCGGGTAGAGATTGGGCTTGCCCATTTGCGTGGGCCACCACAGGCGCGGGTTCGCGAAGACGAGTTGCTGGAACTTGTCGGCTGTGAAAGTAACGTCTTTCGACTCGTTGGGCGCGAGTTCGACATCCTGTTCAAACTTGACGCTCTCGATCACGCCTTTCAGTTTTCCTTTGACCGGCTGATTGGTTCCGTTCTTAAGCTGCGCGGTGACGGTAAGTTGCGCGCTGTCATTCGCTGGTGGATTCAATTTCGACACGACCGTGGGATAACGCAGGGCTACGGGGCCGCTGGTGGTCAGGTAGACTTCGCGCCACAGGCCTATGTTTTTGTCGGGAGGCGCGGGATTCCAGTCGACGAAGGTGATGGCGAGATCGTGCTCGGTGGGGGAGAAGACCTGAACCGCGAGAACATTCTCCGCGCCGGGTTTGGCGGCGTCGGTCACATTGAATTCGTAAGTCCGCCACGCGCCCGCAACATCGTCGTCCTTGGCAATCTGCTTTCCGTTCAGCCAGATGTTGGCGCGATAGTTGATCCCGTTGAACTTCAGCCAGACCGTCTTGCCCTTGTATGATGCCGGAACCGCGAACTGCTTGCGGTACCACCATGAGACAGCGTAGGGACTGTCTGGCGCCATCGCGATGTTGGAAAAATTTCCGCCGATGGGATAATTCACGCCGGGGAAGTCGCGGAGATTCGTGCCGAAGAGAGGGTCTTTGAATGTCTTGTCCTTGACCAGAGCGGCAACCACGGTGGTCGGAACGATCGCTTGGTGCCATCCCTTGGGAACGAATTGTGCGGTGGAGATCACCTCTCCCGTCGCTTCGATCTTGGCCGAAGTTTGCAGAGACCAGCCCTCGTGCAGGGCCAGCTTCGCTTCCGCAGCGTGCTTCGTCGGCGTGGGGGTCTGGGCGAGAAGGGATGAAACCACCACACATTGAGCGAGAACGAAGAGAGTGACTGCCAGCCGCTTGTCTGAGTTCATGTTGCTCCTAATCATGTTTTCGTATCATGTTGTCCCAACAATGACCGTTCCTGCTCGTGATAATCGAATCGTGACCACTCATTCGGAAACACCTTCCCCGAAATTGTCCCCGAGAAATGGATAACACTTATATTAATTCGTTTCAATAGCGGAGTTTGGCACATTGTTGGCCGGTACAGCACGTGGGGCGTCTGGGATCAAGCGCCGCTTTTCCACGAGAGTTCAACTTCCCTGTTCCCAACGCATACCGTCCGGCGCAGCCGGCCCCGCTAGTTTATAATTAAAAATTCGCCTTTCCACTCTGGAGTGATAAGAAATGATTCGATTCTTGCAGACCCAGGGGCCAACTAAGAAGATCATTCTTAGCGGCATCCTCCTCGTGATTTGTGGCGCCATGGTGATCACATTTATTCCTGGCGGCCTGACCTCTGAACTGACCGGTACGCCGGGCAAGGGCATCATCGCGAAGGTGGATGGCGCAGACCTCAGCGCCGACGAGGTGCGCACGACCGCGAAGCAAATGGCGCAGCAGGACGCGCAACGGTACGGCGAGATGGCGGCGAAGTTGATGCCGTTCATTATGCAGCAGGAGACCGGGCGCGCGGTGGAACAGTTGATCAGCCGCCAGGCTCTGCTGAGCGAGGCCAAGCGCATGGGGCTGCGCGTAAGCCCCGAGGAAGTGAAGGACGAGTTGCAGCACGGCCGTTATGCAGCGACTTTTTTCCCCGGCGGGAATTTCATTGGCCAGGTCGAATATGAAGACATGCTGCAGCGGGCGAACCTGACGCCCACCAAGTTTGAAGACGCCGTAGGGAATGACATTCTGCTCACCAAGCTGCAGGCACTTATTTCGGGCAGCGCCAGCGTGAGCGAAGCCGAGATTCACGAGCAGTTCATCAAACAGAATTCCAAAGTCAAGTTCGATTACGCGGTCTTGAAGCAGGACGATCTGCGCAAGGGCCTACATCCGACGGACGAAGAGCTGAAGGCGTTTTACGAGAGCCACAAGGCGAGCTACGCGAACTCAGTGCCGGAAAAGCGCAAGGTCAAGTATGCGGTCATCGAAACCAATAAGGCCGAGGCTGGCGTCCAGATTACTCAAGACGACCTGCGAGCTTACTACGATCAGCATCGCGAACAGTACCGCGTGCCAGAACAGGTGAAAGTCAGCCATATTTGGATCAAGATGCCTCTGCTTGGTGCCGACGGCAAGGTCGACGATAAGGCCGTAGCCCAAGCCCAGCATCGCGCGGATGATTTGCTGAAACAGATCAAGAGTGGAGCCAAGTTCGAGGACGTAGCGAAGAAGTACTCGGAAGATCCGGGCAGCGCCAATGTTGGCGGCTCTCTGGGCTGGATTGGAAAAGGCCAAATGGCGGCGGAGTTTGAAAAGGCCGCTTTTTCTCTTCCCAAGGGGCAGATCAGCGACGTAGTAAAGAGTCTCGACGGCTTCCACATTGTCCGCGTTGACGACAAGCAGGAAGCGCATATGAAGACCCTCGACGAAGTGAAAGCTGAGATCGAGCCGATCCTGAAGCATCAGAAAGGGCAGGAGGTCGCGCAGAAGCAAGCGGAGGCGCTGCTGAAGCAGGCTCGTGCGGTGGGCCTGGACGCGGCTGCGGCGGAGCAGCACACCGCCGTGATCACTTCGGATTTCTTCGGCCGCAAGGATATGCTGCCCGGTCTGGGGCCGGCGACGCAGTTTATGGATGCGGTGTTCACCGCGGCCGAAAAATCGCCGCCAGATGTGGCTCCCGCGTCGCAAGGCACCGTAGTGTTTCAGTTGCTGGCGGTGAAGCCGGCTGCGACGCCGACGTTTGAAGAAATCCGCAGCCGGATTGAGGAAGAATTCAAGAACGAGCGCTCCTCGACTCTGCTATCGCAGAAGATTCAGGAACTGTCGGACCGCGCCAAAGCTGGGCATGATCTGAAGCGTGCGGCCAAAGAACTGGGCGCGACTGTGAAGACCAGCGACTTTGTTCTACCCGATGGACAGGTGCCTGACGTGGGCTCGATGTCAGGGCAGGCGTCAGTGGCTTTCAGCATGAAACCGGGAGAAATCAGCGGTCCGATCAATAGCGGCGCAAACGCCGTGGTCCTCGCGGTGCTTGAGAACCAGCAGCCTACCGATGCGGACTATGCTGCGAAACGCGATCAGATCCGCGATCAACTGCTCCTGAGCAAGCAGCAGGAGCGCTTCGGTCTGTTCGTTTCCAGCCTGGTCGATGAGATGACGAGATCGGGCAAGATCAAGCGAAACGAAGAAGAAATCAAGGCGTTGAGTCGCACTGGCAGCGAGCAGGGAATTTAACGGCGTGACATGTCTTTTCCGCGCGCCGCAGGCATCCTGTTGCATCCCACGTCGCTGCCTTCGCGCGGCGGCGTCGGCGATTTTGGCCCAGCCGCGTATCAGTTCGTAGATTTTCTCGCTTCTGCCCGCCAGGGCCTATGGCAGGTTCTGCCGCTGGGTCCGATCGGCTATGGTAATTCGCCGTATTCTTCCACATCCGCGTTCGCCGGAAGTCCTCTGCTGATCAGTCTGGAACGACTGGCCGAGTATGGCTGGATCGATCGGGCAAAACTCGACCAGGCGGCGGGTTCCGGCCCCGTCGAATACGAACAGGTCTTCGCACAGAAGATGCCTCTGCTGTTTGAGGCGGCGCGGAACTTCCTGCACACCGCTTCAACCGATGCGCTGCGGCGGTTTGAAAATTTCCGCGCAGAAAATGGCTGGTGGCTGGACGATTTCGTTCTGTTCGACGCCCTCCGCGCCCGGCACAAACTCGAAAGCTGGAACCAGTGGCCGCATGATCTCGCTCATCGGGAGCCCGCCGCTCTGGAGAAGGCTCGCCAGGAACTGGCAGACGACTTCCAGATTCGAAGCGCGCTGCAGTTCGCTTTTTGCGAACAATGGCGGGCGCTGCGACGTTACAGCGCCGAGCGCGCGATCCGCATCGTGGGCGATGTCGCGATCTTCATGAATCATGACAGCGCCGACGTGTGGACTCACCAGGAACTGTTCCGGCTCAACGAGAGTCTGGAGCCGGAAGTGGTGGCCGGAGTGCCTCCAGACTTTTTCAGCAAGACCGGGCAGCGTTGGGGAAATCCCCTGTACCGCTGGGATGTAATGAAGGAGCGCGGCTACCAGTGGTGGATTCAGCGGCTGCGCTGGGCGACGCAAACCTGCGACTACATTCGTCTCGATCATTTCCGCGGATTCGATCAGTTCTGGGAAATCCCCGCAGGTGAAGCCACGGCAGTAAATGGCCGCTGGGTGGATGGTCCGCGCGACGACCTCTTTCTGAAGCTCCGCGAGGCGCTGGGTGGTTTACCGTTTTTTGCCGAGGACTTGGGCTACATCACTCCGGAGGTTCACGCCCTGAGGGACCGGTTGCTGATTCCCGGCATGGCCGTGTTGCAATTCGGCTTCGGGGATGAAGGCGCGCACATTTACCTGCCTCACCGCGCCGAGGGCAAAGTCATCTACACCGGCACACATGACAACGACACGGTTACGGGTTGGTGGCAATCGGGCGCGGCGGAGCACGAACGCCGCAACGCCGAGGCCTACGTCGGACGCTGCGAAGACGGTATCCATTGGGCGTTCATCCGTGCGGCACAATGTTCCCCGGCGAGCCTGAGCATCGTTCCGCTACAGGACGTGCTGGGCTTCGGCAGCGAGGCCCGCATGAATACTCCGAGCCTGCATGGCGGCAACTGGCGCTGGCGTTTCGACCAGAGCCGGCTCACGAGCGAGTTGGCCGCGAAGATGGCTCATCTTGCCGAATTGAGCGATCGTCTGCCTCAGCCGTTTCCTACTCTTGCGGATGAGAACTTTACCGCTTGAAGCAAGCAGCACGCGAGCGGAGGCATCTTGGCCTTTCTCGCGAACCGCGCTGGTTTGGCGTGGTTACGTCCGGTTACTTTCTCGCTTCCTCGAACCTTCATTTCATCTGTTTTTAACTTGCGCTTCACGCTGGCGCAACTGGACCGCGCTATTGGTATGAAATGCCATCAGACCAGTTGCACCCTGATCAGACGCAGTCCGAAGTGTTGGCGCGCGTCGCTGAGTTTCCCGGTTTGGTGGGAAAACTGGCTCCCGTCGACAAGGTGAGGGATCTGTACGGGCGCGTGCAGCGATCACCTGACGGATTCCATCTGGAAAATCTCCTCGCCGAAATGCGCGTCGAACTGCGCGTCGGTGCGGCCGACGAGGCGCGAATCCCCGCCAGCGGTCCGGTTGTTGTCGTCGCGAATCATCCTTATGGCGTGTTGGATGGCGCGATCCTCACCGTGCTGCTAACGCGCGTGCGAGCGGACGTGAAGGTGCTGACCAACTCCCTGCCGTGGGATGTGCCCGAGTTGCAGAAGCATTGCATTTTCGCGGATCCATTTCAGACCGACCGATCGGTGGAGTCGAACCGGCGAGCTCTGCGCGACGCATTGGCCTGGCTGCAGCAGGGCGGCATGCTGGCCATGTTTCCGGCCGGCGAGGTGTCGCACTGGCAGATGCCGGTGGCGCAGATTGCCGACCCGGCATGGAATGACACGGCGGTCCGTCTGATTCGCAGGACTGGAGCCACAGCGCTGCCGCTATATTTCTGCGGGCACAAAGGTGTTGGATTTCAGCTGATGGGCATGATTCATCCCAAGTTGCGCACGGCGTTTCTGTTGCAGGAATTCCTGCAGCAGAAGGGGAAAACCGTGGAGGTGCGTGTGGGTAGCGGGATTCCGGCAGAAGCGTTGGACGCGATCCGGGACGGTCGCGACGCCATTGAGTATTTGCGCTGGCGGACCTATTTGCTCGCGCGTCGGAGCAAGTCAGAAACCTCGTGGCCCACAGCCCTGCGATCGCGGCTTGTGTTTAAGATTCAGGAGCCGCTGGCGGATCCGATTTCGCCGAGCTTGCTTGCGGAAGAGATAAAGACGCTACCGGGAGACCGGTGTCTGGCGGAGAATTGCGATCTCGCCGTTTACCTTGGAACGGCGCATGAAATGCGGCAACTTCTTTGCGAAGTGGGCCGGTTGCGCGAACTGACGTTCCGCGGCGTGGGCGAAGGGACGGGCAAGAGCCGTGATCTCGACCTCTTCGACGACTACTACTGGCACATTGTCTTGTGGCACAAGACGAAGCGAGAATTGGTGGGCGCTTATCGCGCCGGCTACACAGCTGAGATTTTGGCAGAGCGGGGAATCAGTGGCCTCTATACCAGTACCCTCTTTCGCTTTGACGAGAAAATCTTTCAGGAGCTCGGCTCGGCGCTCGAACTGGGGCGTTCGTTTGTGAGACCGGAGTATCAGCGGCAATATGCTCCATTGTTGCTGCTGTGGAAGGGAATTGCCCGCGTGGTGGCGAGGCGGCCCGAGGTTCCCGTGCTATTTGGCGCGGTCAGCATCAGCAACGACTACAACGAAGCGTCACGAGAAATGATTTACCGATTCTTTGAAGCTCGCATGCAAAAGGATGACCTGGCGGGATTGATCGAACCGCGGCGGCCATTTCGCCCCGGACTGTTGCGCAGGCCGGATTGCCGCGCAATGCTCCATGCGTTCCGCGACTTGGACGAGCTTTCTCAGCCCATCACCGACGTAGAGGCCGACGGCAAAGGTCTGCCAATCCTGCTGCGGCAATATGCCAAGATCGGCGGCCGCCTCTTGGGCTTTAACGTAGACCGCAAGTTTTCTAACGTGCTTGACGGGCTGGTGGTGGTGGATTTGCGAAAAACCGAGCCGTCGGTTCTGGAGCGCTACATGGGGCGGGAAGGCGCAGCCAGATTCCGGCAGATTCATGCGACACTGGCAACGCGCTGAGCCGCATCGCGGCTCATTTCGCCGAGCGCAGCTGGGTCGCATCCGCGGGCAGGGTACAGGCCTGCACAGCGTCGTTCAGCGCCTCTTCCAGCTTCCGGCCGAGAAGCGCGAGTTCCTCCCGCTTCATCAATTCCTGCATGCGCTCAAAGAGCTGGCGCTCTTCCTTCCGGATGTGCGCGGACATGTGCTGACCGAAGGCACTCAAGTCTGTCGCAGACATTTTGTACACTTCTGCGTTCGCAAAAGATTCGCGCAGTGCGGCGTGATCCCTCAGTAGTTCCTCCACCAACGGAATCAGTTCCGGAAACTTTCGCGCCGCAGGAAACAATACAAGTTCTTCTGCTGCGAAATGAAATCTGATTTCACTTTGAAAAAGCTGTGCGATTTCCGTATGCCATGCTGTCAGATCGACGTCGCCGATGGGCGACGCACGATCGATACGAACACACAGAGCCAAAACATGCTGGTGCTGACGAGAGAGCGGAATCAGATTCTTGTCGCGCAGCATCAGGAGTTCGCGCGCTCCAGTCGGAGCGCGGCCTCGCCTTCTGTCTGCTCAGGTTCGGCCGCCGGGCGCACCGTCAGCCAATCGGTGCGGACGCGCTGCCACTCCTGGATCAGCATTCCGTTGGCCTCGAAGAAGCTGCGAATGCGGTAACGTTCCCAGCCCGCGATTTCTTCGAGAATCGGCGCCAGGACTGCGAGCGCACTCGTGCTGAGCACAGTCCGCTTCGCGATCTGCGAAACGTCGGTCGACTCCGAGACGGCAATGGTGAGTCCGTCGCGCGCGTTGATGTGCAGCATGACATGAATGTCGGAGCTGCCGTCGCCGGTGTAGATCACGTGATCCGGCCCGGCGACCTGCTGTTCGAGCAGGCGATTCAGAACCGCGACTTTGCCATACCCGGCCGTGGCCCGCACGATGGTGTCGATTTCGCCCGTGGGCTTATAGCGAAACTCCGTGCCGAAAATATGATCGGGCGGAACAATGTCTTCCAGCGCCGAGAGAATCACTTCAACCGGAGCCGCCGAGAGAACATAGAAATCGAACTGATGGCCATCGATGCCCGATTCGAGAAGCTGGTAAAGCAGCTTGATGTCGCCTTTGAGGCGAATGCGCTTCCCGACCTCACGGAGATGTTCCTTCCGGACTTTGGCCTTGAACTCCGGATCATGCAGCAACAAGTAAGCGAGCTCCGCCCCTTGCTGCACCAGGTTGATCTTGGCCATTCCCTTGGCTTTGCGCTCGAATTCTTCGGTAGGAATGCCGACCAGTTCGGCGAGCACATAACCGGAATCGTTGAAGGTGAGCGTCTGGTCAAAGTCGCTCGCGAAAATGTAGCGTTTTAGAGGATTATCTGCCATGTCTATTCGATTCGCGTGGGCGACCAGCGCCCCATAAAAAGAATTGATTGCGATTATATGCCCGCCCGGTTAACTCCTTGTGAATAAAGACTCGAGATGCTTTGCATTCTGAGACTATCGATCCACGAGGCGTTTGAAGGCGTGAAAAGCGGCTCGTCTTTATAAAATTCGTGGGCGTGTAAAATGGAGGGTCCGAACGAGAAAGAGGAGCTCTCATGGTAGTGGCGACTGGTGAACTGATTCGAGCGATGAACTATGTGGACGACATCACGACAACGCTGCGTCGGATGTGTCTTTATATTCCCAGCATGAACGCCGAAGAGCGGAAACGTCTGGCTGAATATCTGCGCGCCGCGGGAAGCGCCGTCAATGCGGCCATCGCCGATCTCGAAAAGGTGGAGAAGTAAGTGGCTGAGGTCCAGACGATCGAGGTCCGGACGATCGCTGTGATCGGCGCCGGCATCATGGGTCGCGGCATCGCACACGCCGCGGCGCTGGGCGGGTATCGTACCATACTCGAAGACTTGCTGCCCGGAGCTCTGCGCAAGGCAGACACCGAAATTCGCGCCAATCTCGACAAGTCTGTGGAACTAGGCAAAGTTACCCCGCCCGACGCGGATTCGGCACTCCGGCGATTGGAGTACGCTGGTTCCGTCGAAGAGGCCGCGCGCGAAGCCGATCTCGTCATTGAAGCGGTTCCGGAAGAGATGGAATCGAAGATCGAGATCTTCACTCTGCTCGACAAAATCTGCCGGCCCACGACCATGCTGGCGTCGAATACCTCGTCACTCAGCGTGACTGAGATCGCGAGTGTGACCTACCGCGCGAAAAAATGCGTGGGCATGCACTTCTTCAATCCCGTACACAAAATGAAGCTGCTCGAAGTGGTCCGCGCGCTGGAGACCGACGACGACACGCTGGCCACCGCAGTTGAAGTCGGCAAGCGCATGCGTAAGGAAGTCGTGGTGATTAAGGAATCGCCGGGCTTCATCACCAGCCGCATCAATGCCATGATCGGCAACGAGGCGTTTTATATGCTACAAGAGGGCATCGCTTCCGCGGCCGACATCGACAAAGCGCTGAAGCTGGGCCTGAACCATCCCATGGGTCCCTTCGAGTTGGTCGACCTAGTGGGGCTCGACACGCGCCTGAGCATTCTTGAATATCTGCACAAGTCGCTCGGGGATAAATATCGCCCCGCGCCGCTTCTGGTGCAATACGTGAAAGCCGGACGGCTGGGGCGGAAGTCGGGGCGCGGCGTGTACGAGTATCCCGAGGCTGCGGCGATTTCCGCGATTCCGAAGACCAATACCTAGAGTTTCTTCGTCTGCCATCCTGAGCGAAGTACTTGATTCGCGAAGCGAAGCAACCGGGAAGTCGAAGGATCCCTACCGATTGTGCGGTGACGACGAAAGTCGAGGCGTACCATCTTCCTTCTCCTTCTAGGGCCGCCTCTCGAGGCGAGTTCCGAAGCTCAGTCCCGCAAGCGTTGTGGCCTTCTCGATTTCAATTCCTTTGCTGGCCACCAACACATGAAAGCTTTCGCCCATGCCTGCGGGCGTGACGAGATGCTTGAGTTGCAGGGCGACCTTCGCGCGCTCCTGCGGCAGGCGGCAATCCTCGAAGGCATCGGCAAATTCATTCGCCTGTCCAATGCCCAGTAGGAACTGCGATTGCGTGACAAGCTTCTGGGCCTGCATACCTTGCTTTTCCGCAACCGCTGCCAGTGCGGTGAAGTTTACGTCGGCGGTGATGTCCTGTTCGCCGGGAGCTTCGTACGGGTTGGCGCTGACGGAATGCTGGCGAATGGCCTTCAACGTTCCACGATGGCGTCCGGCAAGTTGCTCTTCACGGGTGTAGCCGTAGTCGATGGCGATAAAGAATCCATGTGACAGTCCGCTGAGAATCCGAGACGCGCATTGTTGCGCTGCGAGCGGCACTTCGACACGCTCTCCCGCTTCGGGATGGATCGAGTAGCGGTCAAGAAATTCCAGTTCTTGCGGCGAGGATGGCGCCCAGGTTTCGACGAATCGACCTTCGCGCGCGTCGATGCGGAGGGAACCGTTGGAACTGAGAGTGTCGACCGGCAGCGCATCAAAGAATTCATTGGCAAAGACAATGGCAGGAACCTCAGGGGCTAAAGCCCATTCGTGTATTGGTCTGTTCGGCACGACTGAAGTCGTACCCTTCCCGGTTTTCTCTGCGACTGTTTCTGGGCCGAGGATTTCCGCTTCGGAAGTCAACGAAGCTTTTCCTGATTCGAAGTGTCGATTTAGGGTTCCCTCAATGCGCTGGCGCAGGGCAGGCGAGCGTTCGGACAGAACATAACGCAGAGCGCAGAAGAACTCCTGAAACTTCTTCTCCGACCAGTCGAGAACGTCCCGCGCGAAAAGGCCGCGGCCGGGACCGAGTTCGATCAGCATGATCGTTTCCGGTGAACCCAGAACTCGCCACATCTCGTTAAACTGGCGCGCCAGCAAGCGTCCGAAGACAGCATGTACGTCGCTCGATGTGTAAAAGTCGCCGGCCTTGCCGAACTGCGTGGCGTTGCGCGAGTAATAGCCGAGTCCGGGATCGTAGAGGCACATCTCCATGTAGCGAGAGAAGGGAATCGGGCCCTGTTCGCGGATTTCCTGCTCGATCTTTTGGCGGAGAGCACTCACAATCCCTTCCGTTGGCGGTCGGCGCGGTCTTGCGGCGTGCGGATGAACATTTCCATGAAGTAGTCGTGCAGCGCGTCGAAAAGCTGGCGCTGAAAACTCCATTCGAATTGCGGGTGATCGAGATCGCGCGGGTGCAGGTCGAAATAGTAAGTGTGCACAGGAATGCTCTGGTCTTTGAACTGAATGATGACCTCGACGCCCTCGCCCTTGGCGCGGGCGGAGAAATTCAGCAGTGGGTGCTCATACAGGCGCAACTGCGTGAGGACGCGTTCGAGGCGAGGGCTAACGGTTTCTGACATCAGATCGATTGTAGAGCCGGTTTCGCTCCGGATGTTTTGCCATCGCGGAAGGTTAAAAGCGCCTGTCGGCGAGCTTGTTCGGATTTCGTAACAACCGCAAAGAAGTTTTTCAATCCGGTCCGCACGAGAATATGCTGCGCGGGATTTCCCTCCGGGCCCTAGGGCGTACGTTGTTTATCAACCGAAGAATAAAGTTACCATGCCACCCCTTGCGACATTGGCGTACTGGGAGGCGGTCGTGCTGTTGGGCGGGTTCGCCAGCGTTGTGTTGTGGCGGATCGTCAGCGGCCAGATCAGCCTCGCCTACCTGCTGGAAGCGGACGTCCGCAACGCCGACGGCTCCGGCTTCACCACAGAGGTCAGCCCGGGTCGTGTACAGGCGTTGATCCTCACGCTTTATGTCGCTCTCTACTATCTTTTGCAGGTGATCAACAATCCCAAGCAGTTTCCAACGCTTCCGGCCGAGTTAGTGGCGGCGTTGGCGGCCAGCCATGGTGGGTATCTCGTCGGCAAAGCGCAGACGTTGTTGCTGGGTTCGCTGAAAGATCTTTTGAACAGGAGAAGACCATGAGAACGTGGACTCTGATTGGATGTCTGGCGGCGGCGGTGGCGCTGTGTTTCTTCATTGCGACGCGCACCTCTGACGCGAGCGCGCGCATGAAAGACCTGCAGCTTGTCGTGGGCTATGGCTTGCTGGTGATCGTGTTCTTCCTCGGATTTGTGATCCTGGTGGATCTGGTGACGGGAAACATCAATCTGAGTCAACTGTTGACCGAGCATGGCGGTGGCGCCAGCATGTCGCGCTTCCAACTGCTGGTCTTCACCTTTGTGATCGGACTCAGCTTCTTTTTCATCGTGGCGGCGAAAGGCGAGTTTCCGAAGGAAATCCCGAAAGAGGTGCTGACTCTGCTGGGCATCAGCGCGACGACCTACGGCGTCAGCAAGGGCATCCAGGCGGGTGGAGGGTTGGACTCCAAGGCTGGCGGCAACGGCAATGGCAACGGTAATGGTGGAGGCAATGGAGGCGCAGGAGGCGGTGCTGCGCAGGGCGGAGGTGCGCAAGGTGCAGGTGCGCAGGGCGGAGGCGGTGCTGCGCAGCACGACTGATCACTTGGATTCGTAACCTTAGATCAACAAGGAGGCGGATATGCCCGCTAACAAATCCCAGACCAGCAAAACCTTTCGCCGTCACGTGGCGCCGTTCGCTCCCGTGGCTCTCGCCATGTTGATGGGTGCTGCTCCATCGACCAAGCAGGCTACGACTAAGACGCTGACGCCGCATACTTCTTCGAAGGCCTGCTCTGTCAGTCTGAGTTCTTGTCCCATTTCTGGATGCGAAACAGAAGGGACACCTCATGCCTTGGTGAACGAGCAGAAGCGTCACCTGCCCACCTCCGCTGTGGCGAAAAACCTTACGTGGGAAGACTTCACAGCATTGCAAGAGGATGCCGATTCCACAGTCGGGCAGGACGTCGAACTCGACGCACAGGATCGAGCCAAGTTGCACAATATCAGTGTCTCTGGGGGAAGGGTCTCAGAAGGCGACCTGGTTCAACTCGCCGGTTTCATTGTGGGCAATCCCCATCCCAACACAGGAGAATCGGTCAATTGCAGCCTGTCAGGCAGCCAGAACAATGATTTCCACATCCCATTCGCGTCTGATCCCGATCAGACTCCCTTTGCCGGAATTGTGGTCGAGATGATACCGCAAAACCGGCCAGCCGAGTGGAACATTAAGGTGCTCAATCAGATCAAGAAAGGCCGCCGAAAGGTGTTGTTTAGCGGGCAGCTGTTTTATGACAACATGCACCGCGTGAACCCGGACGAAGAAAACAATCAGCAAGGGCAGCCGCCGCGTTTTTCATTGTTCGAGATTCATCCGATCGTCAGTATTGCTGTGTGCCCTGACGATCAGTGTGACCCAACGCAGCCCTCGCAATGGGAGACGCTAGACAAGTTCGCGCATGAGAAGCCAGGACCGTGAGCCAGTTCGGTGCCGCCCAGCACGATCCGATGCATAGCAAACCCGCGTAAAGGATTCCCCACTCACCTGTGAGTTCGGGCGCTTCACTCGTAACGCAGCGCCTCGATCGGGTTCAGCCGCGCCGCTTTGATGGCCGGCAGCATGCCGCTGATGATGCCGACGAAGCTCAGAATAGCCGTCGACCAGATCAGCGTGGCGGAGTCGATGTAGAGGTGAATGTCGCCCTCGCTGGCGTTATCTTCAAATGCGCTCCACAGCGTGAGCGATCCTACCGACCACGAGACTAGATAAGCCAGTACCACACCCAACAGGCCGCCCAGCGCAGTGATTACCAGGGCCTCGGCCAGGAACTGAAACAGGATATGCCAGCGGTGCGCGCCCAAAGCTTTCTCCACTCCGATTTCCCGAGTGCGCTGCGTGACCGATACCAGCATGATATTCATCAGCCCGACGCCGCCAATGCCCAGCGTGAGCAGGCCGATGAAGCCCAGCAGAATCTTGATACCGGTGGAGATCACCTGCAAATCCATCAGGTCGGCGAACACGTCGAAGACGAAAATGGCACGGTGATCCTTGGGATCGAAGCTGTGATGAAAGGCCATGGAGTCGCGCACAGCCTTCACGATCTTGGCGTGGTCACCTTCGTATTCCATGATGACCGCGCTCAAGTAATACGTGTTCATCAGATCGCTCATGGCGCTGTAAGGGACGTAGACATGCTCGTTGATGTTGTCGTCGCCATTCTGCACTTGATGCTTGAGCACGCCGACGATCTGGTAGGAAATGCCGTCGAGGCGGACGTTCTCGCCGAGCGCGTTCTGTCCGGAGAACAGCTTTTTCTTCGCGTCGGAGCCAATCACCGCGACGCGCGTGTGAGTGAAGTCGTCGGCCTCGCTGAAGAAGGTGCCTTCCGCGACATCCATCTTGCGCATGCGTCCATACGAGGCATACACGCCGCTGACGCCGTAATTAGAACTTCGCGTGCCATAAGCGACTGCGCAATTCTTAAATGCTTCCGGCGAGACGCGCTTCAGCAACGGGACTTCCGCGCGGATGGAATCGAGATCGTTGATGGTGAGGCGAACCTGCGTTCCTGCCTTGGTGCCTCCAGCCTGCAACTCCGTGCGGCCGGGAAAAATGAAAACAAGATTGGTGCCGAAGGAGCGAAACGCCGACCAAAGTCCGCGCTCGAAGCCGGCTCCATATGCGAGCAGAAGCACAACGGTCGCAATTCCCCAGGCCATGCCCAGCATGGTGAGCACGCTGCGCCGCCGGTTGTGCCGCAGCGCGTTGTAAGCCTGGGTTGCGAGATCGAGAATCATAGAAAACAGCTCCTAGCTGTTAGCTTCTAGCTTCTAGCCTAATGTAGCGCCGCCGTCCCGGCGGCTGTCCGGCGGGCGTCCTCGTCCCCCGCTGCTCGTGGCGCTTCAGAGTCCCGCTACTCCTGCCTCAACGCTTCCACCGGCGGCAGCAAAGCCGCCTTCCGCGCGGGATACAGGCCCGCTGCGATTCCTGCGATTGCCAGCGAGCCAATTGCCGCAAAAGCCGAAGCCGGGATGATGCGCGGCGTATCGAAGCCCTCGGGCGATGGCAGCATGGCCAGCAGGGTCACAAAGCCGGTTGCGATGGCCAATCCAATGCCGCCGCTGAAGGCCGTCAGAAACGCGCCTTCAACAAAAAACTGCGTCAGGATAGCCCGGTATGTCGCGCCCAGCGCCTTGCGCAGGCCGATCTCCTTCGTCCGCTCCGTCACCGACACCAGCATGATGTTGATGATCCCGATAGCCCCGAGTCCCAACGTCACAACACCGACCACGCCCAAGAACCAGTCCATGGCGTCGAAAATCCTGCCCACACGTTTCATGTTTTCAATCGTGTCCCAATCTTCGAATGCGTCCTGCATCTTAGGATTGAAGCCATGCCGGCGCGCAATGATGCGATGAATCTCGTCCTTGGCTTCGGCGTGCAGATCCTTGGTAATCGGCTGATAGTTGATAAACGAGACCGCATCTTCCGAGTTCGCTTTCGTCAGCGGAAAAAGGTCCCGCATCGTATCGATCGGAATAAAGATGCGCGAGTTCGTTCCGTTATTGCCGTCCCGCCCGACCTTCGCGACCACGCCCACTACATCGAAATTGATTCCGTTGAGCAGGATGGTCGACCCGACCGCGGGACGTCCCGGGAACATGTTCTTGAGCAGCTCCCAGCCCACAACAGCCACACGGCGGCGCTCCGAATTGTCCTGGCTATTGAACCAGCGTCCCGGTTCCACCGGCACGTTGCGAATCTGGTTGTAATCGGACGCTACGCCGAAAACCTGGCCGTTGGTCGACCCGTAGTCGCTGACCGCGCGAATGTCCTCGCGATTCAGTACCGGTGACAGCGCGCCCACAAACTGCGCCTCATTGCGGATCGCCAGATAATCTTTGTAAGTGAAGTAATAGGTCTGCCCCGACTGCGTGCTGCCCTCAACGGCAGAAATACGCCCCGGAAACATAAACATGATGTTTTGTCCGAGGGTCGCCAGTTGCTTTTCCTGCCCGCTGCGGAATCCTTCTCCCAACCCCACCAGCAGCAGCAACGAGCCCACGCCCCACGCAATACCAAACATCGTGAGGAACGAGCGCAGCTTATGCGCCCACAAGGTGGACAACGACTGCCGGACGATATCGAGAAGCATTCGCATAGCGGAGTCGTAGAATCATGCCCCCACGCCTCCGGGGAGGAGCGTGGGGGCACCCGGGTAACGTTCAGGCGAGGGGTCTCAATCCCGCCCAACATCTGATCAGATATACGCAGCCGGGTCCGGTAAAGTTCCCTGCTGACATGTAGATACTTAGACCCCGGAGAGGCGAAAAAGGTTAGCCGTGGTCGGTCTGTGGATGTCGAGATTCCTAGTCGAGATTCGCAAAGGACTTACGTGTCCGATTTTGAACAGTGGTTGTGTAGTCTCCGCGTATTGTCATCCTGAGCGAAGGGCGCGCCGCGCGATACGCGCGGCGCACTCGGAGTCGAAGGACCCCCGCGGTTGCTTGCAGCAGGAAGAACACGTCCGGGAGTTTCTAACGATGCCGTCTTGTGACTCCCTTACCAGCTCAGGCTGCTGCTGAAGGACAAGGGATCCTTCGAGTGCGGTTGATGTTCGCGCTGGGGCGCGAAGATCAATCCTCGCTCAGGACGACAAGGGCTAATCACTCGCTGGATAACGGAACGTAAAGAGGTGCTCAGTCAGGCAGAGGCTTAACTCGCTATGGAAGGGTGAATGTGAAGGCGAGGTTATCGAATTTCAGCGTCTCGGCATTCTGCATTTCGACTATCACTTGTGCCGTTGTATTGGGCATGCAGAGTTTCTGGGACATCGATGACGGCCATAGACTTCACTGCTGCTTTTCCTTGGGCCGCTCGTAGGCCTTCTGCAGATATTTCCGCGCTTCTTCGAGAGCGCCGAAGGTGTTGTCGTTGGTTTGGGTGGCCTGGCGGTACTGGCCGACGGCGCGTTCGCGTTGGCCGGTGATGTCGAAAATCTTTCCCAGTTGAATATGGCTCCAGACTTCGGTCCAGCGCGGCTCGCCGTCTCCATCAATGGCCGCTCGATAGGCGTTGGCCGAGGACTGATAATTTCGCTGAAAAAAGAAGACCTCGGCGATCCGGTAATGGGCCAGGGAACTGTTCTTATTGAGGTCGAGGGCTTTGTTGAACTCGATGAGCGCGCCCGACAGATCTCCCTGTTGCTGAATCGCCTGTCCACGCAGAATGGACGCGCGCAACTTCACATCGGAGGAGTTCGTCAGCACATGGTGATCTGGGTCCACCGCGATGCGGCGCGGACGGCCGAACGTCTCAATCGTAAATGCCGAATTTGTGCCCTGAACTTCAATGCGCTTGCTTTCGGTTTTTCCGTCGGTATCAATGCGCAGATCCACCGGCATGCGGAACAGATCGAGGTCCTGCGAGATCTCGCCGGTGACGCGGAATCCGGGAGTCTTCTCCTCCTTGGGGTTTAGGGCCGCGGCGCCGCCGAGCCGGTAGGTCGTGTACTTCACCTTGAACTCAGGCGCTCCGGTGGAATCGAGCCACTGCGAGAAAAACCAGGTGAGTTGGTCGCCGTAATTTTTCTCGGCTTTGGTTTTGAAGTCGTCCATGCTTGCCGGCTTCCCTGCGAAGTCCGCCGAAAACTCGCGCATCGTCTTGTTGTACTTGTCCTCGCCCAGCACCCAGCGCAGCATGTGTAGGATCATCGCGCCCTTGTCGGTGGCCAGCGACTGAAACTCCGTCGAGAAGATGTCCAGCTTGCTGGCGCTCGAAAGCGGCACGGTGTCGTAGGCCAGCGCGCCGACCGACATATCCTTCACGGCTTCTTCCAGGCCGGCGGCGCCGGCGGCGTTCTCGACATACATCGCCTCGGAATAGCGCGAGAAGCCATCGCTCAGCCACCAGTCATCCTTGCTCGCCGGACTCACCGACACTCCCCACCACTGATGAGCGATGGCATTGGCCAGCAGCCGATAATTCGTTTTCTCCGTGATTGAAGGCCCGGCCAGCCCGGCGATTTCCGGCGCCCACACGTAGGGAAGCGTGTCTCCCGGCAACTCCACCACGTTCAGCTTTTGCGAAGTTGGAAGGCCGTAGAGCGTGATGAAGTAAGTGAACTCCTGAACCGCAGTCGTGGTGTAAGTCGGAGCTAGAGTCTGATGCGTGGGCTTGAAAAAGACGTGCAGGTCCATTCCGGCTTCGTCGCTCTTGTACTCCTGAAACACTCCGGCAATGATAGTTCCGGGAAAGCTGGGCTTGCTGGAGACAAAGGTAAAAGTTTTGGTGGGAAGGACGCTGGCGTTAGGCTTCTTCGAAGCCGGAGCGTCGGTGACGGTCGCCTTCCCGCTGCCAATCGCGAGCATATGCGCGGGCACGGTTACGCTGATCGTGGAGGTGAAACGGTTGAGACCGTAACCGCTGACCGGGAACCAGCGTCCGGCATAGAACAGGTAGCTGCTGTCGTCGCCGATATAAGCCAGCTTCAGGCCAGGCACAGGGCTATTGTCGCCGGACTCGAGCTGCCCTTCGTACTCGAAAGTCAAGGTGGTGGAGGCGTCCTTCGACAAGCCTGCCGGCAGCGGAACGCGCACCGTGGAATCCTGGGTGACGCGCTCGGCAGACAACAACTGGCCCTTTTCGTCGAGAACCTTCGTCACCCGCAGATCGTTGTGCAATTCGAATACGGCGACGTTCAGATCCTGCAAGGCCGTGAACTTGACCTTGGCGCGAGCTGTGATTTGGTGGAGATGCGGGCTGAGTTCAGCTTCGATCTGGTAGTCGTCGACGTGCAGCCGCGCCTTATCCGCGGCCCGCGACGGGATCGCGAACAGCACTACCAACGACAGAGTCAGGGAACTAGTAAGGACGCTCAGAGCGCGCCGCGGGTGAATCAACATTCAGGAGAGTCTCCAGGGAATGATAACCCATTTCCTATGATGAGGATTCTGACGTAAAAGATGCTGGGAGCACAAGGTTTAGCAGCCGTATGTCAGTATTTTGTCATAGGCAGAACGAGTTGCATCGAGTTCGAACATGGAGCCCCGGACGCCCTCGTCCGGGGGGCGGCGCACGTTCCTGCGAGGATCGAGCCGCTGTCTGGGCGGACGAAGGCGTCCGCCCCTCCACGAGCTATTTTTTCGGCATTTCGAGGATGATCTCCGCTGCGCGGTCCGCCGGGTGCTGCACGCCCCCGGAATCAGCCCGTGGAGCCCGCAGACGCGCCTTCACCCGGGCCAACCCCTCCAACATACGGTCACGAGGAGCCCCATCAGGCAGGATTTCCTTCAGCCGCGCGACCACCTTTTGAGCCGTAAAATCGTGTTGCACGAGTTCAGGAACGACCTCCTCCCCAGCAATCAGATTGACCATGGCAAATCTTGGGACCTTAACCCGCGGCTTCCCCAGAAGGTAAGTGAGCGGCGAGACGCGGTAGACCATCACGAACGGCGTATTCATCATGGCGGCCTCGACGGTCGCCGTACCGCTAGCCACAATGCCGGCGCGCGAATGCCAGAGCGCAGGCAGCGCATCGGGAACGAGGACGATTTTCTGTTGGGCGATGAGGCCTGATAGGAAGCCGCGATCGAGCGTGGGAGCGACCGGGAGAAGAAACTCATAGCTCGAACCCAGCAGTACCGCCGACTCCAGAATCGTCGGCAGGTTCATGCGGACTTCCTTAACCCGGCTGCCGGGCATGAGCGTGATCCATGATTTTGCCGGATCAAGACGGAAATCCGCCGCATACTCATTGCGCTCGATCGCCGGATGCGGCAACTCTGCCAGAGGATGGCCGACGAAGGTCGCGTCCACACCGCGCTCCCGGTAAAACGACTCCTCGAAAGGGAAGATCACCAGAGCCTTGTCGATGTAGTCCCGCAGCAGCCGCACCCGCCCCTGCCGCCACGCCCAGAACTGCGGCGCCACATAATAGACCGTAGGAATCCCGCGCCTCTTCATCTGCCGCGCGACGCGCCAGTTGAATGCCGGCGAGTCGATGACGATGGCGAGATCAGGCTTGCGCCGGTCGGCTTCCGCGATCAAGTGCCGGTAGAGCCCGAGGATCTTGGGCAGCCGGCTGAGAATCTCAGTGATGCCCACAACAGCCAATTCCTTTGCATCGACGAGAGTCTCGCATCCCGCAGCCCGCATGCGCTCTCCGCCGACGCCGAAGAATTCGAGCGATGCTGCTGAAGAGCTGGAGATTTGTGCGGGGAAGGTTTGTGTGGGGACAGCCGCCCCCGGCTGTCCAGCGGAGCGCAGCTCCGCAGGTTTTCGCTCGATAGCCCGCCGCAGCGCATCAATCAGCTGCGCCCCATACATTTCTCCCGAAGCTTCGCCCGCTGAGATCAGAATTCGCAAGAGAGCATTGTACCGGCCGAGGGACGCCGATTTTGCCTACGCGACCGCAGCCGTGCTACGGACGGAACTGTCGACCCACTTTTCGAACAGAACCTCGTCTGCAGCCTTGGCCTTCGAGTACCCAGATTCTCTGTATTGCTTAACGATATTAGGCGTGTCGCTCCCGCTCGCTACGACAACTTCGGCATCTTTCCGCGCAACGCGCAGAAGTAGTTCGAGGGCACGTTGGTCGGCGGAAGGCATGCTGTACCCGCAGATCGACACGCGATCAGCGCGTCGCAGGGCCTCCGATGCCTGCCTCCAGAGGCTGTCCCAAAACTCTACGTACTCGACTCCGGTGTTTCCACCAAAGAAGAACTCTTTTGAACGTGTCGGCATGATCATCACAGGTAGCGCTGCTCCGCCGCGAGGAAATGCCGGGTCCGATGCGTCCGAATATCCGAGGAATGCAAACTCGTCCTTCCCGATTACGGGACGCTGTCCCAAGACGTTGCCCGGCTGGAACTGAAAAGGCCCGGAAGTGATTCCCGCAAACATCAGCGCAAGCCAGCTCGCGCTTCCGTGTAGTTTTAGTATCTTCGTAGCCGAGTTGAGGGGAAGTGTTTCGATAGGAAAACCATAACCGTCGCCCGCTTCGAACTTGCCAGCGAGCCTAAGTTCCCGATCAAGTGAAACATCGTAGTTAAACGTGATGATGCAATCGCCTGGACTTACAATCTCTCGAGCGAAGCGCCGATAAGCCTCCGCTACTCCTTGCTGCCGGATTTCAGCGAACCAGCTGCGCAGGGCGTTGATGAAGACACCCCGTTCGTTCGCCACAACGGTACGCATTGCTCGTTGCTCCGACGTTCCGTTTTCGCCGTCGGCAACTAATTCCTGCATCTTTGTGAACAGATCTTCAATGTTGCCGACGGAGCCAAGCAGGTCTTCTAAGAATCGAGCTGTGGTCGGATAACGGGACTCGAATCCCGCCGCATTGGATTGTTTCTTCATCCAGGAAAAGAGCTGAGATCCCATGGACTTGGCTAAAGGATACCCGGCATGGCATGAAGCACCCGCTCCGAGAACGTAGACGGTCATCTGAATCCCTCCGGCTGAAAGTAATTATACGACTCGGGGCGATCAAAAGGCGAATCTGTAACTTATTTACTAGATTGCTAAGTTCTAGCCGTCCGCACTGACGGCGGACTCCGGTGACCGAGCCACACTCAACTCCTGATCTTTGTACTGCAGCTGATACAGCTTGAAGTAAATCCCGCGCTGCGCCAGCAGTTCCTGGTGCGTCCCCATTTCGCGGACTTGTCCCTTATGCATGACGATGATCTTGTCGGCGCGCTGCACCGTCGAGAGCCGGTGGGCGATGATCAGCGAGGTCCGTCCTTCCACCATCCGGCCGAGAGCGTCGCGGACTTTGAATTCGGTTTCAGTATCCACGCTCGACGTGGCTTCGTCGAGAATCAGAATCTTCGGCTCATGCGCCAGAGCGCGAGCGAACGAGATGAGTTGTTTCTGTCCAGTCGAAAGCGTCGATCCGCGCTCGCGGACTTCTTCGTTAAAGCCGTTTGGCAGGGCACGGACGAAATCGCCGAGATTCACATCTTCAGCGGCCTTGGCAACGTGGGCGTCCTGAATCCGTTCGGTGCCGAGGCGAATGTTGCCGCCGATCGTGCCGGTAAACAGGAACGGGTCCTGCAGCACGACGCCGAAGCGGCTGCGCAGGTCGGCGAGACCCATCTCCTTCACGTCGACGTCGTCGATGCGGACTGCGCCCTTCTGCACGTCGTAGAAGCGCAGCAGCAGAGAGATGAGTGTGGTTTTGCCGGCGCCAGTGTGGCCGACGACGGCGACGGTTTCTCCGGGATCGATGGCGAAGGTTACGTCGCGGAGAACCCATTCGGGCTGGGGTGGATGCGAAATTGTGGAGCCCCGGACGCCCTCGTCCGGGGGCGCAGGCGACACCCCGGACGAGGGCGTCCGGGGCTCCATGTTTTCGGTTCCCCGATATGCGAACCAGACGTGATCGAATTCGATGCGGCCGGGGCCTTCCGGCTTCTTCGTCACGGCGGGCGAGACGATGTCGACCGGCGTGTCCAGCAACTTGAAAATGCGCTCACTGGCCGCCATCGCAGACTGCAGAATGTTGTACTTCTCGCTGAAGTCCATGATCGGCCGGAAGAAGCGCTGCGCGTACGCCGTGAAGGCAATCACCACGCCGAGCGAGGCCGCCGTCGCGACCACATGAAACGACACCAGCGTGCCGCGGTGGAACTCAATAGAAACGCTGTTCGCGACAATGCCACGCATCACATCCTGTCCACCGAACCAGATGACGCAGGCAATCGCGATCGCCGAAAAGAAATCGACCACAGGGTAATAGACGGAGTAGGCCATGATCGCGTCTTTGTACGCGCCCATGTGGCTGCGATTGATTTCCGAGAAGCGCTGGTAGGCCTTGCGCTCGCGGTTAAAAAGCTGCAACACGACCATGCCGCTGACGTGTTCCTGCAGATAAGAGTTGATGCGCGCGATGGCGGTGCGAATGCGCCGGTAAGAATCGCGCACCTTGTCGCGAAAAACCTTCGTCGCCACCACAATGAGCGGCAGCACCGCGAACGTGATCAGCGCCAGTTTCCAGTTCATGCATAGCATGATCCCGAGAATCCCCAGCAGCACGAACAGGTCTTCAAAAATAGAAATCACGCCCGAGGTGAACATTTCGTTCAAGGCGTCGACGTCAGTGGTGACACGCGTGACGAAGCGTCCAACTGGATTCTTGTCGTAAAAAGCCACATGCATGCGTTGCAGGTGGCGGAAAATCTGGCTGCGCAGGTCGAACATCACCTTCTGCCCGGTCCATTGCATGAAGTAGGTCTGCAGGAACTCGAACACGAAGGTAAGAATTAGCAGTCCAAAGTAGATGGAAGAAATTTGCGCGATCCCGCTCAGCGGCCGCGGGCTGAGCCAACTCCACAAGCCCGAAGTTACGCCCCTGACCGGCGCGAGGTATCGGTCCACCGCGACTTTCACCAGGTAAGGCCCCAGCACGTCGCAGAAAGATTTGAGAATGATCGAGGCAATGGCAATCGTCACCTGCCAGCGGTAGGGACGCAGGTAGGTGAGCAGCCGCCGCATCAGCCGGCTGTCATACGCTTTGCCTAATACTTCTTCTTCCTGGGCCATCGTTTCCCGGTCCAAATCAACTGAAAGAAAGTGCGGTGAGCAGCGCTGCGAGCGCTTTTACACAGGGTACCTCAAATAGATGGTCGAAGCACCGAGGAGGATGGAAAAGCTTCGAATATGACGCGGACCCGCCCTGCGCGGCAGCCGAAGGGGCCTCGCTCGGGAAAGGATGGGATAATCAGACCAGTGGCTCTGGGCATCTACATCTCCGTCCCGTTTTGCAAAACGAAGTGCAGCTACTGCAACTTCGCGTCCGACGTGTTTTCGCGGGCCGTCTTCGAGCGCTACGTGGATCGTGTATGCGCCGATATCGCCAGCGCCCCGCAGATTGTCGAAGAGATGGGTGGACGAAACGAGCAGCAAGTCGACTCGATCTATCTCGGCGGCGGAACCCCCACCGTCCTCGATCCCCGCCAACTGCAACGGGTGTTTGACGCGGTTCGTTCGCAGTTCTCTGTGCAGCCCGATGCCGAAGTGACTGTCGAGTGCGCTCCCGGAACGCTCGGGCCCGAAGTCGTGGGAGGCCTGGTGCGCTGCGGCGTGAATCGCGTCAGCCTGGGCGTGCAGTCGTTCGTGGACGCCGAGGCGGCTGCGGTTGGGCGCTTGCACAAGCGATCCACCGTGCTGGATGACATAGCGCGCCTGCGCGCGGCGGGGATCACGAACATCAATCTCGATCTAATCGCCGGGTTGCCGCATCAGACGGAAAAAAGCTGGCAGCAGTCGCTCGACGAGACGCTCGCGACCGAGGCTGCTCACGCGAGCGTCTACATGCTCGAAGTGGACGAAGACTCACGCTTGGGCCGCGAAGTGATCGCAGGCGGAACGCGCTATCACGCTCATTTCGTTCCGGACGAAGAGGCCACCGCGGATTTCTATCTCGCAGCCTGCGAGCAATTAGAAGCCGCCGGCATCCCGCAATATGAAATCTCCAATTTCGCCCGGCCCGGGTCAGAATCGCGCCACAATCTCAAATACTGGACGCGACAGCCGTATCTGGGTTTCGGAGTAGATGCCCATTCGATGCTGCCGGCAACTCCCGAAAGAGGCATTGATGAAGACACGCTTCGGGAAGGGCGCGACTTGAGTCGTGCAGATAGCACGCAAAACATAGACCAGGGCCTTAGCCCCCGCGGTAAGTGCATTGACGGTGTCCGCTTCTCGACCGCAGATGCGCTGGAAAAATACGTTGCCGCTTCGCCCCTGCTGAAGACTATTGTTTCGCGCGGAGGCGCACTGGAGGAGACCTTTTTCCTTGGCTTGCGCTTAAACCGCGGTGTGGATTTGCGCGAGATTGCCGCCCGCTTCGGCCAGCAAGAGATCGACAACTTCCAGCCCGCCGTCGCGGAACTGATCGCCGACGGTCTGTTACAGCAGGACCGCGATTCGATTCGCCTAACTCCGCGGGGGCGGTTGCTTTCCAATGAGGTCTTCCAGGCATTCCTGGTACCCAGCCTTCCCACTCAGGCCTAGCCCGAAAATCCGGCGCGAGAGACGCAAACTCCCAAACCATCCGGTCGGTAGGCTGGATCTTCCGAACGCTCAGAATCCCCAGTGTTCATGCGGCTCGCCCTGCCTCCCCGTTCCACGTCCGGCGGTAACTTCTTCCTCTCCGAGGCGCTATGTTCTAATCACAATTTGGGTAATCGAAGTGCCGCGTGTGCTGGAGGACTCTTGGATTTCCAACTGAACGACGAGCAGTTGCACTTAAAGAAAAGCGTCCGCGAATTTGCCGAGCGCGAGATCAAGCCCAACGTCATGAAATGGGACGAGGCTGGCGAATTCCCGCTCGCCACCATCAAGGAACTCGGCAAGCTTGGAATGCTCGGAATGATTTTTCCTCCCGAGTACGGTGGCGCGGGCATGGGCTACGTGGAGTACGTCACCGCCATCGAGGAACTCTCGCGTGTCGACGGATCGGTCGGCATCATCGTAGCCGCGCATACGTCCCTGTGTTCGAATCATATTTTCCTTGCGGGCAGCGAGGCGCAGAAAAAGAAATATGTCAGCAAGCTCGCGACCGGAGAATTCATCGGCGCGTGGGGACTCACCGAACCATCCTCGGGATCGGACGCCGGCAGCGCCCGCATGACCGCGGCGCGCCGGGGCAACAATTGGGTACTGAATGGCACCAAGACGTTCTGCACCAACGGACACTACGCCGACGTGATCGTTGTGTTGGCGGTCACCGATCGCGCCGCACACACCCACGGAATCTCCGCGTTTGTCGTCGAGAAAGACACCAAGGGATTTCGTCCCGGCAAGAAAGAAAACAAGCTCGGACTGCGGGCTAGCGATACGGCCGAGTTGATCTTCGAGGACTGCGTCATACCGGCGGAAAATCTGCTGGGCGGCGAGGGCCAGGGGTTCCCTGACGCCATGCGCGTGCTCGACGGCGGCCGCATCTCGATCGCGGCACTGTCGCTAGGCATGGCCGAGGGCGCCTACGAGGCCGCCCTGAAGTATTCAAAACAACGCAAGCAGTTCGGCAAGGCCATCAGCGATTTTCAGGCGATCCAATGGAAGCTGGCCGACATGGCCACCGAGATCGACGCGGCCATGCTGCTCACCATGCGCGCCGCGTCCATGAAAGACGCCGGCATGAAGACCACGCAGGAATCGTCCATGGCGAAGCTATATGCCAGCGAGGTGGCGGTGAAGTGCGCCAACGAGGGCGTGCAGATTCACGGCGGTTACGGATTCATCAAAGATTATCCCGCCGAAAAGTTTTACCGCGACGTGAAACTCTGCACCATCGGCGAAGGTACCAGCGAGATCCAACGGTTAGTAATTGCGCGGCAATTGCTGAAGGACTAGCTCTTGGCCGTTAGGTGTTTGTTTCGTATTTCCGCCTGATAGAGCTGCAACGCTCACCGAGTCAGCCCGTGCACTAAAGATATCGTAGGGCACCATGTTCCTCATTCACGGTGTGTATCGCTTCTGGCCGAAGAAGGTTGCGTTTCGCAACGATTTCTGTCTCTCGTGCGAAGCGCCGCGGCGGTCGATTGCCGTCCGCACCTTTGATGTGGGGCACGTCTACTGGTCCCGCTTGTGCCAGTGGGTTTCTGGAAGCACTGGTCGTGCACCGTTTGTCGCCGCGACCCGCATGCGAACCCTAAGGCGCGGCGATCTCTCAAATGGGTCGGCCTAGTCTGCCTAGTACTGCTGTCGGTGATGTTCTGGTCGATTCCAGCGAACGCAGATCTCGGCGTACTGCCGTGGATCATGCGAATCCTTCCGCTTGGCGGCGCGGTTGCGCTGTTCATTCAACTCATGCGCACGCCAAAAGAGCCGTCTTTGCGGGAACGTCTGGCCGCGATCCCGCCCGCCGACGATGCGGTCTGCCCTTTCTGCTCGACGCCGCTGACGGCGGCCGGGATCGCAGGACGCAGCTCGCGATGGTCTTGTCCGGCCTGTGGAGCAGAGCGTTATTAGCCGCGCCGCCGATTTCGCAGACTCCGCTATCTGCTTTACACTGTTCGCTTGAGCACCGTCGACTTCAATCAAGCCACGCAGGCATGGATCGACTCGCTGCGCTCCGGCGACGTGCGGACCCTGGCGCGGGCCATCTCCACCGTCGAAAATCGCGCACCGGGATGGGCCGATCTGCTGAAGGCATTGTTCCCGCACAGCGGCCGGGCGCGCGTGATTGGCTTGACAGG
>WNGK01002874.1_pt1 | contig 37265 bp, 52 predicted proteins | sample 5400601 | NCBI WGS metagenome assembly WNGK01 (sample SAMN13153376, study PRJNA577476) | soil metagenome | isolation source: 60 cm soil or saprolite under Garry oak tree replicate 1 | place: USA:California | collected 2016-06-15 | reverse complement strand
CGCGTGTCGGCCGCCAGCGGCGACTCGCGGACGCTCGACCCCCACGCGCTACGCGCGCGGGTCCCCTTTCGCTGCTCGCACCGCGATCTCCTTGCACGGCCGCTGCAATATGCTAGTCGCGTGTCGGCCGCCAGCGGCGACTCGCGGACGCTCGACCCCCACGCGCTACGCGCGCGGGTCCCCTTTCGCTGCTCGCACCGCGGCCTCCTTGGACGCCGCTGCAATATGCTAGTCGCGTGTCGGCCGCCAGCGGCGACTCGCGGACGCTCGACCCCCCACGCGCTACGCGCGCGGGTCCCCTTTCGCTGCTCGCGCCGCTACTTCGTTGCGAACACCATCGCGCCTTCCCACGCGGGCGGCGGCGGGCTCGAGCGAAAGGTGGCGCAGCGCGTGCGGAAGTAAGCGTATAGGGCGGTCGCCGGATGCGCGGCGGCGAGCGCGGCAAAGCCCGCTTCTGCCGCGTCGAAGTCGCGCTGGCGATAGCTCGCAAGCGCACGGTGATGCAGCGCCAGCTCGGCAGTGATTTCCGAGCTTGCAGCCGGGCCCAACGGCTCGTAGATCGTAACCGGCGTCGCCTTCCCCACGACCCGCACGCGATCGATCTCGCGCCACGCATAATCGGGCATCGCGCGCGCGGTGTTCTCGCCGACGATGATGCCGACGCTGTATTCCTTGGTGAGCGACTCGAGTCGCGAAGCGAGGTTGACCGCGTCGCCGAGCACCGTGTAGGCCTTCCTGAACTTCGAACCCATGTCGCCGATGCTCATCGTCCCGGTGTTGACGCCGATGCCGATCCTGAACGCGGGCCAGCCGCGCCGCGCGAATTCCCGTGCGAGCTTCGGCATGCGCGCCTGCATGGCGAGCGCCGCCTCGACCGCGCCCCGTGCGTGCTCGGGATTGGGCTCGGGCGCGCCCCAGAACGCCATGATCGCGTCCCCGACGTACTTGTCGATGGTGCCATGGCGGTGCTCGTGGATCAGCTCGGTCATGGTCGTAAGATAGGCGTTGAGCATTGCCGAGAGCTGGCGCGGCGCCAGATTCTCGGAAAGCGCGGTGAAATTGCGAACGTCGCAGAACAGGACCGTCAGCTCGCGACTCTCTCCCTCCATGTTGAAGCGCTCGCCGGACTCGCGCATCTGCGCGACGCGCTCCGGCGGGACGTACTCGCCGAACATGCTGGACAGCTTGCGGATCGCGGCGCCCTCGCGCAGGAAGCCGGCGAGCATGTTCCAGGCGAAGAGCACGGCGAGCATGAGCAGCGTCGTCGCGACCGGGATCACGTAGCTCCAGCGGATCCATAAGGCGAAGTTGAGCGCGATGACGACCGCGGCAAAGGTCACGACGCCGAGCGCGTTGAGCAGCGGCCGGCGATACGGCAACGCGAAGAGCGCGAGCAGCCCCGCGGGGATCATCACCAGCGCCTCGATCGCGTTAGCGCGCGCCGGTATCGACTTGACATCGCCGTTGAGCATCCCGGCGATCAGGTTGGCGTGGATTTCGACGCCCGCGAAGTCCGGATCGAGCGGAGTCGGACGCAGATCCTTGAGGCCTTTGGCGCTGGTGCCCACCAGGGCGATCGCTCCCGGAAATGCGTTCTGCGGAAGGCTGCCGTCGAGCACGTCGGCAGCCGGGACGAAGCGGAAGGTCTTGGACTTGCCGCGGAACGGGATCAGCGCCATGCCGTATTCGTCGACGGGCACGGTGAGGCCGCCCACATCGAGCGCGTCGAGCGTACGCTCGCTGTCGAAATGCGGGGTCACGCGTTTCGCCTCGACCACCGTCTGCACTACCGCGAGCGACAGGGCCGGGTAATACCCGGCGCCGTAGCGCTTCACCATCGGCACCCGGCGCACCTGGTTATCCGGATCGTAGAACGGGTCGACGTGACCGCTGGCCGCGGCGGCCTCCGCCAGCGCCGGCAGGGCGGAGACAAAGCCGTGCTCGGGCTCGATGCGGATCAATTTGCCGGCGATGTCGGCTTCGGCAAAAAGCGGAGGCGGGAGCACGCCTTGCGTTTCGGCCTCGACCGGAAACGCCATCGCCAGCACCACCGACCGGTCGCGGATTGCGTCGCCGAAGCGGGCGTCGAAGTCGAGCCGGGGCCGCAGGCGAGCGAGCGCCGCGGCGAACGCCGGATTCGCCTTGAACTCGCCCTCGCGCAAGCTGTCGAGCACCGCTATGCCGGACGAAAGATCAGGCTCAGCGAACAGGATGTCGAATCCCACCGCACGCACGCCGTAACGTTCGAACAGCTGCGTGGTGAGCTTCGCCAGCTTATCGCGCGACCAGGGCCAGCGGCCCAGCCGCTGCAGGCTCGCTTCGTCGATGTCGATGATGACGACCTGCGGGTCGCCGGTGTTCGGCAAAGTGAGCTTGAGCCGCGCGTCGTAGGCGAGCCCCTCGAGCTTGGGGAGCAACGTGAACATGCTCTTGCCGAAGTCCGTCAGCGGGTGCAGCAGGAAGATCCCGATGATGGCGAGGCCTGCCAGCGCGCGCGGCGCTTCGGCCAGCCGCGTCACGAGCTTGGGAAGGCGTAACGCCAAGGCGCGCGCTTTAGCCGCGCCGGTCCGCCCGGCCAGCCGCGTGACGAGCTCGGGGAGATGAAACTTCACGGCGCGCTTTAACCGCGCCGGCGCGCCCGGCCAACGGCGATGCCGACGATCGCCAGAGAGAGAACTCCCAAGATCGGCATCGATAGCGCGGGGATCGGCTTGGATCGCCAGGCCGGTCACGGTAAAGACCGCGTTACCGTCGGCATCGAGCGTTGCGCTCGCGAGCGGCGGGATCAGGCCCGGAGGCGTTCCCGGAGGCGGCGCGCCCACCGGGGCGGCACAAAACTCCCCGGAGGCGAGCACGCAGAGGAGCACCGTGCCGCTCGGCGCGACTGCGCCTCCCGTAGCCTGGACGGCAACGGTGATGTTCTGGCCGAACACCGCCGGATTCGGCGCGCTCGACAGCGCGAGGCTGGCAGGAGCTTTGCCGACGACGAGGGTGAGGTTCTGAATCGCGGAGCGTCCGCACCCGGTCGCGATGACCGTTACGGAGTATGCGCCCGCGGCCGTCGTCGTTCCGGCGATCAGGCCGGTCGCGGGATCAATCGCCAATCCCGGCGGCAGGCCGAGCGCCGCAAACGTGATCGGCGGCTTGCCAGCGGCGACAACCGTGAAGCTGTAGGGCACCCCCGGCTGGACCGCAGGTGGCGGCTCGCTGATGATCCGTGGCGCTACGCAGCCCCTGACGATGCTGAGCTCGTAGAGCTTGCTGATCACGTTATCGGCGGCGTCCTGCGCGACGACCGTACAATCGAAAGTGCCGCGCAGGGTGGGCACGCCCTTGATCCTGGCCGTATTCGCCGTGCCGTTGTCCGGGGTGAAGCTGAGCCCGGTCCCGTCAAGGCAGCCCGGAGTGATCGTCCAGAAGACCGGCAATCCCTTGTACGGATTAACCGGCGTGAAGGTCACCGAATAGAACTGGTGGAGCGTCGCATCCGGCAGCTGCGATCGCGGACGAATGTCGGAGAGCTGCGCGTTGGCCCACGGTGCGGCGCAGATGAGTGCCACCGCGCCGATGCCAGCGAGACGCAAGGCGGGGACGCCAAGCGCATCAGAACGCGGTCGGGTCGTGAGCATCGAAGCTTGGTCCAAGTTCAGGCGTGCGGAACATTAGCACATCGAGCGTGGGCCGAGTGGCGGCGGCGCCTGGTCCCCACGGCGGCGCCGCGGACCACTCGGCTATAATCCGCGCTCGCGATGCGCCGGGGGTCGATCGATGCTGGAAGCGCACGATCTCGCTGCGTGCCGTGGCGAGGCAACGTTGTTCTCCGGACTCGGCTTCTCGCTGGCGCCGGGCACCGCGCTCGTGGTCAGCGGCCCCAATGGGAGCGGCAAGACGACGCTGCTGCGCCTCCTTGCCGGCGCCACGCACGCAGCACAGGGAACGCTCGCGTGGCGCGGGGCAGCGGTCCACCCCTTCGATCCTAGCCTTCGCGCGGAAGCTCTTTTCATCGGGCACGTTCCGGCGCTCAAGGACGATCTCACCGCCGAAGAAAACCTCGCCTCGTTGACAAGCCTGCATGGCGCCCGGGCCGAGCCTGCGGCGCTTGCCGCCGCGCTCGCCGTCTGGACGCTCACGCGCCAGCGCGCGCTGCCTGCGCGCGTGCTCTCGCAGGGACAGCGGCGCCGGGTCGGGCTCGCGCGCCTGTCGCTGGTCACCCGGACGCTGTGGTTGCTCGACGAGCCCGCGACCGCGCTCGACGATGCCGGTATTGCGACGTTGCGCGCGGTAATCACGACCCACCTCGCCGGCGGCGGCATCGCGGTGATCGCGACACACCAGGAGCTCGGCCTGCCCGCCGGCGCGAGTCAACCGTTGCGCCTGACATGAGCGCCGCAGGGCCGCCCCAAGGTGCGAATTGCGCCCCCGCCTTTGGGGGCAGCGCAGCGGCCGAATTGTCCAATGAGGCCGCAAGCGTGGGGGTACAAATGAGCGCGGCGCGCGAAGTTAAGGCGCGCAGCGCTCGGCGCCGCGCGAATGCGGTTGCGGCCAACACGGGCCGCTGCAACAGACGAGGCGGGCGCAAGGAGGCCGACACATGATCGGCCAGGAAGCGCGTTCCGGCTCGGCCGCGTGGCCAGGTGTGGCGTGGGCGCTGCGGCGTGACCTGAGGCTGGCGCTGCGCTCGAAGGCGGAGCTCGGCGTACAACTCCTGTTCTACGCGATCGTGGTCATGCTCTTCCCGCTGGGGGTGGGTGCCGATCCGTTGCTGCTGCGCGCGCTCGGACCGGGTGTGCTATGGGTCGCCGCGCTGCTGGCCTCGCTGCTGTCGCTGCCGCGCCTGTTTGCAGCGGATTTCGCCGACGGGACGCTGGAGCAGATAGCGCTCTCCCCCTACCCGCTCCCGGCCCTGATCTCGGGTAAAATACTCGCCCATTGGCTGACCAGTGGTGCACCCTTGGCGCTGGTCTCCCCGCTGCTGGCCCTGCAGTTCGGACTCGACGGCAGCGAGTCGGCGGCGCTGTTTGCGGGCCTGCTGCTGGGAACGCCAACGCTGTCGCTGTTGGGAGCAATCGGCGCCGCACTGACGCTGGGACTGCGCGCCGGCGGTGCGCTGCTGGCGCTGTTGATCCTGCCGCTTTACGTCCCCATCCTGATCTTCGGCGCGGGCGCGGTCGAGGCGACGCACGCAGGGCTCACGGCGAGCGGTGAATGGTCGGTGCTCGGCGCCGCCCTACTCGCCTCCGCCGTCGGTGCTCCGGCGGCGTGTGCGGCGGCCGTTCGTATTGCGCTGGATTGACATGCATTTGACTTCGATCAACTGGTTCAGGTACGCCTCGCCGGTATCCTTCTTCCCGGTGGCGCAGCGGCTCGCGCGGTGGTTCGGCGCAGCGGCGGCTTTGCTTGCGGTCGCCGGGCTGTGGCTGGGCCTGGTCGTCGCGCCGGCCGATGCGCAGCAGGGCGATGCGTACCGGATCATCTTTATCCACGTCCCCGCTGCATGGATGTCGATGTTCATCTATCTGGTGATGGCGCTCTGGTGCGCCATGTCGCTTACCCTGAACGCGCGGCTCTCCGCGATGATGGCGCAGGCGCTCGCGCCAACCGGCGCGTTGTTCACGGTGATTGCGTTGTGGACGGGCGCCCTCTGGGGCCGGCCGGCGTGGGGTACGTACTGGGCGTGGGACGCGCGCATGACCTCGGAGCTGATCCTGCTGTTCCTGTACTTCGGCTACCTGGCGCTCCGCCACGCGATCGACGATCCGCGCCGGGCCGATCGCGCCAGCGCCGTCCTGGCATTGGTCGGTGCGATCAACGTGCCGATTATCTATTTCTCGGTCAAATGGTGGAACACTCTGCACCAGGGGGCGAGCGTGAGCCTCACTGCCGCGCCCAGGATGGCGGCGATCATGCTGAGCGCGATGCTGATCATGACCTTCTCCGCCTGGTTCTACGCGATCGCGGTCACGCTTACTCGGGTTCGGGCAATCATCCTCGAACGCGAAAGAAGCGCGGCCTGGGTGGGCGAGCTGGCCGGAGCCGCGCGATGAGCCTCGCCGAGTTCTTCGCGATGGGGGGCTATGGGTTCTACGTCTGGGGAGCGTATGGGCTGACCGCGTTGCTGCTCGCGGTGGAGATCGTCGCGGTACGCGCCCGACTGCGCAACGCGCGTCTCGCCGCACGCCCCGATGAGGACGCGCGATGAAGCCGCGGACGCGCCGGCTGGGCTGGATCGTCGGCGGGCTCACCGCACTCGCAGTGGCTGCGACGCTGGTGCTCAACGCCTTCCGTTCCAATCTCGTTTTCTTTTTCACGCCCACACAGGTCGCCGCGCACGAAGCACCGCAGGGTCGGCCATTTCGTATCGGCGGACTGGTCGAGGCCGGCAGCCTCGCCCGCGAGCCGAACAGTCTGACCGTGCGCTTTCGCGTCACGGATACGGCCCAGACAATTCCCGTCGCCTACACCGGCCTGCTGCCCGACCTGTTCCGCGAGGGTAAGGGCGTGGTCGCGCAGGGCACTCTCGCCGCCGACGGCACGTTCCACGCCAGCGAGGTGCTCGCCAAGCACGACGAGAATTACATGCCGCCCGCGGCAGCCGACGCGGTCAAGAAGGCGCATGAAGCGATGTCGACCAAGACGCTGGTCACCGGAGGGGGAGCGGGCAAGTGATCCCAGAGCTCGGGCACTTCGCGTTGATCCTGGCGTTGCTCGTCGCCCTGGCGCAAGGCACGCTGCCGCTTGCCGGCGCCGCGTTGGGCGAGTCGCGACTGATGGCGCTGGCCCGCCCCGCGGCGCGCGCCCAGTTCCTCCTGGTCGTCGTCGCCTTCGCCTGTCTGGCCGCATCGTTCATCGGCAACGACTTCTCGGTCCAGAACGTGGCGACGAATTCGAACTCCGAGCTGCCGGTCTACTATCGTTTCGCGGCAACCTGGGGTTCGCACGAAGGCTCGCTGTTGCTGTGGACCCTGATGCTCGCCGGATGGACGTTCGCGGTGAGTGTATTTTCGCGTCATCTGCCGCCGATCCTGCTCGCCAGGGTCATCGCCGTCATGGGACTGGTGAGCGTGGGCTTCCTCGCCTTTCTGCTCTTCACGTCGAACCCGTTCGAGCGTCTGCTTCCCGCCGCAGCCGAAGGCCGCGATCTCAATCCGCTGCTGCAGGACCCGGGCATGGTGATCCATCCGCCGATGCTCTACATGGGCTACGTCGGGTTCTCCGTCGCCTTCGCCTTCGCCATCGCAGCGCTCCTCGGCGGCAGGCTCGACGCTACGTGGGCGCGCTGGTCGCGGCCCTGGACAACCGTCGCCTGGTCGTTCCTCACCATCGGCATCGCGCTGGGCAGCGGCTGGGCGTACTACACCCTGGGCTGGGGCGGCTGGTGGTTCTGGGATCCGGTCGAAAACGCCTCGTTCATGCCCTGGCTCACCGGCACGGCTCTGATTCACTCGCTCGCGGTCACCGAAAAGCGCGGCGCGTTCAAAAGCTGGACGGTGCTGCTCGCCATCGTTGCGTTCTCGTTGTCGCTACTCGGAACATTCCTGGTGCGTTCCGGCGTGCTCACCTCCGTGCACGCGTTCGCGACAGACCCGACACGCGGCGTATTCATCCTGGCTTTCCTCGCCATCGTGATCGGCGGCTCGCTCATCCTCTTCGCGTATCGCGCCGGCAAGGTCGGACTGGGGGGAAACTTCGCCACGGTGTCGCGGGAATCGATGCTGCTCGCCAACAACATCCTGCTCGTTGTCGCGCTGGCCAGTGTGATGCTGGGCACGCTCTATCCGCTTTTCCTCGACGCGCTCCACCTCGACAAGATCTCGGTCGGCCCTCCCTATTTCGACGCCGTGTTCTATCCATTGATGGCCCCGGCGTTGTTCCTCATGGGCGTCGGGCCGGTCGCCCGCTGGAGCCACGCAGCGCTGCCCGAGTTGTGGACCCGGCTCAAATGGGCGCTGGGTGTGGCGATCGTGTCCGCGCTCGTCCTGCCTTTTGTGCTCGGGCGCTGGACGCCGTTGATTTCGGTCGGGCTCTTTTTCGCGTTCTGGATCTTCGCGAGCACGGTCGAGACGCTGCGAGCACGGCTGGCAGGCTCCACCCATCGCGGCCTGATGGCGAAGCTCACCGCGAACTCGCCGTCATACTACGGAATGCTGGTCGCTCACGTCGGGATCGGCGTATTCGTCATCGGCGTCACCCTGGTCAAGGCCTACGAGATCGAGCGTGACGTGCGGCTCGCCCCGGGCGAGAGCGTCGCGGTCGGCCGCTACGATGTCAGGTTCCTCGGGGTCGTCCCCGGTCCCGGTCCGAACTATCGTGCGTTGACCGGCACGCTCGAGCTGCGAGAGGACGGGCGACTGCTCGAAACCCTGAAGCCGGAAAAGCGCATCTACAAGGCATCCGGTCAGACCATGACGATCGCCGCCATCGATGTCGGGCTGCTCGGCGATCGGTATATCTCGCTCGGCGAACCGGTTGGCGGTGATAACGACATCGGCGGCGCCTGGGCGGTGCGCATCTATATCAAGCCCTTCATCGACTGGATCTGGGCAGGGGCGTTTCTGATGGCGCTCGGTGGGTTCCTCGCCGTGTCGGATCGGCGTTATCGGCTCGCGGTCCGGCGCAAAGCCGCGGCGGCGTGGGATCGGCTGCGCAGCGGCGCGCCCGCGGACTGAGGATTCACCGAGGGTCACCGAGGTCGCGATGATGAAGCGTTGGCGCTGGTCGATTCCGTTCGCGATTTTCGTCGTTCTGCTCGTATTCCTGTGGATCGGTCTCGGCCGCGACCCGAGCGTCGTGCCCTCGCCTCTGCTCGGCAAGCCGGCGCCTGCATTCCGGTTGGCGCAATTGCACAAACCGGGCGAGAGATTGCAGAACGAGGACCTCAAGGGCCAGGTATGGCTGCTCAACGTGTGGGCGTCGTGGTGCGTTTCCTGCCGCACCGAGCACCCGCTGCTGGTGCAGCTCGCCAAGACCCACCTCGTCCCGGTATATGGCCTCGATTACAAGGATAAGCCCGAGCAGGCGCTGGCCTGGCTTGTCCAGAACGGCGATCCGTACACGGCGTCGATCGTCGACGCGGATGGACGTGTCGGCATCGACTACGGCGTCTATGGCGTGCCGGAAACCTTCCTGATCGACAAGGCCGGTATCGTCCGCTACAAGCAGATCGGACCGCTGACAGCCGAGACGTTGAACGAGAAAATTCTGCCGCTCGTGCGGGAATTGCAGAAGTGAGACGCAACGTGCGGCAAGCCGTTTTTGCCGTCGCGCTCGGCGCGATCTGCCTCGTCGCAGCCGCCGCCGCGATTTCGGCTCCCGCGAGCGACCTCGTGCTCGATGTTCGTCTGAAGAAGCTGGAGAACGAGCTGCGCTGTCTGGTGTGCCAGAACCAGACGCTTGCCGATTCGAATGCGGAGCTGGCCGCGGATCTGCGACGCGAAGTGCGCGAGCTTGCGCTCGCCGGCAGGAGCGATGATGAGATTCGTGCCTATCTCGTCGCGCGCTATGGCGATTTCGTGCTCTACGACCCGCCGGTGAAGCCGGTCACCTGGATGCTTTGGTTCGGACCTTTTGCGCTGCTTTCAGGGGGCGCACTGGTGTGGTGGATCGTCCTGCGTCGGCGGGAGCGCCGGGGTCCGCCCTCGGCAGCCACGGCGACGGCGGATACGTCCGCCGCGATGCGCGCGCGGAAGCTCCTCGACGACGAGAGCGACGCGCCGGCGTAACCGCTACAGACCGCGCCCGCATTTCCAGCAGATCTCGAAGTTCGCCGGATTATCCTCGCCGCAGCTCGTACAACGGATGCTACCGGTTTTTTGCCGCTCGGCGTGCAACGCCGCAAGCACCGTCTCCGCGCGCGACCGATCGGCGGGACGCTCCAGCCATACCTGAGGCTGCGCCACGTCCGGAGGCACGTCGCCGACGATGCTCTGCATGTGCTCGTTGAAGACATGCGCGGGAATCCCCGCCTGCTGCAACCGGTGCAGGACGAGGTAAGCATCGAAGCGATTGAACGCGATGTAGAAGCGCTCCACGCACCAATGTCGCAGGCCAAGCCCACGCGCGTCAAGGCCAGCGCACGACGTTGCCGCGGCGCACGATGCCCGTGATTGGATTGGCGCCGATCGCATAGGCGAGCTCGGCCGGATCGTCGATGGCCCAGAGCGCGAGATCGGCCCTCGTTCCGATCTCCAGCCGGCCCCGGTCGGGAGCACCGAGCGCCTGGGCGGCGTTGCACGTCACGCCCGAAAGCGCCTCTTCGGGGGTGAGCCGGAACAGCGTGCACGCCATGTTGAGCATCAGCAGCAACGAGGTCGTCGGCGATGTGCCAGGATTGCAATCGGTCGCGATCGCGATCGATACGCCGGCGGCGCGCAACTGCGCGACAGGCGGTGGCCTTTGCTCGCGCAGGAAGTAGTACGCACCCGGCAGCAGCACCGCCACCGTGCCGGCGAGCGCCATCGCGGCGATGCCTTCGGCGCTGCTGTGCTCGAGGTGATCGGCCGATCGCGCGCCGAACTCCGCAGCCAGCGCCGCGCCACCAAGATCGGAGCGCTGATCGGCGTGCAGCTTGATGGGAAGGCGAAGCCGCTGCGCCGCTTCGAATACCCGTCGCACCTGCACCGGGGAAAACGCGATGCTCTCGCAATACGCGTCCACGGCGTCGGCGAGTCGCTCGTCCACCGCGGCCGGAAGAATCTCGTCGCAGACCAGCGTGATGTAGTCGTCGGCGCGCCCGGCGTACTCGGGCGGAACCGCGTGCGCGGCGAGGAGCGTGGTCTGCACGTCGACGCCGTGCGCCGCGCACAGCCCGCGCGCGACGCGCAGCATCTTGAGCTCCTCGGCGAGGTCGAGCCCGTAGCCGGATTTGATCTCCACCGTGGTGACACCCTCGGCGAGCAGGCCGGCAAGGCGCGGCTCGCTCGCGCGCAGCAGCTCGGCCTCGGACGCCGAGCGCGTCGCGCGCACGGTCGAGACGATCCCGCCGCCGGAACGGGCGATGTCCTCGTAGCTCGCGCCTTGCAGGCGCTGCGGCGCGCACGGAGCGCGGCAGCGAGGCACGTGCGCCTACCCAGGCGATCTGCCCATCGCACACCGCGAGCGCGCCGTCGCGTACCGCGCCGTACGGCGTCCCCGATCGCATCGTCGCCAGCGCGACGTTGACGACGAGTAGATCGCAATCGATCATGCGCGCGCGCCAACGCTCATGCCAGCAGCCGCTTCATCGTCTGCCGATAGCGCGTCAGGACGGCCTCTTCGTCCGCGTGATGGCCTTCACCGATGACCCAGCGTCCGGCGACCATCACGTCGCGAACGACGTGCCGGGCAGGGCCGAAAATCGCCGCGTCAAGCAGATTCGCCGGAGCCTGCTCGGCCAGCGCCGGATCGTCGCAGTCGAGCACCAGCAGGTCCGCGCGGCGGCCGACGGCGATCGCGCCCACCGGCTGCGCAAGCGCCTGGGCGCCGCCGCTGAGCGCGGCCTGGTAGAGGACGAGGCCGCTCGATTCACCGTCGCGCGCCAGCACGTTGCGCTTCTCGAGCGCGAGCCGTTGGGCAGCTTCGACCAGACGCAGCTCGAGTAAAGGATCGACGCCGACGTGGCTGTCACCGCCGATGCCGATGCGCCCGCGCGCGGCCCGGTAGCCAGCGGCGGGAAACACGCCGTCGCCCAGGTCGGCTTCGGTGGTCGGGCACAGACCCGCAACGGCGCCGGTCGCGGCAAGCCCTCGCGCTTCCTTCGCCTCCATGTGCGTCGCGTGCACCACGCACCAGCGCTCGTCGACGTCGGTGTTGTCCAGCAACCATTGCACCGGCGGCAGGCCGCTCCACGCCGTGCAGTCGTCGACTTCCCTGCGCTGCTCTGCAGCGTGGATATGGATTGGCGTGCGTTCCTCACGTGCCAGCGCAAGCTCGCGGAGCTCGGCAAGCTCCGCCGGCGCGACCGCCCGGAGGCTGTGCGGCGCGATCCCCAGCGTCTCGCCAGGTTGTCGCGCCAGTGCACCAAAAAGCGCGCGGAAGCTCTCGGTATCATGAATGAATCGCCGCTGTGCCGGCAGCGGCGATGCACCCCCGAAGTCCGAGTGGGCGTAGAACACCGGGAGCAGCGTCAGGCGTATGCCTGTCGTGGCCGCTGCGGCGCGAATGCGTTCGGCCATTTCCGCCGGATTCGCGTACGGTCTGCCCGCGGGATCGTGATGCAGGTAGTGGAACTCGCCCACGCTCGTATATCCGGCCCTGAGCATTTCGAGATAGAGCTGCGTCGCGATGGCTTCCTGCTCATCCGGGCCGATCCGTTCCAGGAAGCGGTACATCTCGGTGCGCCAGGTCCAGAAATTGTCCGCGCGCGGCCCGCCCCGCTCGGTCAGACCGGCGAGCGCTCGCTGGAATGCGTGCGAATGGACGTTCGGCATGCCAGGCACGAGCGCTCCCTGAACGCGTTCCGCGTCGGCCGGCGTCGCGAATGCAATGTCGACGGCGCGGATCTCGCCGTTGCCGGCGATATCGATCACGATATCGCGCGCCCAGCCCGTGGGCAGCAATGCATCGCGGGCGAAGAGTTTCATGTCCTGGTCGGTGCCGTGGCGCTGGGTTCAGCGCGGCTGTTGGCTACATTATGCCGCGACGATGCGGGCCACGGTGAGAGCCATGGCGGCCCTCCTGAATTGACATCGGTGCGGTCGACACCCACCATGCCGCATGCTCCGCTCGGCTGCTGTGCTTTTTGTCGTTGCGCTCGCCGGGTGCGTGATCGTCCCCGAGCGGCAGCACGCCCTCGTGCTTGAAGCCGACGGAACCGTCGCGCAGCATCAAATGGTATGTGGCGATCGGGCCGACGGCGCGGCGGTCGCTGCGGGCGCACTCGATCCACGTGCGGTCCGCATCGCATCGTGGAATCTGCACAAGCAAAGCGATCCCGGCTGGGAGGCGGAGCTTGGCCGGCTGGCCGCGGCGAGTGATGTGCTGCTGCTGCAGGAAGCCGGGGTCGCCCCAGAGCTGCGCGATACCATCGAGCGTGGCAGCCTGTCCTGGGTGCTGGCGAGCGCGTTCGAGTACCTCGGCGCGGAATACGGCGTGCTGACCGCTGCCCGTGTCCGCCCCGCGGGCGCGTGCACGCTGCGCGCGTACGAGCCGCTGCTCGGGATCCCGAAGGCGGCATTGATCACCCGCTTCCGGCTGGAGGGGCGCGACAGGACGCTCGCCATCGCCAATCTGCACGCGATCAACTTCACGCCAGGCACCGGAGAGTATCGCGCACAGCTGGACGCCATTGCCCAGGCGCTCGCCACGCATCGGGGTCCAGTCGTGTTCGCGGGTGACTTCAATACCTGGAACGACGCTCGAGACCAAGCAATCCGCGAGGTCATGTCGCAGCTCTCGCTCGTTCCGGTCGCGTTCGCGGCCGACGAGCGGCAGCGGTTCTTCGGTCGGATCTTCGACTGGATCTACGCCCGTGACGTGGAGGTCGTCCAGGCGAGCTCGTGGGCCGTCACCTCTTCGGATCACAACCCCCTCACCGTGACGCTGCGCATCCCCTAGCGCATCGCTGCGTTTCGCCAGCGCCATGCGTCGACGCAGATCGCGTCCAGGTCGCGCCGGGCGCGCCAGCCCAGCAGCGCATTGGCGCGCGCGGGGTCGGCATAGTAGATCGCCACGTCGCCTGGGCGGCGGGGCGCGATGCGGCGCGGCAAAGGCTTGCCGCAGGCGCGCTCGAACGCGCCGATGACTTCCAGCACCGACGCCCCGCGCCCGATCCCGAGGTTCAGCGTCGCGAGTCCGGGCTGGCGCTCGAGGTGCGCCAGGGCCGCGACGTGGCCCTCGGCCAGATCGCTGACGTGGATGTAGTCGCGCACGCCGGTCCCGTCGGGCGTCGAATAGTCATTTCCGAAAATGTCGACATGCGACCGCTGCCCTGCCGCGACTTCGGCGAGGATCGGAACCAGGTTATTGGGCGCGTTGGACGGTGCTTCGCCGATCTCCCCGGATGCATCGGCGCCCGCCGGGTTGAAGTAGCGGAGGAGAGCGATGCGCCACGATGGGTCGGACGCCGCGAGTTGCTCGAGAATAACTTCGATGGTCCGCTTCGTCCGCCCGTAGACGTTCGCCGGCTTGAGCGGGGCGCTCTCGGGCACGGGATTCCGCTCGGGCTGGCCGTAGACGCTCGCCGACGAGCTGAAGACGAGCGTTCGCACGCCCGCGTCGCGCATCGCGAGCGCGAGCGCGATGGAGCCGGTGACGTTGTTGTCATAGTAAGCGAGCGGCTGCGCCTCGCCCTCCGCCACCGCCTTGAGCCCTGCGCAATGGATGACGGCGTCGATGCGATGCTCCGCGAACGTGCGCGCGAGCGCAGCGCGGTCGCGTACGTCGGCGACGATGAGCGGCACGTCCGCTCCGGTGACCCTTGAGAGCCGCGGCAGCACCGCCCTGGAGCTGTTGGCGAGGTTGTCGAGGATCAGCGGCGAGTAGCCGGCGCGCGCAAGGGCGACGCTGACGTGCGAACCGATATAGCCGGCGCCGCCGGTGACGAGAACCGTGTCTCCCATGCTCTTATTTTACGTGACAACGATTGACGCGGGCCTGCCCCCGCGCGGCGGGTATGATGTCGTGGCAATCGCCTCCATTCACTGAGGAACCTCAGCCATTGAACCAGAAACGCGGCTCATGTGGGACTTGTTCGAAGGTTCCCTGACTGGCGCCGTTCCCGATGACCGCCGCACCTGAGCTCTACCTCGATTATCTGAATGGTCGAGACATCGCCGCGCTGGCGCTCACCGACGACGAGATTCTGGCCGCGATCGAAGAGGGACTGCTGGCGCAGGGGCGCGGCGAGACGGTGATCGAGCCGCGCGTGCATCTCACCCCGGACCCGGCGTTCCGCGGACACTTCAACGTCCTTCGCGGCTACGTGGCGCCGCTGGGTCTCGCCGGCGTCAAGGTGGTCAGCGATTACGTCGATAATTACCGGCAGGATCTGCCTTCCGAGATGGGGCTGCTAAGCTTGTTCGATCCTCGGACCGGGGCACCGATCGCTGTGATCGATGCAGCAGGATTGACCGACATGCGCACCGGCGCAGTCACCGCGCTCGGTGCCAAGCATCTGGCCAAGCGATCGAGCCGGGTGCTCGCTCATATCGGCGCGCGCGGAACTGCGTACTGGAATGTGCGTCTGCTCGACCGCATTTTTGGTTTCGCCGAGATTCGCGTGCACTCGCGCCGGTCGGAGAGCCGCGAGGCGTTCGCCGCACGCCTGTCCCACGATCTGGCGAAGACCGTCGTCGCGACCAAAGACTGGGAAAGTTGCGTGCGTGGCGCCGACATCATCGTCGAAGCTTCGCGGCTCGAGCGGCCGGCGCCGCTGCTCGAGACGGCGTGGATCGAGCGCGGTGCGCTGGTCATCCCCTATGGCACGATGAGCGCGGTCGAGCTGTCGCTGACCGACATCATGGACAAGATCGTCGTCGATGACTGGGGACAATGCAAGGCCGGGTCCCTCGGCAGCCTGCGTGCGCATGTCGAAGCGGGAAGGCTCACGGAGGCCACGCTCCACGGCGAGCTGGGCGAGATCGTCGCCGGCTTGAAGCCCGGCCGTCAAGGCGATGACGAGACGAACCTTCTGTGGCACCGCGGGCTTTCGCTGTCGGATATCGCGCTTGGCGCCGCGATGCTCGCCAAAGCGAGGAACTTGGGCATCGGCCAGCGGCTGCGCTACGCCTAGACAAAGGCGCTGAAGCGATGCTGATTGCCAACGCCCGCATGTACTCGGCCACCGCGCAGGCAGCCACGGCCTGGCGTGCGCTGCTTGAATGGGTCATCGAGCGCGCCGGCGTGGACTGCCAGGCGATCGATTATCCGCCGCCGAAACCCATGGCGTCGCTCTGGGCGCGGCCCGACCTCGGCTGCGCATTCATCTGCGGTTATCCGTACGCACTCGCCTCGCCGAAACCAACGTTGCTCGCCGCGCCGGTGCCGAGTCCTCAAGCCTACGGCGGCAAGCCCGTGTACTGGAGCGATCTCGTCGTCCGTGCCGATGCGTCGTGGGTCAAACTCGACGATGTGTTTGGTCGCCGTCTCGCGTACACGACCGAGGACTCTCAATCGGGCTATCAGGCAGCGCGTGCATTGCTCGCACCGTACGCGCGCGCTGGCCGGTTGTTCTCGGCGACCGTCGGTCCGCTCATCACGCCGCGCGGGGTTGCCGAGGCCGTCATTGGCGGCGAGGCTGACGTGGGCCCGCTCGACAGTTACGCACACGATCTGATTCGAGCGCACGAACCCGGACTGGCCGCGAAGTTGCGGACGATCGCGACCACGCCGCCGACGCCGATTCCGCCGCTGGTTGCGGCACCGGGCATCGCGATGGCGGAAGCCGGGCGCTTGCGCGCGGCTCTGCTCGATATCGCGCAAGCGGCCGAGCTGCGCTCGATCCGCGACGCGTTGCTGCTCGATGGATTTGTCGAAGTCAAGCCCGGAGACTACAGTGTGCTGCTCGAACGCGCCGGTGACGCCGATCGTTACGGTTACCCGCGCCTCGCGTGATGCTTCAATAGCCCGACTTCGGCACCGCGATTTGACACGCCCTTGCTTCGCCCCGAGAATGCCCTAACGCGGCGCTTTGTCATTCGCAGACTCTTCACCGAGGGGGAAACCATATGCGTGTCGCTCAGCTTGTTCGCGCTTTCGCAGTCATGACCGCAGCCGTCGCGCTGACGGCAACCGCGGCGCTCGGCCAGGTTCGCGTAGGCTCGAAGAATTTCACCGAGCAATTCGTCGTTGCCGAGATCTATGCGCAGGCGCTCGAGGCCGCCGGCATGAAGGTCGAGCGCAAGATCAATCTCGGCGGAACGCTGATCGCGCAGAAGGCGCTCGAGGAAAAGCAGATCGATCTCTATCCCGAATACACGGGAACGATGCTGCTGGCGGTCCTCAAGGCCGAGCCGATGACCGATCAGAAGGCGGTCTACGAGAAGGTGCGCGCCGAATACGCGACCAAGGGTCTCGTTGTTCTCAACCAGGCACCGATGAACAATACTTACAACATGGTCGTTCGCCCGGAAACCGCAGCACAGTACAAACTGGAAACCTTGTCCGATCTTGCCAAGGTCGCGAAGGATCTGAAGCTTGGCGCTGGCCCCGAGTTTCGCGATCGCAAAGACGGCCTGCCCGGGCTGAAGGCCAAGTATGGCATCGAGTTCAAGGAAGACCTGCAGATGGCGATCGGCTTGCGCTATCAGGCGCTCGCAAACAAGCAGATCGACGTCGTCAACGGCTACGCGACCGACGGCATGATCAGCGCGATGAAGCTCAAGCGCCTCAAGGACGACAAGAATCTGTGGCCGCCCTACTACCTGGTGCCGGTTGTACGCAAGGACGCGCTCGACGCGAATCCGAAGATCGCCGACGTGCTGAACCGGGTGGACGCGCTGCTCGATGAGGCGACGATGGCTGAAATGAATTACAAGGTCGACAACGACAAGGAAGAGCCCAAGGACGTCGCGCGCGCCTTTCTGAAGGCCAAGGGCATCGTTCGCTGACGAGTGCGCCCCCGTGGCGCGGAAGCCTTCATTGCATCCGGTTGCCCACGATCCCCCGCCGGCCCCCAGTGCACCGGCCGCGTGCTCGCGGTGGCGCCGATGATCGTTCTCGAAGGCCAAGGCGTCACGCTGGCCGACGTGATGCGTGTGGCGCGCGATGGCGCGTTGGTCGCGCTGGACCCGACCGCACGCGAGCGGATCCGCAAGGCACGTGAGACGGTCGATCGGCTTGCGCGGTCCGGCGAAGCGATCTATGGCCTGACGACTGCGCTCGGCGCGAACACGGGCCGCATCATCCCGGCAGGCGAGCTTGCGGCGTACCAGGAGCGGGCGATCCGAGCTCGTGCCGTCGGTGTCGGGACGCGTCTCGCAACCGATGCCGTGCGTGCGATGATGTTCGCGCGCCTCTCGGGCATGGCGGTGGGCGGCTCGGGCGTCTCGCTGGCGGTGTTTGACGCGCTGCTCGCGATGCTCAACGCCAGTGTGCACCCCGTCGTTCCGAGCAAGGGTTCGATCGGCGTCGCCGATCTAGCGCCGTTGTCGCACATGGCGCTGCCTCTGTTAGCGGAAGGCACTGCCGAGTATCGCGGCGAAATCCTGCCCGCTGCCGAAGCGCTGAGCCGTGCGGGGCTCGCACCTGTTGCGTTGGCAGCGAAAGACGGACTTGCGCTGATCAGCTCCAATGCCGCGAGCGTGGGTTGCGCGGCGCTGGCGCTGCACGATGCGACAGCCGCACTCGATGCGCTGAACGTCGCGTCCGCGCTGGCGTTCGAGGGTTTCCGTGCCAACTTGAGTCCGCTCGATCCGCGCGTGCAGGCGGCGCGACCCGCGCCCGGGCAGCGCGAGGTGGCCGCACGTCTCACCGCGCTCCTGGAGGGCAGCGCGCTGTGGTCACGCGGCGCTGCGCGCCGCGTCCAGGATCCCGTGTCATTCCGCTGCGTCACCCAGGTCCACGGTGCAGCCTTCGCCGCCGCGTTGTCAGCGGGTGAGCAGATCGAGCTCGAACTGAATAGCGCCGCCGACAGCCCGCTGGTATTGCCCGAGTCCGATGAGATGCTATCGAATGGCAATTTTCACGTTCCGGGGCTGGCGCTCGCCTTCGATGCGCTGTGCCTCGGGCTCACTCAGGCCGCGGCGACCTCGGTCGAGCGCTGCCTGAAGCTGTTCTCCCCTGCTTTTTCCGATCTGCCGTTGCAGCTCACGCGTCACGGGCCGACGCATTCGGGTTTCGCGACAGTACAGAAGACGCTGACCGCGTTGTACAACGAGATCCGACATGCGGCGAATCCGGCAAGCCTCGATTTCCTTCCGGTGTCCGAAGCGGTCGAGGACCATGCCCCGATGACCCCGCATGCGATCGCGAAGAGCGTCGTTATCGCCGACAATCTGCGTTTTCTGGCCGCGATCGAACTGCTCGTCGCGGCGCAGGCAGTCGACTTGCGCGGCCTGGATCCGGACACGCTGGGTCGCGGCGCGAAGGCAGCGTACGACGCGGTCCGAAAGGCGGTACCCGCGCTCGATGCCGACCGGCCGATCGGTCCGGACATCGAGGCGATCGAGCGCCTCGTTGCCGCCGGCGCGATCGGCAACCACGGAATCGGCGCGCGATGAAGTGGCTGATCAATCACTGGGAGGACGTGCTGATCGCGCTGGGCGAGCACGTGGCGATCGCGCTGACCGCGCTGGTGATCGCGTCGGTCGTATCGCTCGCGATTGGTATCTGGGCCGCGAAGAACGATCGTGTCCATCGCTTCGCGCTCGGGGTCAGCGGATTCCTGTATACGATCCCGACGCTCGCGTTTCTCGCGCTGCTGATCCCGGTGGTCGGGCTGGGCAAGTCCAACGCGATCATATGCATGGTCGCATTCTCGCTGATGATCCTGATCCGCAACGTGGCGACCGGCATCCGCGAGGTGCCCGAAGAAGTCACCGATGCCGCGCGCGGCATGGGCATGCGGCCAGCCGAGGTACTGTTCCGCGTCGAGCTGCCGCTCGCGCTGCCGGTGATCGTCGCGGGTCTGCGCATCGCCGCGGTGACGGTGATCAGCGTCACGGTGGTCGGCGCGTACGTCAACGCCGGCGGCCTCGGCACGCTGATTTTCAGTGGCATGAGCAACGACTTTGCCCCGAAAATCTGGACCGGGGCGATCACCGCCTGTGCGCTCGCGGTCGTTGCCGATCTCTCGCTCGCGCGACTCGAGAGCCGACTCAAGGCTCGCGCAATTTGAGATGATGTTCATCGAAGCCTGGGACTATCTCGCGGGGCACCAGGCGCAGTTCCTGGCGGCCCTGTGGCGACACGTCGCGCTTTCGGCATCAGCACTGGCGATCGCGGCAGCGATCGCGGTGCCACTCGGCGTGCGCCTCGCCGACAAGGGTGGCAGCGCGCTCGTCGCGATCAACGCCGCGAACATCGGCCGTACGTTACCGTCGCTGGCGGTGCTGGCGCTGGTGATGCCGATCATGGGCACCGGATTCGCGCCGTCGCTTTTCGCGCTCACGCTGCTCGCGCTGCCGCCGATCCTGATCAATACTCATACCGCGATCCGCCAGGTCGACCCCGACATCGTCGATGCGGCGCGCGGAATGGGCATGACAGCGCTCGAGATCGTGCGCAAGGTCGAGCTGCCGATCGCATTACCGGTAATCTTCGCCGGTATCCGTACCGCCGCGGTGCAGGTCGTCTCCGGCGCGGTCCTCGCCGCGTACATCGGCGGTGGAGGCCTGGGCGATTTCATCACTGCCGGCATCGCGATGATGGCGCTGCCGCAGCTCCTCGTCGGGGCGATACCGGCGACGCTTTTGTCGCTGGGCACCGACGCGTTTTTCGGGTGGATTCAGCGGGCGCTGACGCCGTCGGGCTTGCGCGCGCCATGATCGATCTCGACGCGCTGACGAAATCGTTTCCCGGCTCGCCGCGTCCCGCCGTTGACCGGCTGACGCTGAGCATTCCGGCGGGCGAGGTGTGCGTCCTGATCGGGCCGTCCGGTTGCGGCAAGACGACGACGATGCGCATGATCAATCGCATGATCGAGCCCGATGCCGGAACCATCCGCGTCGAGGGCCGGAATATCCTGCACTCCGATCCCGTCGAGTTGCGGCGGAGCATTGGCTATGTGATCCAGCAGGTCGGCTTGTTTCCGCACTGGTCGATCGCCGACAACATCGCGACCGTGCCAAGGCTTCTGGGATGGGAGCCGACACGCACTGGCGCGCGGGTCGACGAGCTGCTCTCGCTGGTCGGCATGGAGCCCGCGCAATACCGGCAGCGGTTCCCGCGCGAGCTCTCCGGAGGGCAGAAACAGCGCGTCGGCGTCGCCCGCGCACTCGCTGCCGACCCTCCGGTGATGTTGATGGACGAGCCGTTCGGCGCGCTCGACCCCATCACGCGGACGCGCCTTCAGGCCGAATTCCTGCGCATTCTGCGCGGACTCAGGAAGACGATCGTGTTCGTGACTCACGACATCGACGAAGCGATCAAAATGGGTGATCGTATCGCCATCATGCGCGACGGCAGGCTCGTGCAGTACGATACGCCGGAGGCGATTCTTGCGCGACCAGCCGACGCTTTTGTCGACGAGTTCGTCGGCAGCGACCGTGCGCTCAAGCGCCTGGCGCTGATCCCAGCCGCGGATGTCGCGAGCGCGGGCGCAAGCGCGGGCGAGCCGCGCGCGAGCGTTCCAGCCGATGCGAGCGCGCGCGACGCGCTGTCGGCGATGCTGGCTACCGGTGTGGACAGCGTGACCCTCATCGATGAGAATGGTGCAGCGCATGGGACAATCACGCTTGCCGCGATGCGCGTGCGTCTGACCGCGCGCGGCGACGGCAGCGCCATCGAACCGCACCCGTTGTCTAACACTTAACGCTCCGGGATTCCATCGATGCGCAGCATCACTCTGGTCACCTTTTGCCTACTGCAGTGCGCCGCGATCGTGGACGCGACCGCTGCCGAGGCTTATCCGGCGAAGGCGCTACGACTGATCGTGCCGTTCCCGCCCGGTGGTCCGGCCGATGCGCTCGCCCGTCTCATCGGCGATAAGCTCTCGGTCAGTCTGAGAAAACCTGTCGTCGTCGACAATCGCCCCGGCGCCGGAGGGAACATCGGCATGGAGCTTGGCGCCAAGTCCGCGCCTGACGGCCACACGTTGGTGCTGGCGCCCGCGGGAAACCTCACCGTCAATCCAGCCCTTTACAGCAGCGTGCCCTACGATGTGGCACGGGACTTCGCGCCTGTCACGGTCATCGCGTCGGTGCCCAACGTGTTGGTCGTCCATCCTTCCGTCCCGGCGAAGAGCGTCGCTGAATTGATCCAGTATGCGAAGGCGCATCCGGGAACGCTCAACTATTCTTCGCCGGGCAACGGAAGCGGCGCGCATCTCGCCGGTGAGCTCTTCAAGAGCATGGCTCGGATCGACATCGTGCACATCCCGTTCAACGGCATCGCGCCGGCCGTTGGTGCCGTCGTTGGAGGGCAGGTGCAGGTGATGTTCGCCGGCACGCCGTCCGCGTTACCGCAGGTCAAGGCGGGCAGGCTTGTCCCACTTGGCGTCGCGAGCTCGAAACGCATTGCGGCCGCGCCAGAGCTGCCTACGCTCGATGAATCGGGGCTGCCCGGGTTCGATGTGACGTCGTGGTACGGCATCGTCGCACCAGCGGCCACACCGCACGACATCATCGCCAGGCTTCAAACTGAAATCACCGGTGCGCTCTCGCAGCCCGACGTGAGGGAAAAGCTGGCAGCCCTCGGCGCCGAACCCATCGGCAATACGCCAGCCGAATTCGCGACGATGATCACGGTCGAGACTGCGAAGTGGGGCAAGATCGTCAAGGACGCGAACATTCACGTCGAATGAGCCCCATGTCCCATCCTGTCAGCAAGAGCAGACGGGATCGAGCCGGACTCTGGCTCACTCGCGACGATCCAGGACAAAAAAAACCGGGCGCTGGTGCGCCCGGCTCTTTGCGCGTTCGCGACCGCTAGGCTGCCGCGGCCGTCCTGGCTTTCGGCCTGCGCTTTTCCTTGGCCGCCGGCTGGTCCGCAGTCTTCCCAGCCTTCGCTTTGCGAGGCTTTCCCTTCGTGGCAGGCTTCTCGCCCGCGGTTGCGTCGGCCTCGCCCTCGACGCCCGGTTCGGGCCGGTCCATCAGCTCCACCAGCGCCATCGGCGCGTTGTCGCCGATCCGAAATCCGAATTTGAGGATGCGCAGGTATCCCCCGGGACGCTTGGCGTAGCGCGGACCCAGTTCGTTGAAGAGCTTGTACACGACCTCGGTGTCCCGCAGCCGGTCGAACGCCAGGCGGCGGTTCGATAACGTCGGGGACTTGCCGAGCGTGATCAGTGGCTCGGCGACTCGCCGCAGCTCCTTCGCCTTCGGCAGCGTGGTTTTGATCGCCTCATGCGTGAAAAGCGAATTGGTCATGTTCCGCAGCATCGCGAGGCGATGGCTGCTGGTCCGATTCAACTTACGCAGTCCGTGTCGGTGCCGCATTTCTGTCTTCCCCGTCGAAAAGCGTGTCTTACGGCCGGTCCAGGTTGGGCGGCGGCCAGTTTTCCAGCTTCATGCCCAGCGACAACCCGCGCGACGCCAGGACCTCCTTGATTTCGTTCAGCGACTTGCGGCCGAGGTTCGGCGTCTTCAGGAGCTCGGTCTCGGTGCGCTGGATCAGATCGCCGATGTAATAGATGTTCTCGGCTTTCAGGCAATTCGCCGAGCGTACCGTGAGCTCCAGATCATCGACCGGACGCAGCAGGATCGGATCGACCTGTGGCATGGAACGCTGCTCGATTGGCGCCTCGGTTCCCTTTAGATCGGCGAAAACGCCGAGTTGCTCGACCAGGATCGAGGCCGCGTAGCGAATCGCCTGCTCGGGCTCGATGACGCCATTGGTCTCGATGTCCATCACCAGCTTGTCGAGATCGGTGCGCTGCTCCACCCGTGCGCTCTCGACCGAGTAGCTGACGCGGCGCACCGGCGAGAACGAGGCATCGAGCAGAATGTTGCCGATGCTGCGCCCGCCCTCGGGCTTGATGCGCACCGTCGCCGGTTGATAGCCACGACCCTTCTCGACCTTGATTTCCATCTCGATCTTGCCGCCCGCGGTGAGGTGCGCGATGAGGTGATCGGGATTGATGATCTCGACGTCGTGGTTTGGCTCGATGTCGGCTGCCGTCACCGGCCCTTCACCCGTCTTGGCGAGCTTGAGTGTGACGTGGTCACGGTTGTGCAGCTTGAGCACGACGCCCTTGAGGTTCAGCAGGACGTCGACGACGTCCTCCTGCACGCCGTCGAGGGCCGAGTACTCGTGCAACACGCCGGTGATCTTGACCTCGGTCGGCGCATAGCCTGGCATCGACGAGAGCAGGACGCGGCGCAGAGCGTTGCCGAGCGTGTGGCCGTAGCCGCGTTCGAACGGCTCCATCACGACCTTGGCATGGAACGGCGACGTGCTCTGCACGTCGATAATGCGCGGTTTCAACAAAGCAGTGCTTTGCATGCGGAGTCCTTAGTGCGAAACCCTGTCCGGTCGCGGCGCGACCCGGTTATTTCGAATAAAGCTCAACAACGAGGCTCTCGTTGATGTCCTGCCCGAACTCGGAGCGCTCGGGCGCGCCCTTGAAGGTGCCGATCAGCTTCTTCACGTCGACCTCGACCCACGACGGGAAGCCGATTTTCTCGGCGAGCTGCAAAGCATCCACGATGCGCAGCTGCGTCTTGGCGCCTTCCTTGACGGAGACGATGTCGCCGGCCTTGACGATCGCCGATGGGATGTTGACGATCCCGCCGTTGACGGTCACTGCGCGATGTGACACCAGTTGCCGCGCTTCCGCGCGGGTCGAGCCGAAGCCCATGCGGTAGACGACGTTGTCCAGCCGCGATTCGAGCAGGCGCAGGAGGTTCTCGCCGGTCGAGCCTTTGCCTTGCGCCGCCATCGTGAAGTAGCGCTGGAACTGCCGCTCGAGCACGCCGTAGGTGCGGCGCAGCTTCTGCTTCTCGCGCAGCTGCTTGCCATAATCGGACATCCGCATCCCGGACTTCACGCCGTGCTGGCCGGGCTTGGAGTCGAGCTTGCACTTGGAGTCGAGCGAGCGACGCGCGCTCTTCAGGAAGAGGTCAGTGCCTTCCCGTCGCGCCAGCTTGCATTTGGGTCCGAGGTATCGAGCCATTGCTATCCTTGTCTAAATTCGGCGCCGCTTCGGCGGCCGGCAGCCGTTGTGCGGCACCGGAGTGACGTCCGAAATGCTGGTGATCTTGAGCCCGAGAGCGTTCAATGCGCGCACCGCGGATTCGCGGCCGGGCCCCGGACCCTTGATCCGCACCTCCAGGTTCTTGACGCCGCACTCCTGTGCAGCCCGGCCCGCAGCTTCGGCCGCGACCTGCGCGGCGAACGGTGTCGACTTGCGCGAGCCCTTGAAGCCCGCTCCACCCGAGGTCGCCCACGACAGGGCGTTGCCCTGCCGGTCGGTGATCGTGATGATCGTGTTGTTGAACGACGCGTGGATGTGCGCAATGCCTTCGGAAACGCTCTTCTTGACCTTCTTCCGTGTCCGCGCGGCCGTCGTGGTTTTCTGTGAGGGTGCCTGTGCCATCGTCTGTTCCTATCAGGTCTTCGCCGTGGTCGGCCGGTTGAGCGCGATCTGCTTGGCCTTGCGCGGACCCTTGCGCGTGCGCGCATTGGTGCGGGTTCGCTGCCCGCGGACCGGCAGCCCCTTGCGGTGCCGCACGCCGCGGTAGCAGCCGAGATCCATCAGGCGCTTGATGCTCATCGTGACTTCGCGCCGCAGGTCGCCTTCGACCGTGTAACGCCCGACGAGCTCGCGCAGCTTGTCCATCTGCGCGTCGGACAGATCCTTGATCTTCGCCGAATGCTTCACGCCGCCGGCGTCGCAGATCTGCCGCGCCCGGGCGCGACCGATGCCGTAGATCGCCGTGAGCGCGATCTCCGCGTGCTGGTGATTCGGGATGTTGACGCCTGCGATACGAGCCATAGTCCTAACCTGTCGTCCGATTCAAATCATCAATCCGAGTTAACCCTGGCGCTGCTTGTGCCTGGGATCCTTGCAGATCACCCTCACGACGCCCTTGCGTCGGACGATCTTGCAATTGCGGCATATCTTCTTCACCGAAGCGAGCACCTTCATGTCGTGTCCCTTGTAAGCCCAAGCTGTCTTGCACTTCTTACTTCGCGCGGAAAATGATCCGCGCCCTCGACAGGTCATATGGTGTGAGGTCCACCGTCACCTTGTCGCCCGGCAGAATCTTGATGTAGTGCATCCGCATCTTGCCGGAGATGTGGCCCAGCACGACATGACCATTCTCCAGCTTCACCCGGAACGTTGCGTTGGGCAACGTTTCCAGGACCTCGCCCTGCATCTGTATCGTTTCTTCCTTCGCCATGCCTCAAACCGCAACGCAGCGGCTCGCTCGATTTCCTCGGCCGCGACGCGGCCCGGCGATCTTCCTCATCGTGTCGGCAGCCCGCCCTTGAAGTTCGCCTTCTTGAGCAGGCTCTCGTACTGTTGCGACATCAGATAAGCCTGCACCTGAGTCATGAAATCCATCGTCACCACGACGATGATCAGGAGCGACGTGCCGCCAAAATAGAACGGAACGTTCTTCCATGCGATCAGGAAGTTCGGGATGAAGCAGACCACCACCAGGTAGATCGACCCGATCAGCGTCAGGCGCAGCGTGATCTTCTCGACGTATTTCGCGGTCTGGTCGCCCGGGCGATACCCCGGGATGAAGGCTCCGCTCTTCTTGAGATTCTCCGCGGTCTCCTTCGGGTTGTACTGCAGTGCCGTGTAGAAGAAGCAGAAGAAGATGATCGCCGCCGCGTACAGGATCTCGTGCACCGGCTGGCCGGGTCCGAGCGTGGAAGCGAGGTCGCGCAGCCAGATCGTATGCTCGCTCGAGCCGAACCATTGGGCCAGCGTCGCCGGGAACAGGATGATCGAGGACGCGAAGATCGGCGGGATCACGCCGGACATGTTGATCTTGAGCGGCAGGAAGGATTGTTGCCCGGCATACACCCGGTTGCCGACCTGGCGCTTCGCGTAGTTGACCTGGATCTTGCGCAGAGCGCGTTCCATGAAGACGACGAACCCGGTCACCAGCGCGACCAGGAGCGCGATGCCGATGACGAGAAGCACCGAGTACGCCCCGGTATTGACCTGCTCCAGTGTCTGACCGATCGCACGCGGCAGCCCCGCGGCGATGCCACTGAAGATGATCAGCGAAATTCCGTTGCCGAGCCCGCGCTCGGTGATCTGCTCGCCGAGCCACATCAGGAACATGGTTCCGGTCACGAGCGTCACCGCCGACACCAGGCGGAACGCGACACCCGGCTCGACGACCAGTCCCGCTTGCGCCTCCAGCGCGATCGAGATGCCGAGCCCCTGGAAGAACGACAGGCCCAGCGTGGCGTAGCGCGTGTACTGGGTGATCTTGCGCCGTCCCGCCTCGCCTTCCTTCTTCAGCGCCTCGAGCGTCGGCACAACGACCGTGCAGAGCTGCATGATGATCGAGGCCGAAATGTACGGCATGATGCCGAGCGCGAAGATCGAGAAGCGCGACAGCGCGCCGCCCGAGAACACGTTGAACAGGCCCAGGATGCCGCCCTGGTTCTGCTTGAACAGCTCGTCGAGCACGGACGAGTTGATGCCCGGCACCGGGATGTGGGTCCCGATCCGGTAGACGATGAGCGCGCCAAGCAGGAACAGCAGACGCTTTTTCAGGTCCGCGTACTTGGTGCCGCTCTTTTGCGCCGGATTGATGGCAGCCAACTTCAGTCCTTCGTCTGTTGTTTCGCCGCGGCCTTCTCGGTTTTCGCGGCCTTGTCGGTTTTCACAGCCTTGTCGGCCTTGGGAGCCTTCTCGGTCTTGGCGCCGGCCTGGGCTTTCGCGGCCTCGGCCTTCGCAGCTTCGGCTTTCGCGGCCTCGGCCTTCGCAGCCTTATGAGCCTTCGCAGCCCTCTCCTTCTTCGGGGGCTCGCCCTCGATGCTTCCGCCGGCGGCCTCGACCGCCGTGCGAGCGCCCTTGGTCAAAGACAACCCGACGAGCTTCACAGCCTTCTCCAGCGTGCCGGTCCTGATGATCTTCGCGGTCTTGGCCGACACGGGCACCAGCCCGGCGGCCTTGAGCGCCAGCAGGTCGATGTCGGCGATCGGCAGCCTGGCGAGATCGGACAGGCGGACCTCCGCCGTGTCGTCGCGCAAATGCGAGACGAATCCGCGCTTCGGCAGGCGGCGTTGCAGCGGCATCTGACCGCCCTCGAAGCCGACCTTGTGAAAGCCGCCCGAGCGCGACCTCTGGCCCTTGCTGCCACGGCCGGCGGTCTTGCCGAGGCCGCTGCTGCTCCCGCGTCCGACGCGGCGGCGTGCCTTGTTGCTGCCCGCGGCGGGCTTGATCGTGTTCATGCGCATTGCGCTGTCCTTGCGTCCAGGCGTCCGGTCAAACGTTGCCCGGGCCACCCTCGGTGACCTCGAGCATGTAGCTCACCTTGTTGATCATGCCGCGGACTTCCGGCGTGTCGACGACTTCGACGGTGTGGCTCCGCCACTTGAGGCCGAGCCCGCGCACCGTCGCACGATGGTCTTCGCGCTTGGCGGTGAGCCCCTTGACCAGCGTGACCCTAAGTTTCTTCTCGACCGGCACGATTTCAAGCCTCCGTAAGCTGTTCGACGGTGAGGCCGCGCTTGGCCGCGATGTCCGCCGGCGCGTTGCCCTTCTCGAGCGCGTCGAGTGTCGCCCGCACCACGTTGTACGGATTCGTCGACCCGTGGCATTTCGCCAGGATGTTGGTCACGCCGACGACCTCGAATACCGCGCGCATCGGGCCGCCGGCGATGATCCCCGTGCCTCCGGATGCGGGCTGCATCGATACGCGTGTCGCGCCGTGCCTGCCTTCGACGGCATGATGCAGCGAGCCGCTCTTAAGCCGCACCTTGATCATCCTGCGCCGCGCCTCTTCCATCGCCTTCTGCACCGCCACCGGAACTTCCTTCGCCTTCCCCTTGCCCATGCCGACCCTGCCATCCCCATCGCCCACGACGGCAAGCGCCGCGAAGGCGAGAATGCGCCCGCCCTTCACGACCTTCGTCACGCGGTTGATGCTGATCATCTTCTCGCGCAGGCCATCACCCCGATCGTCCTGCTGCTGCCGGTTCTGTTGCTGCCTGCCCATCGGTTTTGCCATGTTCGATCTCGTCCGTTATGTGGCGCTAGAACTTCAGGCCGCCCTCGCGGGCAGCGTCGGCCAGCGCCTTCACGCGACCGTGATACTTGAACCCCGAACGATCGAAGGCGACCGCCTCGATGCCCGCGGCTTTCGCCTTCTCGGCGATACGCTTGCCGACGATGGTGGCTGCCGCCCGGTTGCTGCCGTTCTTGATCGACTTGCGCACGTCGGCTTCCAGCGTCGACGCGCTTGCCAGCACCCTGTCGCCCGTCGGCGCAATGATCTGCGCGTAAATGTGGCAATTCGACCGCGCGACCACCAGCCGATTCGTGCGCTGGAGGGCGATGCGCACCCGAGTCCTGCGACTGCGGCGCGTGCGAGCGACCTTCTTGTCCATGTCGTTCTCCGATTCCTCTTCGACTACTTCTTCTTCGTTTCCTTGATGGTGACCTGCTCGTCGGAGTAGCGCACCCCCTTGCCCTTGTACGGCTCAGGGGGCCGGTAGGCGCGGATCTCCGCGGCGACCTGTCCGACCTGCTGCTTGTCGGCGCCCTTGACCAGGATCTCCGTCTGCACCGGCGTCTCGACGCGGACGCCCTTGGGCATCTTGTGCACGACCGGGTGCGAGAAGCCCAGCGACAGATTGACCTTGTCGCCTGCGGCCTGCGCCCGGTAGCCCACGCCCACCAACAGGAGCTTCTTTTCGTAACCTTCGGTCACGCCCTTGACCATGCCGGCGACCAGCGCGCGTACGGTGTGACCCTCTCCGTCAGGCGACGATGCAGATGACTTCGCCGCCCACGCCCGTGGCGCGCGCCTTGCGATCGGTCATCACGCCGCGCGATGTCGAGACGATGGCGATGCCAAGGCCGTTCATCACCCGCGGGATGTCGTCCTTGCTCTTGTAGATGCGCAATCCTGGCTTGGACACGCGCTCGATCTTCTCGATGACGGGCCGTCCTGCGTAATATTTCAGCGCGATCTCGAGCTGCGCCCGGGTCTGTTCGCCTGTCACGGCGAAGTCCTCGATATACCCTTCGTCCTTCAAAACCTTGGCGATCGCCACCTTGACGCCGGATGACGGCATATGGACCGTCGCCTTTTCGGCGAGCTGCGCGTTGCGGATACGCGTCAGCATGTCGGCGATCGGATCAGTCATGCTCATGGTTCACCTCAGTCCGAACAACGCGCCGCAGGCGCGCACGAAGTTCCCCTCGCCCGCGAAGCGGGAGAGGGGCTAGGGGTGAGGGCGCGCATCATCACCAGCTCGCCTTGACGACGCCGGGAATCTCCCCGCGCATCGCGATCTCACGCAACTTGTTCCGCCCGAGCCCGAACTTGCGGAATACGCCGCGCGGTCGGCCGGTGAGCGTGCACCGGTTGCGCAGCCGCGTGGGACTCGAATCGCGCGGCAGCTGCTCGAGCTTGCGACGCGCCTTTTGCCGCTCTTCCTCGGAAATCCTGATGTTGCCGGTGATCGCGATAAGCTCGGCACGCTTCTTCGCGTATTTCTTCACCATCAATCGCCGCTTCTTGTCGCGATTGACGACAGACGTTTTCGCCATGACTTCCTCGGTCCCGGTTAATTCTTGAATGGAAACTTGAACGCAGCGAGCAACGCCTTCGCCTCGGCATCGCTCTTCGCCGTCGTCGCAATTGTGATGTTCAGCCCCCGGATCACATCGATCTTGTCGTACTCGATCTCCGGGAAAATAATCTGTTCCTTGACGCCGAGATTGAAGTTGCCGCGACCGTCGAACGACCGGCCCGACAGGCCGCGGAAGTCGCGAACCCGCGGCAGCGCGATCGATACCAGCCGATCGAGAAACTCGTACATCCGCTCCTGCCGCAGCGTCACCATGCAGCCGATCGGGTAGCCGTTGCGGATCTTCCACACCGCAATCGACTTTCTGGCCTTGGTGACCACCGGCTTCTGCCCCGACAGCTTGGTCAGGTCGCCGACCGCGTTGTCGAGAATTTTCTTGTCCGAGACGGCTTCACCGACACCCATGTTGAGCACGATCTTCGACAGGCGCGGCACTTCCATCGTCGACTTGTAGCCGAACTGCTTCATCAGCGCCGGCACGACTTCCTTGTTGTAGATTTCCTTCAAGCGGGCCATGGTCACGCTCCGAGCACTTCGCCGTTGGACTTGTAGAAGCGGACCTTGCGGCCGTCCTCCAGCGTCCGGAAGCCGATGCGATCCGCCTTGCGAGTTACGGGATTCCAGATCGCCACGTTCGAAACGTGGATCGGCATTTCCTTGGTGATGATGCCGCCCGGCTGGTTCTTCATCGGATTCGGTTTGGCGTGCTTCTTGACCTGGTTGATGCCGGCCACCAGAACGAAGTCGGGCCCGACGGTCCGGCTCACGTCGCCGCGCTTGCCCTTGTCGCGGCCGGCAATGACGACAACGTTGTCACCCTTCTTGATCTTGCGCATGCTTGTTCCCTTGCTTCCCCTTAGTGGCCCTACAGCACTTCCGGCGCGAGCGAGACGATCTTCATGAATCGCTCGGTGCGCAGCTCGCGTGTCACCGGCCCGAAGATGCGCGTGCCGATCGGTTCCAGCTTGGGGGTGAGCAGCACGGCCGCGTTGGTGTCGAACTTGACCTTGGCGCCATCGTCGCGGCGCACCCCGTGCCGCGTGCGAACGACCACCGCATGGTAGATCTCGCCCTTCTTGACGCGCCCACGAGGCGCAGCATCCTTGATGCTGACCTTGATCACATCGCCGATGTGCGCATATCGGCGCTTGCTGCCGCCGAGCACCTTAATGCACATCACCCGCCGGGCCCCGGTGTTGTCGGCGACCTCCAGGATCGTTTGCATCTGGATCATTACTACACCTCCAACTTGACCTGCCCGTTAGCGCCGCAGGTCAGTTTTGGAACCCGTCTGGGTATGACCGCCGCCGGCCACGGCTGGAATCGTTCTTCGGCAGCGGGCGAATCTATAAGTATGGCAGGATTTATGCTTGTCCGCAACAGTGCTGATACATCAAGGCGTTGTAAGGTGCCCGAGTACCGTCGCGAGCGCAGGCTGGACAAGGCGCGAGGAGGCGAGAAACCGGATTGTACGAATGATGTACATGAGAATTTCGAGGCTCCGAGCAACAAAGTCATGCCAAGCGCAGCAGGTAATCGGGCATCTTGTCAGATGACCTTGGCCTTCTCGATCAATCGCTTCACCCGCCACGCCTTGGTCTTGGCGAGCTTGCGACAGGCCTCGATCTCGACCAGATCCCCTTCCTTGAACTCGTTGTTCTCGTCATGGGCGTGATACTTCTTCGACCGGGTCACGACCTTGCCATAGAGCGGGTGCTTGACCCGACGCTCGACCAGCACGGTCACCGTCTTGTTCATCTTGTCGCTCACCACGCGCCCGACCTGGGTCTGGATCAGGCTGCCCTTGACGTCCGACCCCGTCGCCACGCTCTGTGTGGCGTCCGCTTGAATGGTTTCGCTCATGCTTGTCCTGCCTTCTGATTAAGCAACGTCTTGACCCGCGCGATGTCCCGCCGGACACGCATGATGTTGGAGCTGTTCGTCAGCTGCTGCGTCGCCTTTTGCATCCGCAGGCCGAACTGTTCCTTGTAGAGCGCGGTGAGCTCGGTCTCGAGCTCAGCGGGCGACTTCTCGCGCAGGTCTCTCTTGCGTTCCGAACGCTTCATAGCTTTCTCCGATCAGCCGCCGAGGAGCCGGTGCACGAAAGTCGTGCGGATCGGCAGCTTGGCCGCCGCCAGCGCGAAGGCCTCACGCGCCAGCGTTTCGTCGACACCATCCATCTCGTAGAGCACCTTGCCCGGCACGATCTCCGCGACGTAATACTCGGGATTGCCCTTGCCGTTGCCCATCCGCACTTCGGCCGGCTTCTGCGACACCGGCTTGTCGGGGAAGATGCGAATCCAGATCCGTCCGCCGCGCTTGATGTGGCGTGTCATCGCCCGGCGTGCGGCCTCGATCTGCCGCGCCGTCAATCTTCCGCGGCCGATGGCCTTAAGGCCGTACTCGCCGAAGCTGACTTTCGCCCCGACGGTCGCAACGCCCTTGTTGCGACCCTTCTGCTCTTTGCGGTATTTCCGCCTAGCTGGCTGCAGCATTTTTCGCTCCTGCGCTCTTGCGCGCGCGCTTCGGCGCTTCCGGCACCGGCGCGGGGGCGGCCAGCGGTTCCGCGTTATGCGGCAGCACCTCGCCCTTGAATACCCAGACCTTGATGCCGATCACCCCGTAGGTCGTCTTCGCTTCGGAGAACCCATAGTCGATATCGGCGCGCAGCGTGTGCAGCGGCACTCTGCCTTCGCGATACCACTCGGTGCGCGCGATCTCGATGCCGTTGAGCCGCCCGGAGCTCATGATCTTGATGCCCTGGGCGCCGAGTCGCATCGCGTTCTGCATCGCCCGCTTCATGGCTCGGCGGAACATGATCCGCTTCTCGAGCTGCTGCGCGATCGAGTCCGCGACAAGCTGCGCATCGATCTCGGGCTTGCGGATCTCCTCGATGTTGAGGCCGACCTCGGTGCCCATCATCTTGCGCAGGTTCGCGCGCAGCGTCTCGATGTCCTCGCCCTTCTTGCCGATGACCACCCCTGGACGCGCGCTGTGGATCGTGATGCGCGCGTTCTTCGCGGGTCGCTCGATGGTGATCTTCGAAACCGACGCGTGCGAGAGCTTCTGGCGAAGATAGTCGCGGACCTTGACGTCCTCATTGAGCGTCGTCGCGAAATGCTTGCTGTTCGCGTACCACTTCGACGCCCAGTCGCGGTTTACCGCGAGACGGAACCCGGTCGGGTTGATTTTCTGGCCCATGGTTTATCCTTGCTTTCCGTCACCGACGGTGACGTGGATGTGGCAGGTCTGTTTCAGAATGACGTTACCGCGCCCCTTGGCACGGGCCGTGAACCGGCGCAGATTTTCCGCCTTGTCGATGTAGATCGTCCGCACCTTCAACTCGTCGATGTCGGCGCCTTCGTTGTGCTCGGCGTTGGCGATCGCCGACTCGAGCACGCGCTTGATGATCTTCGCGCCCTTCTTCGGGCTGAAGGCGAGCACGTCGAGTGCCTTGCCGACCGGCAGCCCGCGGACCTGGTCCGCCACGAGCCGGCCCTTCTGAGCCGAGAGACGCACGCCGCGGAGGATCGCTTTGGTTTCCATGACTGGCTCCTTACTTCCTCGGTCCCGTGGTCGGGGCAACGACCTTGCGGTCGGCCGAGTGCGCCTTGAACGTCCGGGTCAGGGCAAACTCGCCGAGCTTGTGCCCGACCATGTTTTCCGAGACGTAGACCGGAATGTGCTGCTTGCCGTTGTGGACCGCGATCGTGAGGCCGACGAAATCCGGCGTGATCGTGGAGCGCCGCGACCAGGTCTTGATCGGCCGCTTGTCGGATGTTGCGCGTGCCGCCTCGACCTTCGCCTGCAGGTGATGATCGACGAACGGGCCCTTCTTGATTGAACGTGCCATCTGTCGCTATCCCTTCTTTACCGCATGCCGGCGGCGGATGATCATGCCGTCGGTCCGCTTGTTCTTGCGCGTCTGATATCCCTTGGTCGGCGTGCCCCACGGCGACACCGGATGCCCGCCACCGTTCGAGCGACCGCCGTGCGGGTGATCGACCGGGTTCATGGCGATGCCGCGTACCGTCGGCCGGATGCCGCGCCAACGCTGAGCGCCGGCTTTCCCGATGGAGCGCAGGCTGTGCTCTTCGTTTCCGACGGTACCGATGGTCGCCCGGCAATCGACGTGCACCTTGCGGATCTCACCCGAATGCATGCGGATCTGCGCGTACGCACCCTCACGCGCCAGGAGCTGTACGGACGCGCCCGCCGAGCGCGCGATCTGCGCGCCGTTCCCGGGGAGCATTTCGACGCAGTGGATGGTCGTGCCGACCGGGATGCTCCTCAACGGCAGACAGTTGCCGGCTTTGATCGGCGCGTCGGACCCGCTCATGAGCTGCGCGCCGGCCGCAACCCCGCGGGGCGCAATGATGTAACGGCGCTCGCCGTCGGCGTACAGCAGCAACGCGAGGTTCGCGCTGCGGTTCGGATCGTATTCGAGCCGCTCGACCTTGGCAGCAATGCCGTCCTTGTTGCGACGGAAATCGACGAGGCGGTAATGACGCTTGTGCCCGCCGCCCTGATGCCGCATCGTGATGCGGCCGAGGTTGTTCCGGCCGGAGCCGCGCTTCTTGCTTTCGACGAGCTGCTCGAACGGCCGGCCCTTGTGCAGATCGCGGTTGACGACCTTGACCAGCGCGCGGCGGCCCGGCGATGTCGGCTTGACTTTGACGAGTGCCATGGCTATGCCTCTTGCGCGAAGTTGATTTCGTGGCCGGGCTTCAGGCACACGTACGCCTTCTTCCAGTTGCGGCGCCGACCCGAGTACGCGCCGAAACGCTTGGCCTTGCCGTGGACGTTGACGATCTGGACGCTCTCGACCTCGACCTTCTTGTCCTTCCAGACGAGCTCCACGGCCGCCTTGACGTCCTTCTTGGTCGCGTCGGGCCGGACACGAAAGATGACCTGGTTATGCTTGTCGGCGACGAACGTCGCCTTCTCCGAGACGACCGGGGCCAGGAGCACCGTCATGAGGCGCCCTTCGTTCACTCCGGATGCGACGGCTGATTTCGCTGCGGTCTTTAGCGCGCTCATCCCAGGATCTCCTCGAACTGCGTCAGCGCCGCCTTGGTCAGCAGCACATTCTGGAATTGCACCAGGCTGACGGGATCGACCTCCTTCGTCTCCACAACGAGCACGTTGGGGAGGTTGCGCGAGGACAGGAACATGTTCTCGTCCACCTTGTCGGTGACGACCAGCACCGTGCCCGAAAGGCCAAACGCCTTGATCTTCTGCGCGAACAGCCGCGTTTTCGGCGAATCGAGAACGATCCGCTCAACCACCGACAGCCGTCCTTCGCGGACGAGCTGCGACAGGATCGACGCGATACCCGCGCGATACATCTTGCGATTGACCTTCTGCGAAAAGTTCTCGTCCGGCAAGTTCGGGAAGATCTTGCCGCCGCCCCGCCACAGCGGGCTGTTCGCCTGACCTGCACGGGCGCGACCCGTGCCCTTCTGCTGCCAGGGTTTCTTATGCGACTTGTTGATCTCGCCGCGCGACTTCTGCGCACGGTTGCCGCTGCGCCCGTTCGCCTGGAACGCGATCACGAGCTGGTGGATCAGTGCTTCATTGTATTCGCGCGCGAACAGCGTGTCGGATCCGGCCACGGTCGTGCCCGTCTTGCCGCTGTCGTCGATGAGCTTGAGATCCATGCTCAGGCCCCCTTCGTGGCTGGTGTCTTGACCGACGGCCGGACGACGATATGCCCGCCGTCGGCTCCCGGCACCGCGCCCTTGACGAGCAGTAGCCCGCGCGCGGCGTCGACGCGAATGACTTTCAGCGTCTGCACCGTGCGCTGGACATTGCCGTGCTGCCCGGCCATGCGCTTGCCAGGGAAGACGCGGCCCGGATCCTGCGCCATCGAAATCGAGCCCGGCGTGTTGTGCGACAGCGAGTTGCCGTGCGACGCACGATTCGAGCTGAAGTGATGGCGCGCGATCACGCCGGTAAAGCCGCGACCCTTGGTCGTGCCCGTGACGTCGACGAGCTGCCCGACCGCGAACGTCTCCACGCTCACGATTTCGCCGACTTTGAGCGCGGCAAGATCTTCCGCGGCGACGTGAAACTCCTTGAGGAGCTCGCCCGCCTCGACACCGGCCTTGGCCAGATGTCCCGCCTGCGCCTTGTTGACGCGACGCGCGCGGCGCTTGCCGTAGGTCACCTGGACGGCAGCGTAGCCGTCGGTTTCCGGCGTCTTGATCTGGGTGACGCGATTGTTGGCCACGTCGAGCACCGTCACCGGGACGGCAGCGCCGTCGTCGGTGAACACGCGGGTCATGCCAACCTTGCGACCCACCATTCCGAGACTCATGATCATTATCCTTTCCTTGCCGTCGGTTACGATTGACCGACCGCGTTTACAGACCGCAACTACCGAATCCGATGCTTTACTGCAGCTTGATCTCCACATCCACGCCCGCAGGCAGGTCGAGCTTCATCAACTGGTCGACCGTCTTGTCGGTCGGATCGACGATATCCATCAACCTCAGGTGCGTGCGGATCTCGAGCTGATCGCGCGAGGTCTTGTTCACGTGCGGCGAGCGCAGGATGTCGAAGCGCTCGATCTTCGTCGGCAGCGGCACCGGACCCTTGACGACCGCGCCCGAGCGCTTGGCTGTCTCGACGATCTCCTGCGCGGATTGATCGATCAGCTTGTAATCGAACGCTTTCAAACGGATGCGGATTCTCTGGTTTTGCATAGGGACCCTTTCGGCCGAAAGTACAAACCTACTTTCGGCCGGTTCATCTTCCGCCGAAGTTCGGGCGGAGCCCGTAACTTCGGCGCGTTAACTGCAACCCAAACCCTTATTCGATCACCTTTGCGACGACGCCGGCGCCCACCGTGCGGCCGCCTTCGCGAATGGCAAAGCGCAACCCTTCCTCCATCGCGATCGGCGCAATCAGGCTCACCGTCATCTGAATGTTGTCCCCAGGCATCACCATCTCCGTGCCCG
>WNGK01001386.1_pt1 | contig 37310 bp, 32 predicted proteins | sample 5400601 | NCBI WGS metagenome assembly WNGK01 (sample SAMN13153376, study PRJNA577476) | soil metagenome | isolation source: 60 cm soil or saprolite under Garry oak tree replicate 1 | place: USA:California | collected 2016-06-15 | reverse complement strand
AGCGCAAAATTGCGGGCTGCGGAAAGAGTTTGATACGAAATGAGTGACAAGTCCCCGAAGAGGGACGATAACAAGGCGGTTCTGATGGGTAGGAATACGAGCCAGCGGAGAAAGACGATGTTCAAGGGAACTCTGATAGACGATCTGATTGCGACGGTTGAACGCGCGGAGACCAGCTTCCGCCTCGACCCGGAGCAGGAATCCAAACTGTCGTACTGGTACGCGGTCGCGCAGAGCGAACTGGCGGCCCTCGACGTCCACAATCTCGACCTTGCCGGGGTGGCATAAGATGGCGGCCGCGGCGGTCCAAATCTCGACCCCGATCCAGGCACCGATGCAAGCCCGGCGCCGTTCATGCTGGGTGGGAACTCCGGAAGTGTATTTCTCCAAGGCGATCGACAATTCGCGCCTGGTGAAAGTCGAAGACCCGCGGCGCACGCGCGAGATGCGCCAGTTCGGCATCGCTCTCGGCTGTCTGTTTGTGCTGGTGATGGCCTATGCATTCCAGCACTTCAAAGCCATTGAATATGGATACAAGATCGAGGCGCTGAAATCGCAGCGCGATGGACTTGTGGAAATGAATCGCGCACTGAGCCTGGAAGAGGCAACTCTCCGCAATCCGGAGCGCATTGATCGCATGGCCCGGGAGTTAGGATTGCAATCGCCGCAAGCCGGACAGGTCATTCGTATGAATGTCGCGGGACCGCAGGTATCAGGGTCGGTTGTCGCCAGTCTGACGCCGGTTTCGGTGATCTCAGCCAGGTAACAGGTGCCTTAAAGGGTGAGAATGTGCATTCGTGGCGGCTAACCGGCCGCCATATTTGTCTGAGGGAATATCAGTGGCCGCCAGCACAGCCCGCAACGGCACGAATCTCCGGCTCTATCTTCTGGCAGGCATCTTTATTCTCTGGTGTGCGGTCATCTGCTGCCGGCTGGTTTATCTGCAAGTCTTCCGTTACGGCAGCTTCGCACAGCGCGCGCAGCATCAGCAGCAGCGCACGGAAGAAGTCTCAGCGAAACGTGGAATCATCTACGACCGCCAGGGACGCGAGCTGGCTATGTCCATTTCGGTGGACTCGGTCTTCGCGGTGCCAAGCGAGATGCCGAATGCAGCCAGCATAATCTCGCTCATCGCCCGCATCACGAAACAAGATCCACGTGAACTGCTCGCCCGTTGCCAAGCGGCAAAGAGTTTCTGCTGGCTGGCGCGCAAGCCGGAGCCGGAGATTTCCGCACGCATCCACTCGCTGAACCTTCGCGGCGTGTATTTCCAGAAGGAATCCAAGCGCTACTATCCGAAAAATGAACTTGCCGCCCAGGTGCTCGGCTATGTGGGCATGGATGATAAAGGCTTAAGCGGAATCGAGCGCGAATATGAAGATCCCATGCACGGCCGGACCGGGCAGATGGTCATTTCTGTGGACGCCCACAAAAAATGGTTTAGCAGCGTAGAGAAGCAGCCGGAGCCGGGCCAGAATGTCGTCCTCACCATTGACGAGAAGATCCAATACATCGCCGAGCGCGAACTCGAAACCGCGATGCAGCAAACCCATGCTGAGGCGGGGACGGTAATCGTGGAGAATCCGCACACCGGCGAAATTCTGGCGTTGGCGAACCGGCCGACTTTTAACCCCAACCTCACTCGCGAGATCACGCCACAAAAACTGAAGAACCACGCGGTCAGCGACGTCTATGAACCTGGCTCCACGTTCAAGCTGGTGACCATTTCCGGCGCGCTGGAAGAAAAGATAACCCGCCCGGATGAAGTCTTCGATTGCCAGATGGGCTCGATTGTTTATAACGGCATGAGAATTCGCGACAGCAAGCCGCATGGTTTGTTGCCGGTTTCTGACGTGCTTGCGGAATCGAGCGATGTCGGAGCGATCAAAATTGCTCTGCGCCTGGGAGAGGACCGCTTTTACAAGTACATCCGTAGCTTCGGATTCGGCCAGCAGACCGGGATTGAGCTACCCGGGGAGACACGCGGCATGACCAAGCCGGTGAACCGCTGGTCCAAAGTTTCCATCGCTGCGATTTCCATGGGCCAGGAAATTGGGATCACGCCGCTGCAGCTTGCGGGGCTGGTGTCAACGATGGCGAATGATGGAGTTTACGTCGCACCGAGAATCGTGGCCGCTACCATCCAGCCGCAAAGCGCTCCGCGGTCCATTGCGTTTCATCCGGTAAACGAGCGCCGCGTACTTTCGTCGTTTACTGCGGCGGAGATGCGGCAGATGATGCAAGGAGTGGTGCTGCACGGCACCGGCAAAAAGGCACTCCTGATCGGATACAGTTCTGCGGGCAAAACTGGAACTGCGCAGAAGGTTGATCCCGCGACCCACGCCTATTCGCATACCAAATATGTTGGGTCGTTTGCCGGATTCGCGCCCATAAATAACCCTGCGATCACGGTGGCGGTGATTCTCGATTCGGCGGTTGGACTGCACCAGGGCGGCCAGGTCTCCGCGCCGGTGTTCCAACGCATCGCGCAGCAGGTGTTGGAGTATCTGCATACGCCGCACGACGTGGAAATCCCCGCAAATCGCCAGGTGCTGCTGGCGCGCAACAAGACCAGCGACAAAGATCTGGAAGAAGGATCACCGGACCATCCGGGGGAAGCGATTGATGTGGCGGAGGCAAACCCGAGCGGTGCGCTTGGGATATCCGATGGCGCGCCGGGCGTCACTTCGACCGGGCTCAAGGCAGGTTCCGCCGGGCCCTCCATGGTCAATGCGATTGTTCCCGCGGCTTTGCATCAGAAAGAAACGATCGCTGCTCCTACACGCACGCAGACTGCTCCCAGCGTGGTCGCGGACGCCGCGGTTTCCCCACCAGCGAACGGAACTGTGGTTCTGGATGTGGAACAAGGCGGAATCGTGGTGCCGTCGTTTGCTGGCAGGTCGGTCCGTTCGGCCATTGAACTCGCAGAATCCAGCGGCCTCGATTTAGAAGTCGTCGGCAGCGGACTGGCTCAGGAGCAATCGCCGCCCGCGGGCACCCATGTGACTAGCGGGGCAAGAATCATGGTGAAGTTCGGACGGTAGTTTCATCCGCCGGACTCAGTGCTTGTGCCGCATTTGGGTTCTTGCCAGCTTTGGGGCGACGGTAGATCACCTTGCCATGAAGGATATGCAAGTCGCGACCTGTGCGGGCGCCCACGGATGCGCCACCAAGCCCGAGCATATATGCAGAAGGTCCCCTTGCACCGGCGACGAGTATCGCGCCCAGGATAGCTCCCAGGCCTCCCGCACCTCCCGCCCCCGCCAGCATATTGGCGCCGTCGCGTCGCTCAACGCGCACCTCGTGGATTCGATCGCGGCGCACGTGAATCTCGCGAGGCTCGACAGCCGCGCCGTTGCGCTGAACGGGCTTACAGATCAATTCCTGGTCGCTCGCCTGCGCGAAAATGCAAGGGAAAGTGAATTCTGTTACCACGGTGATCTGCCAGCCTGTTGGTATGTCCTGCACCGATTGCCAGTCGCCGACCGTTGACCGTGCCAAAGCGATGCCGCTGAGGAGGAGAAGAGAAGCTTTAGTAGTCGTCGCATGAAATGCACGGTAGAAGCAGAAAGTCGGATCCCGGGGCCTCTTTGTGACGCTTTCGCAAGTGTCACAATCAGGGACGGATTGCAAATAGATCTTCACGGACCACCTTACGTCATGGGGGGCGGATGCTGTTTCGTCGTTCTGCTGTTTACCAACTTGCAATACAATCACTGCAATGACCTTCCTTGACTTGCTGGACGGAGTGGAGATCCTCGCCCAGAGCGGAAATCCCCAAGTCACCGGGGTCGAATACGACTCGCGCCGGATCCAGCCTGGGAACGTGTTCGTCGCAATCCGCGGCGAGGCAAGCGATGGGAGCCGTTTCATTGACCAGGCGATTGCTGGCGGAGCGGTGGCGATCGTGACGGACTCGGACCGGCATCCAGAAAATGTTGCCTGGGCGCTGGTGCCGCATGGGCGACGCGCCTTGGCCGGCTTGAGCGCAAACTTTTACGAGCGTTCGGCGGAAAAACTGGCGGTCATTGGAATCACTGGCACTAATGGCAAGAGCACTACGGCGTTCATCGTCGAGGCGATTCTTTCCGCAGCTGGGCACAGCTGCGCACTTGTGGGGACGATCGAATATCACGTTGCAGGGAAGGTCCTTCCGGCGCCGCACACCACACCGGAACCGCTCGAACTGCAGCGCTTGTTCCACGATGCGCTCGTTGCCGGCGCCACCGACGCGGTGATGGAAGTCTCGTCGCATGCGCTCGCCCAGCAGCGGATATTCGGCATACCGTTTGACGTTGCAGCGTTCACCAACCTAACGCGAGACCACCTCGATTACCATCACACGATGGACGACTATTTCATGGCCAAGAGGATTCTGTTTGCAGGCTGCGGCACCAAAGAGCCGCGGGTGGCGGTTCTCAACGCGGATGATGATTTCGGTCTGCAATTGATAAAGTTTTCGAAAGGCCGCAGCGCGGATGTGTTCACTTACGGGCTCACAAAAGCCGATTTTCACGCCACCAAATTGGAGATTACCCCCCAGGGAAGCCGCTTTAACATCATCACGCCGGACGAAATGATTCCCGTGTCCTCACAGCTTATTGGGAAAGTGAACGTATATAACATTCTGGCCGCCAGCGCTGTGGCCTATGCGCGCGGATGCCCGAGCGAGGCCATCGCTGCCGGGATTGAGAATTGTACCCGGGTCCCAGGACGCTTTGAGCGGGTGGACTGTGGCCAGCTGTTTACTGTGGTGGTGGACTATGCGCACACCGACGACGCATTACGAAATCTGACCTCGCTGGCGCGTGAGTTCGTAAAGCCCGCTGGTAGCCGGGTAATCACGGTTTTCGGCTGCGGCGGAGACCGCGACCGCAGCAAGCGTCCGCTAATGGGCGAGGCTGCGGGTAAAGGAAGCGACTTTGTGGTGCTCACGTCTGATAATCCGCGCAGTGACGATCCGCTTGCTATCATCAACGACGCCGCCGTCGGACTACAACGTTCCGGCGCGAAATACAAGACCGAACCCGACAGGCGCGCGGCCATTCGCCTTGCCCTCAGTGAAGCGCGCGCTGGCGACATTGTGCTGATCGCCGGCAAAGGACACGAACAGGTGCAGATCACCAGCCGTGGCACCGTGCCCTTTGATGACAAGCTGGTGGCGGCAGAGGCGCTGCACGATCTGGGATACGATTGTGCCGCTTCTACGAAAGCTGGGAAGACCGCATGAACCTCCAGCTGGGGCGCATTGCTGAGTTTCTGAACGCCAGCGGAGATTTCGAGCGCAACGCGGTCGCTACGGGCTATTCTATTGATTCGCGCACCATCCTCCCAGGCGAGCTTTTTTTCGCCGTCAAAGGCGAGAGGATGGATGGGCACGACTTTATCGGACAAGCGCTCGAAAGGGGCGCAGTAGCGGGGGTCGTGACCACCGAGAAGCTGGGCGGATTTTCCTCGAAGGCCCGGCTGATCGTTGTCGAAGACACGCTTCAGGCGCTTCAGGTTCTGGCAAAGTCCGTCCGCCGTCTGTGGGCGAAACCTCTGATCGCCGTGACCGGCTCAACCGGAAAGACCACCACCAAAGAAGCCGTCGCTCACGTTCTTGACTCGCGTTATCGCGTGCTCAAGTCGGAAGGAAACTTCAACAATCATTTTGGGCTGCCGCTGATGCTGCTCAAGCTTGAACCGGCGCACGACACCGCAGTCGTGGAATTGGGTATGTCGCATCCCGGCGAGATCAGCGCGCTGGCGCAGATTGCGCAGCCTGAAACCGGCGTGGTCACCAATGTGGCGCCAGTCCATTTAGAGTTCTTCAGCTCCATTGCGGAGATTGCCCACGCCAAGTACGAACTGATCGAATCGCTTCCAGCGGGGGGCACCGCGGTTCTGAACGCCGACGATGAATATGTTTCGCAGTTTGGAAGAGATTTCAAAGGCCGCGTCTTTACCTATGGACTCGGGACTTATGGACTCGGGCGTGCGACGACGGTGCGGGCGGAAAATCTTAAATCCCTCGGAGAAAAAGGTTCCGCATTCGACATTGTTGTTGCGGACCGGCGCGAGCCTGCGACTTTGTCCTTGGTCGGAAGCCACAACGTCTATAACGCTCTGGCGGCCACGGCAGTCGCGCTGGAGCACGGCTTGACACTGAGCGAGATCGTCTCGGCGTTGGCTAGCCTGGCTCCGGGCGACAAACGCGGGCAGGTTGTTCGCGTCGGCAACATCACGGTCATTAATGATTGCTACAATTCCAATCCGAAAGCCCTTGCCGCCATGGTGGATACTCTGGCCACGATGCCAGCGCGGCGCAGAATTGTAGTCGCCGGGGAGATGCTGGAGCTGGGGTCGCAAGGCGAGGCCATGCACCGGGAATCGGGCAAGCAAATTGCGACTAAAGGGATTGATGTTCTGGTCGGCGTGCGAGGACTGGCCTCGCACATGGTAGAAGCGGCGAAGCAGTCGGGAATGAGCGCGGAGTTTGTGGCCACCTCCGAGGAAGCCGGAAAATGGCTGGCAACGGAGACCCGCGAAGGTGACGTGGTTCTGCTCAAGGCGTCGCGAGGGGTGAAGTTGGAGAAGGCGATGGAACGCTGGAAGGAACAGTTGCCGGTCTTCGGTCGTCAGTTGTCGGTAGCGTCAAAACCGGTGAACTAAGCGACCGCGCTCGATCAACGATTGACGACCGGCGACCAAGGACCGAGGACCGAGGACCAACTAAAAACGAACCGGAGGCGGATTGCTCTACTGGCTGCTGTATTCGAAACTGTTTCATTATTTTCCGCCGTTCCGCATTTTCCGGTATCTCACTTTCCGCACTGCGTTTGCCAGTCTGACCGCAATGTTTACCGGACTGATCATTGGCCCCCTGGTGATTGACCGGTTGCGCGAATTCCAGATCGGCCAGTACATCCGCGAAGAAGGTCCCAAGGCGCATCAGAAAAAGGCCGGAACGCCCACCATGGGCGGAGTTCTAATCGCAATCTCCATCATTGTGCCGACGCTACTGTGGGCGGACCTCAGCAATCCCTACGTTTGGATGGCGGTGCTATCAACCGTTGCATTTGCCGCCATTGGGTTTGCCGATGACTACACCAAGGTTGTGCACAAAAGGAATCTCGGGCTTACCGCACGGGCAAAACTTGGTTTGCAGATCTTGGCCAGCGTTCTGATTGCCGTGGCACTAATCGCCATGCAAAACCGCGGGATGTATTCGACGCGGCTAGTGGTCCCGTTTTTAAAGCAATTTCATCCGGATCTGGTAGTTGACCGGCTGGTGCATAACCCCGACCTTTGGCCTCTGGCCTTCCTTCCATTCATTGGGTTTGTGGTGCTGATCATCGTGGGCGCGACCAACTCAGTGAACCTGACCGATGGCCTGGACGGCCTGGCGATCGGTTGCACGCTGATTGCCGCGGGGGCGCTGACCGTGCTGACTTATGTCAGCGGGCACGCCACATTCTCCACCTATCTGGAACTGCCCCGCATGCCGCAGGTCGGCGAGATGACCATTTTCTGCGGAGCCATGGTCGGCGCATCAATTGGGTTCCTTTGGTATAACGCTCATCCCGCCGAAGTGTTCATGGGAGACGTAGGTTCCTTGGCGCTCGGTGGCGCCATTGGAACGGTCGCGGTGATTATCAAGCAGGAACTGCTGTTGCCTTTTATCGGTGGAGTATTCGTGATCGAGGCTCTTTCCGTGATTTTGCAAGTCGCCTCCTACAAACTGCGAAAGAAACGCATCTTCAAGATGGCGCCGATTCATCATCACTTCGAGCTAGTAGGGTGGTCGGAGTCGAAAATTATTGTCCGTTTCTGGATTGCGTCTCTGGTGTTTGCCCTGTTCGCGCTGACCACGCTGAAACTAAGATAAAATTCGCTTACCACAGGACACGGAGGACCACAGATTTGTGTGTCTTGCCCTGTTCCGATGTGCCCTCTGTGGTTGAGCTTTTTTTTGGAACTCAACGGCAAATGCGTGCTGGTGGTGGGACTCGGACGCTCAGGCGTGGCTTCTGCGCTTTTCCTGAAGTCTCGGGGCGCGCGAGTGACCGTCTCCGACGTGAAATCGCCGGAGCAGCTTCGAGACGAGATCCCCGTGTTGCTCGATCACGGAATCGCCGTCGAAACCGGCGGCCATGGCGAGAGGACGTTTCACGATCAGGACCTTATTGTCGTAAGTCCCGGAGTACCAGTGGACGCCGAGCCGCTCATGCAGGCGCGAGGCCTGAGCCAGTCGATCATCGGCGAGATTCAATTGGCAGCGGAATTCCTCAAAGGCGCGATCGTCGCCATTACCGGATCAAACGGCAAGACCACGACCACAACACTGATTGGCGAGATATTGGCAGCCGGCGGTTTGAAGACGCTCGTCGGCGGCAACATCGGGACGCCTGCGATTTCACTAGTTGAACGGTCGACGCCCGAGACGGTTACGGTGCTTGAGGTGTCGAGCTTCCAACTGGAAACCATTCGCAGCTTTCGGCCGAAGATCGGAATCGCTCTGAATGTCACACCCGACCACCTCGACCGTCACCGGACGTTTGCGGCGTATGTGGACGCCAAGGCACGGCTATTCGAGAACCAGCAGCCGGACGATTTCGCAGTTTTGAATGCGGACGACCGCACTTGTGTGGAATTTGCCGGCCGCACTCGCGGCCAGGTGTTCTGGTTCAGCCGCAAGCGCGAAGTGGCGCAGGGCGCGTTCGTGCGCAAAGGCGGTGTGTTGTTCCGACGAGCGGGAGCGCAGCAGGAAGTGATGCTGGCCTCAGAAATCCCGCTGAAAGGCTCGCACAACCTCGAAAACGTCCTGGCTGCGGTTTGCGCCGGAGCGCTCATGGGATGTGAAGCAGACAAAATCGCCAGCGCGGTCCGTAACTTCAAGGCGGTCGAACACCGGCTAGAATTCGTTGCCACCGTGCGTGGCGTCGAGTACTACAACGATTCGAAAGCCACTAACATAGATGCCACCATCAAGGCGCTGGAATCATTTCCCGGCAATATTCATCTGATTCTCGGCGGCAAGGACAAAGGCAGCGATTACACCGTGCTCAATGATCTGCTGCGGCAGCGGGTCAAATGCGTTTACGCGATTGGCGCCGCCGCGGAGAAGATTCAGTCGCACATCAAGGGCGCAACCAGCATTGTCCCTTCAGGGACGATTGACGCCGCGGTCAAGAAGGCTGCCGCGTCAGCCCAGCCGGGAGATGTGGTCTTGCTGGCCCCGGCTTGCGCCAGCTTTGACCAGTTCCAGAACTACGAGCACCGGGGACAGGTGTTCAAGGAACTGGTGCTGGCACTGCGCTAGAATCCCGCTCGGCGAACCAGAAGAGTTACCTCTTCCCCTCAAGCCACACTAAGAAAATCCTCCGTGCCTCCGTGTCCTCGTGATGAAATGAATTTCCCATGGCAAAGCGCGTCAGTGTGGATCGGGTTCTGTTCATCGTTACCTTGCTGCTGGTTTTCGTCGGCCTGGTGATGGTTTTTAGCGCCTCGGCGGTGATGGCGAAGGAAAAGTATCACTCCGGCTACTTTTTTCTCTTGCGGCAGATGGGATGGGCGATCGCCGGCTTCATCGCCATGATGATCGGGATGCGGATTGACTACAAGTGGCTGAAACATCCAGCGGTTGTGTTCTCCATGCTGGGGCTGACGACGCTCATGTTGATCTCGGTCTTTTTCCTCGACCGCGCGCACAATACCCATCGCTGGATACACTTCGCCGGATTTTCTTTTCAGCCCTCGGAGCTGGCCAAGCCGGTCCTGATTTTGTTCCTGGCATTTTTTCTCGAGAACCGCACCAGATCGATGGATGACTGGCGGAACACGCTGATCCCTGCAGCGATGCCTACAATTGTTTTTGTGAGCTTGATCGTCTTTCAGCCTGATTTGGGGACGGCCATTGCCTGCGCCGCGATTACGGGTTGCATTCTATTCGTCGCCGGACTACGGCTGCGATACCTAGGGTATGCATGCCTCGCCGCTATATTGCCGCTATATTTTTTGATCTTTCATGTTGCCTACCGTCGCGACCGCATTTTGGCTTTCATGAATCCCTATTCTGATCCCCAGGGACGCGGCTTCCACATTATTCAATCGCTGATTGCGATCTCGACGGGCGGCCTGACCGGAGTTGGTCTCATGGAAGGTAAAGAAAAACTGTTTTATCTTCCTGAGCCGCACACTGATTTTATTTTTTCCGTACTGGGTGAGGAACTCGGGTTAGTGGGCTGCCTGCTCGTCGTACTTTTGTTCGCGACGCTACTTTGGCGCGGGATTCGAACGGCGCTGCACACGCAGGATATGTTCGGCAGATTCCTAGCTGTCGGCATCACCAGCATGGTGGTCGTGCAGGCCTTCATCAATATCAGCGTCGTGCTCGGGCTAATGCCGACAAAAGGCATCCCGCTGCCGCTGATCTCATATGGCGGCTCGTCATTGTTTATTACTCTTGCGTGCGTGGGCGTGCTGCTGAACGTCAGCAAACAAGCAGCATAGGAGCTGCCGCGGATCTTGTTGCAGGTACCGCAGGGGCTAAAGCCCGATTTCACGCAGACTCCTAATGCAGGGCCAGAGGCCCTGCTCCACCCAGAACCAGTTTTTTCGGCAGCTCGGGAGCGCCGCTCGAAGCCGCTCATATATAGTTTTCCATCATGAGGGCCATTTTGGCAGGCGGAGGCACGGGCGGTCACGTCATCCCGGCCATTGCCATTGCCCAGGAACTGCGCAGCCGGTACGGTGCGGAGGTGCTCTTTATCGGCACGGCGCGCGGACTGGAGAATCGGCTGGTTCCTGCAGCGGGCTTTCCTCTGCAGCTAGTGAATATAGGCGCGCTGAATCGCGTCAGCCTGGCGACCCGGCTGAAAACTATCTTCGATCTTCCCCGCGCCGTTCTCGCTGCGCGCCGAATGCTGATCGAATTTCAGCCGGATCTGGTCATCGGCGTCGGCGGATACGCATCGGGTCCGGCAATGCTGGCGGCGATTCGGCGGCGCGTGCCGACTTTGGCCTTCGAGCCGAATTTTGTTCCGGGATTCGCCAATCGCGTGGTGGCGCACTTCGTGTCATCAGCGGCAGTTCATTTCGAAGAGACAGGACGGTATTTTCGCAACCCGGTGGTGACTGGAGTGCCGGTGCGCCATTCGGGCATTGCCGGAATTGACGAAGCGAGTGCCGGGGTTGCGAATCATTCATCAGACCGGAGAGCGTGACTATAATGAAGTCCGCGGGGCGTACGAGCACGCGGGCTTTGGAGCGGAAGTCAGCAACTTCATAGACGACATGCCAAGCTATTTTGCGCGCGCTGACTTAGTCTTGTGCCGGTCGGGCGCGAGCACGGTCGCGGAGATCACCGCTGCGGGAAAGCCGGCGATTTTTGTTCCCTTTCCGCTTGCAGCGGATGATCATCAGCGGCGCAACGCGGAAGCTCTGGAGCGAACGCAAGCCGCAGTGGTGCTCGAAGAAACCAGACTCGATGAAGTCTGGCTGGTGGATACGATTTGCGCGTTGTTCGATTTCCCCGACAAGCTTGCTCGGATGGGCGAAGCAGCACGGGCCATGGCGCATCCTGATGCGGCCAAGAACATTGCGGAGTTGGCGGCGAAGCTAGCGAAAAGCGAAGACCTGGCCACGGATTAACACGGAATTTTACGGATTTGTTTTCTTCTTGTTTGTGAGCCGTTGGGATTTTGCTTTGATCCGTGTAAATCCGTGGCGAAGAATTTGACTGTGACTTTATGTTTGCCAAGATTCAACGCGTGCATTTTGTAGGCATCGGCGGCATCGGCATGAGCGGGGTTGCCGAGGTGCTGCTGAACCTCGGCTACAAGATTTCAGGCTCCGATCTGAAACGATCGTTGGTGACCGACCGCCTGAAGAGCCTGGGTGCGGCCATTTTCGAAGGCCACAGCGCGGAGAACGTCTCTGGAGCCGAAGTCGTGGTTACTAGTTCGGCGATCAACGTCGGAAATCCTGAGGTTGAAGAAGCGCATCGGTTGCATGTTCCTGTGATTCGGCGTGCCGAGATGCTGGCGGAATTGATGCGGCTGAAGTATGGCATTGCCATCGCTGGCATGCATGGCAAGACCACGACGACTTCGATGGTGGCGGCCGTGCTCGCGGCGGGCGGGCTTGATCCCACGGTCGTTGTGGGCGGGCGCGTGGACGCCATGGGATCGAACGCGCGGCTGGGGCGCTCGCAATACTTGGTCGCCGAAGCAGACGAAAGCGACCGGTCGTTCTTGAAACTTTCGCCGATTCTCGCTGTCGTCACCAACATTGATCGCGAACACATGGATTGCTACCGCAGCATGCACGACATCAAGCGAGCGTTTCTGGATTTCATGGATCGCGTGCCTTTTTACGGAATGATCGTCGCATGCAATGACGAACCGATTCTGCGGCGTCTATTTCCCAAGATTCAGCGGCGCATGGTGAGCTATGGCACGCGCAAAGGGTCGGATTTCTATATCCGGTTGGGAGAGACGGAAAGCAGTCCCGATGGTTTGCCCCTCAGTTCTTTTGCGGTCAAATATCGGGAAAGAGATTTGGGCGAATTCCATTTGCGCGTGCCCGGCAGACACAATGTTCTGAACGCGACGGCGGCAATCGCGGTGGGTATCGGACTAGATATACCGATTTTACGGATTTGCGAGGCGCTAGAAAATTTCCGTGGAGTGGACCGGCGATTCCAGGTGCACGGGACGGTAGCGGGCGTAACCGTGATTGACGACTACGGACATCATCCGACCGAGATTCGGGCGACCCTGGCAGCGGCGAGGCAGTGCGGATATCGCAAGATCCACGTAATCTTCCAGCCGCATCGCTACACGCGCACGCGCGATCTGATGGATGAGTTTGGGACCGCTTTTGGCGATGCGGACTCGCTGCAACTGCTCGACATTTATCCCGCCAGCGAGCAGCCGATCGAGGGCATCACCGGAGAGGCTTTGGCGCGCCGGATTTGCGAGAAAGCCAACGCTGGTTCTGCCGGGGTTAGCTATGCCGGTTCGTTTGAAGATGCCGTGGCGGCAGCGACGGCCACTGCGCATGATGGCGACATGATTTTGACCCTGGGAGCTGGATCGGTGTCGCAGCTTGCGCCAATGCTGCTGGAGAAATTGCAGACCACAACCGTGCTGTCCGGAAATTAGCGATACAGAAAGTCAAATCGTTTGGAGTCCAGGCAGGACAGAACTAGAAGCTCGGAACCGGATCGCAGTCCGGTTTTTTCAAGAAGGGGAGGGGGCGGTTGTCTTTATCTACCCATTCAATGGATACCTTTCCGCCTGCCATGGAGAAGTAGAACCTGAACTGACAGACGCGTTCGCCGTCCGGGCGCCTGTTCAGCATTTCGCTTTCATTTCCATCTTTGCCATCGTCGCCCGTTATGGAAATCGTATAGCGGGCGTTATCGTGTTCGGAGACGGTGAAGGTGTATCTGCCGGGTCTCGCGTTACAAACTTCGATAGCGACGGCTTTGCTCCGCTCTGGCACTTTAGGTATCTCGGCTATCTTTCCATAATGCGAATTCGGAATCGGGCTATCATACTTGCCAATACCCGCACGCCGTCCATACTAATCAATTAGTTGCAGTTCAACGGTTCAACGCCTGGGAAGCTTCGGCGCCCTGGCACGTTGGCCATTGTGGGCGGCGCTTTTTGCTCCACTGACGGTCGTAGCAGGAAAACCGAAGGGAGTCGGAGTACTCTGATTTTTTCGTTTGCGCCAGCGCAAGAGTTGCGACGACCAACGAAACGAAGAGAAGCGACAAGCGCATGGCAAAGATTGTACCTACTGCTTACCTGTGCACCGGCACTCTACCCCGAGTGGCGGATGTGCATCACATCCCCATCCTGCACGATGTAGTCTTTTCCTTCCAGCCGAAGCGTGCCTTTGGCGCGGGCTTTGGCTTCGGAGCCGGCCTCCAGTAGCTGGTCCCAGCGGATGGTTTCGGCGCGAATGAAGTGGTGTTCGAGATCGGAATGGATGGCCCCGGCTCCCTGAACTGCGCGCGTGTTTACAGGGATAGTCCAGGCGCGGCATTCGTCTTCGCCGGCGGTGAAGAAGGAAATCAGGCCCAGCAGCGCGTAAGTTTTGCGGATGAGGCGGGCGAGGCCGCTCTCTGAAAGCCCGTAGCTGGAGAGGAATTCGGCGGCATCGGCGTCGCTCATCTCGGCAAGCTCGGCTTCCACTTTGCCGCAGATGGCGGTGGCTCCGGCGTTGGGGCGCGACGCAACTTCGGTCAGGCCGTACTTTGAAACCGCGGCTTCCAGGTCTTTGCCCAGCTCCGTGCTTTCACCGATATTCAGGACGTAAAGAATCGGCTTCTCGCTCAGGAACATGAATCCGCGAAAACGCTTTTTGTCTTCCGGAGTCATTTCCATTTCGCGTAGCGGGCGCTCGGCTTCGATCTGCGCTTTGCCGCGCTTCAGCAGTTCGAATTCTTTTTCGAGATCGGCCGAGCGCATCTTCTTCAAGTCTTTTTCTACACGCTCCAGGCGCTTTTCTATCTGGCCGAGGTCGCTGACCATCAGATCGAATTCGACATTCTTTATATCGCGGAGCGGCTCGATCGGCCCGGCATGGGGAATGGATTCGTCTTCGAAGGCGCGTACCACGTGGGCCAGCGCGTCCACGTTGCGGAGATGGCCGACGTAGCTTGACTCCTTCAAAGCATCCTGGCCGATGGCGCCGACGTCCACGTACTCGACGGAAGCGTGGGTCAGCTTTTCCGGATTGTAAAGCGCGGCCAGACGATCGAGGCGGTCGTCGGGGACTTTGGCGACTCCGATATGCGCCTCGCGCGGATTGGAAGGCACAGACGACAGATGCGCCTTGGTCAGAATGCGAAACAGAGATGTCTTGCCTACTTGAGGCAGGCCAATAATGCCAGTTTTCATAAAAGAAGCTTCTAGCTGTTAGCTCTTAGCTCTTAGCTTGGAGCTCTTAGCTTGGAGCCTTCGACCTACTTGTATCTTGTATGGGGCAAGGAGGCGATTTAACAGAATAAATGATTTGTGACGATTTGCGTCTCAAGCCTGCCTACGTCTGTGTCGATTACGAATCGAAGCGACAGGCAGTTGAGTAGAGAACGATCAGACCAAGCAGAACTACCGTGCCCTCGAGTCGGGTGGACCACACGTGGAGGGAATCGAACTGCTGGCGGACTGGATTGTCCGCGGCTAGGGAAGACATTTCTCCGGCTGAGGCGCGAAGAGTATCCATGCGCGGGATGATGTAGAACTGCGAAATTGCGGTTAGGGCCAGCATGGTGATCACGAGGATGTGGCTTAGTGCCAGGGCTCGGGGGCGTCCTTGCGTGGCGCGGTTGTAGATCAATGAGCTCGCCAGAAACATAATCCCGGAGATGAAAGCCATCCAGTGCAGCGTGATCAAAGAGCCGCGGACGACCAAGCCTGCCAAATGGGTGGATGGGAGGACTGAGAATGCAGTTTGCGCAACGACCGGGAAGAAGATGAGTCCGCCGAGCCAGACGGCTAGTGCAAGGAGCATTAGGAAGCGCAGAAAGGTCATGCGGGAATAGTAAGCTATCAGCTTTCAGCTATCAGCAAAAGCGGATTGTTGGCGCTGCCGGCCAACAGCAGGTTCCTCGACTGCGAACGATCTTTTCTCCGCTCGGAATGACAGGGCTATTTTTTTACGGGGATATTGGCGAAGCTTCAGAGTCGCTTAAACCGGAACCGGGACCGAATCCACGATTTCCTGAATGACCTCTTCGGCGCGCACGGATTTTTTCATGCCGGAGGAGTTCATGCCGTGGATGGCGACGCGGTGGGCGAAGACCGGAATAGCCAGCGGCTTGAAATCTTCGGGGACACAGAAGCTGCGTCCGTCGAGGAAAGCCATGGCCTGGGCGGCGCGATAGAGCATTTGGGAGCCGCGCGGCGAGACTCCCAGGGTGAGCTTCTCGTGCTGGCGAGTGCGGCGAACGATTTCGAGCGCGTATGCGACCAGCGAATCGTCCACTTCCATCTCGGTGACGAGTTGCTGCATTTCGAGCACGTCGCCACCCGTGAGCACAGCTTCGAGGTTGTCTAATTGGGCAGCGCCGGCCTCGGCGCGAAGAATCTGATGTTCCGACTTGCTGTCGGGATATCCCATGTGCACGCGCATCATGAAGCGGTCAAGCTGCGACTCGGGTAGCGGATAAGTTCCATGGTGCTCAACCGGGTTCTGGGTCGCGATTACCAGGAACGGCTGCGGAAGCTGGTAGCAGTGGGAGTCAACAGTGACCTGGCCCTCGTTCATGGCTTCGAGAAGGGCGGACTGGGTCTTGGGCGTGGTGCGGTTGATCTCGTCGGCCATCAGAATGTTGGTGAAGATGGGGCCGCGTTTGAATTCAAATTTCTGTTCGGTGGCCGAGTAAACCGAGATCCCGAGAATGTCGGAGGGAAGCATGTCGCTGGTGAACTGTACGCGATGAAAGCTGCATCCGAGCGAACGCGCCATGGCGTGGGCCAGAGTGGTCTTGCCGACTCCGGGTACGCCTTCGATCAGGAGATGCCCGCGAGCCAGCACCGATACCAGCGCCAGGCGGACTACCTCGTCCTTGCCGCGTATGACTTTCTTGAGTTCATCTTCCAGGCGGGAGGCCCGATGCGACGCGGCAATCACGCTTTCGAGGGACATGGAGGCGATTCTACTATGCGGAAGGAAGTCCGCAGTGGTTACCTTGGTGACTCGCGCTCATCGGGTGATCGGGTGACCGGGTTGATCTGAAAACTCTGCCGCCCAGTCTGACGTTCAGATCGCCCGAGGGCCCGATCACCAGATCACCCGATCTGCTTCACTGGGTGAACTCTGCTGGCCGTCCGGTCAGCCGCTCGATTCGCTTGGCGATTGGCGGATGGGTCGAAAACAAATTGCCGAAGTTCATTCCAAGGAACGGCTGAATGATAAAAAGATGCGCGGTTGAAGGCGTGGCAACCATGGGGACGCGTTTGGAGTAGGCGTCCAGTTTGGCTAGAGCGCTGGCTAGGGCGTACGGATTGCCGGTGAAGTGCGCTCCGGTTTCATCGGCCTGATATTCACGTGAACGCGAGACCGCCAGCTGAATCAACGCGGCAGCGATGGGAGCAACGATCAGCAGGATCAAGGTACCCATTCCTCCGTCCCGGCGACTGTCGCGGTCACCCATTCCTCCAAACATAGCACCATAGCGCAGCCACGTAATCGCTCCTGCGAGAGTGGCCGCAACCGAACTGATCAGGATGTCGCGATTGCGCACGTGGCCGAGTTCGTGGGCCAATACACCCTCGAGTTCCTCGTCATTCAACAAGCCCAGGATTCCGTGCGTCACCGCCACAGAAGCGTGATTGGGATTGCGGCCGGTGGCGAAGGCGTTGGGCGATTCCGTCGGGATGACATAAATCTTCGGCATCGGCAGCCCGATCTTCTGGGTGAGCCGGTCGACGATCTGATAAGCGCGCGGAAGGTCTTCACGCGTAACTGGCTGGGCGTGGTACATAGCCAGGGCTAGTTTGTCCGAGAAAAAATACGAGACAAAATTCAGTACTGCGGCGACGACCAGCGCCAGTAACATGCCATTGGGTCCGCCTAGCATCCGGCCAATGAACATTAGCAGCAGCGTAAGCGCGGTCAGCAGGAACGCGGTCTTGAACGTGTTGCCCATAAAATAGTCCTAAGTGAATAGATGCTGCAGGTGGCGCGGGGATGCATCACGCTGAAGAATGGGAATTTCACGAAAGCCAGCCGCGGATTCACACGGCTTCACACGGGTTGTTCTTTCTTGTGTTCTTGATTTGCGCACATCCGTGTGAATCCGTGGCCCTGAACTTGACTTTGTTTTGCTAACGGACCTCAGCGGCTGCGTTTAATGGCACGGGAGAGCGTTTCGTCGAGCGCAGACTTGGTCTTGGCGTATTCCTGGTCGGTAATCTGTCCCTGCGTGTGCTCCACCTCAAGCTGGAAAAGCTCTTCTTTTAGAGCGTCCAGCAACTTGCCGGAATGGCCGGAAGCCGTAACCCGCGAGGGATATGCTGATCGAGAACGTTGGGTGATGTAGATTGCTCCCGCCACTAGTACCACCCCGAAGCCGCCAAGAATCCATGCCCGGTACTTGTCCAGTGGATCAGGAGCTTCGATGGGTGGGCCGAGTCCGCCGCCGGGACGATTGTCGGTGGAAGCCGCCGGTCCTGAAACCTGGTTGGAGGCTTGTTCGTCCTGGCTTTTCAACATTCCGTCGCCTGAGATTTCAAACGCCAACTTTTGTCCGGGCTGGGGATTGCTGGCGACTTCGGCGATCGCGTCCGGCTGGTCGGGAGGTTGCTTGTCTTGATAGACCCCGGACTGCGCAGGAGCAAATGCAATGGAACGCGGCAGAATGGCGACGAAGTGCTGCAAAGGATAGATGGGGCGCGGGTCGATGGTCGCCTTCCCGCCGTAAGTCAAGTGATAACTCACCTGAAACTGCGTTTGTCCGGGGCGGAGGGGGAATACGAAGGCATAGCGTCCTTTATCGGCTTGTGGCGCAGGCTGAATGTTCACGCCTTGGCCGCCCTGGGTCTGCGCCCGCGCGTCGTCAATGGCGGCGTCGTCGGGCAGATAGAACTCGAAATTAGCGTCGTTCATCTGCGTGAGCGGAGGCTTGGAAGTGTTGTCCACGGCGAAAATGCGCGTGACCCCAAGCTTGCCCTGCATCGCCTGCAAGTACATGAGATCGGCAATCGCGTGCACACCACTGACTTTTTTGCTTACGTCGTACACCGATACTTCGACCGAGTTCGTTCCCGGAGGCGCGGGCTGATGGTAGGTCACTCCCTGATGAATGGCGCGGACCAGATGCGGTGAGTTGGCGTCGTCGAACGTAAAAGTGAATTTGCCCGCTGCGTCGGTTTTTGCATGACCGACCTCTTCCATGCCGGCGGCGAGTTTGATGAGGACGACTTCGTCTCCCGCGGATGGTTTGTTGGTGGTGCCGTTGGTGACGGTGCCTTTGAGCGTGGCGGCAACCAAGGATGATGCGCTCGCGAGGAGCAGGAATACCACCTCCGCGCGTAATCCAGTTCTGACTCTCAAATCTTTTGCCCCTTCTTGCGCAAAATTGCTTTCGTGGGCGGTGCTCCGGATTCCAGGCTTGCGATCTCTGACAGGATCGCGGCGGCTTCTTCCTCTAGCGAGCCTTTCATTGCCTGATAGTCTTTCTCTGGGAGCTTGCCGGCTTTGAATTCGAAGTTGAGGTCGCGGAGGTTTTCGTAAACCGCTTCCTTCCTCTCGCGGAGAAAAGTGGCGCGTGTCTTTTCAGGACCCGAGGTAAGTTGGCCGGGGACGCTGAAGACATAGAGAATCGCGGCAGCGAAAATGAGGAGAGCGCAGAGTAAGGGAATCACAGGTCGGTCTCCTTGCGGGCCTGAGCGCGGAAGCGGTCCAGTTCGGGGCCGGTAGTCGAAGAACCGCCTGCCGATGAAGGCCCTGGGGGCCGTTTGCGCCAGGTGCGCGCAATCAAAACTACCGCGCCAATTCCCAGTCCCAATGCGGCATAAGGCATGACCCAGGCGGCGCGGTTCACCCATCCCACAGTCGTCGGAGTGGCGAGCACGGTCGTGCCGTATTTCTGGATGAACACCTGCAAGATGGCGCCGTCGCTGTCCCCAGCGTCCACTCCGGCCACCAGTTCGTCCCTCATGCGTGATGAATAGGAGCAGCCGACATGGTTGCATTCGAGCAGAATCTGGTTGCAGCCGCAAACGCACATCATCTGATGACCCAGCCGGTCTATGCGCGCGGAGTCGTCACCCGCGCCGAGCAGCAGGAGTACTCCCAAGAGAACAGCGGGAAGAAGTCGAAGGCGTCGACCGGAAAACGCCGCTTCTCGCACAGAACGCGAGAAATGGGGCACTTGGCCCATGGTGAGAGAGTGAGCCATCAGTCACCAGCTCCTACCGGGGCGGGGCGGACGCGGACGTCGGCCGCTACATTCGCGGAGACCGTGGCACGCGCCGGGGCCGCATTCGGCACCAGCGCGACAATCGTGCCGAAAATCATTACCAGTACGCCAATCCATATCCAGGAAACCAGCGGGTTTAAGTGTGCTTTGATGATCGGCCGCCCGGTGTCCGGATTTTGGCCCTCGTAAACAAGGTAGAGGTCCTCCGCAAATGTGGAGCGGACGGTGGGGATGTGCTGCTGCTGCTGGCTGGCGGTATAGAAGCGGCTTTCGGGATATAGCGTGTCAATCTGTCGCCCGCCCTTGAATACTTGCATGATAGCCACATCGGCGCTGTGGTTGGGATTCTCCTCCTGCGTGTAGGAACGGCTGACTAACGTGTAAGGGCCGATGGCGAGCTTGTCGCCGAAGGCCATTTCCTTCTCAGCTTCCTGATTAAAGACCGAGCCGAGGATTCCCAAGAACAGCAGGGCCACGCCGAAATGCACAATGTATCCGCCGTAGCGCCGAGTATTGCGATGGCACAAGTGCAGCATGGAGGCCGCAAGATTTTGCCCAGTATGTCGGGAAATGACGCGGCCTCCACGGATAAATTCTGAGACCACCGTCAATCCGACAAGCGTGGCCAGCATCGCCGTCATCAGGGCATAGAAGTACGTAAGGTCGCGCCACGGACGAACGCCGAAAATCACCATCGCGGCACCGACCACCAATGCGCCCAGCGCCGGCCATAGAAAATTGCGCCGCAGGCTGTCAAGCGAGGTCTTGCGCCAGGCCAGCAGCGGGCCCATGGCCGTCAGCAACAGCAGCAGCAAGGCGACTGGCACGGCCACGCTGTTGAAGAACGGGGGGCCGACCGTGACTTTATGTCCTTGCAAAAATTCCGAGATTAGAGGAAACCACGTGCCCCACAGCACAGTAAAGCAAGCCAAAACGAACAGCAGATTATTGAAAAGGAAGCTCGACTCGCGCGATACGAGTGACTCCAGCTTGTGTTCGCTAGTGAGGTGAGATTTGTTGGCAAAGAAGAAAGACGCGAAAACCAAGAAAATAATTACCAGAAACCACTTGAACCATCCGCCAATCGGGGATTGCGCGAAGGCGTGCACGGAATTCAGCACGCCGCTTCGGGTCAGGTACGTCCCGAGAATCGAGAGCCAGAATGTGGTGAAGACCAGCCACATGTTCCAGACCTTCAACATGCCGCGCTTCTCCTGCATCATGACCGAGTGCAGGAATGCAGTGCCGGTAAGCCATGGCAGCAGGGACGCGTTCTCGACCGGGTCCCAGCCCCAGTATCCGCCCCAGCCGAGCACGTAATAGGCCCAGTGCGCACCCAGAGTAATGCCACAGGTGAGGAGTCCCCAGGTCACCATGGTCCAGCGGCGCGTGATGTGGATCCATTTGTCGCCGGGATACTTCATGACGAGGGCGCCGAGCGCAAACGCGAACGGAACGGTGAAGCCGACATAGCCCAGGTAGAGCATCGGGGGGTGGATCACCATCTCGGTGTACTGCAGGAGCGGATTCAGTCCGTTGCCATCGACGGGCAAACTCCCTTGCATCACGGCAAAGGGGCGGGCGGCAAAATTCAGCAGCAACAGAAAGAAGACCTGGACCGCCGCAATGACTACAGACGCATGAGCAAACAAGCGTTCGTCTGTCTTGTGACGCAGCCGCAAGATCAGACCGTAGCCAGAAAGCAGTAACGACCAGAACAGAAGCGAGCCTTCCTGTCCCGACCACAGAGTGGCAAATTTGTAGGGCAGCGGCAGGGCGCGATTGCTGTGATGAAAAATGTAAGCGATGGAGAAATCGTTGCGGAATGCAGCCGTAACCAGAACTACAGCAGCGATCAGCACCGTGCCGAAGCTGGCGATTCCGGCGCGGCGGGCAGTTTCGCTAAGGCGCTCCCATCCCGGCGGACGCACGGCCAGGGCCAGCAATCCCGCAAGGAAAGAGTAGGCGCTGAGCGCGAGAGCGAGCAGAAGAACAAAACTACCGAGTGCAGACATGTAGGTCTGTTATTTTTTCAGACTTACAGGGCAAGAGGCAAATGAAGTGGAGTGGAGGTGAGTGGCCAGTGCACCGCAGCGCGAGCCGCGTCGCAGCCTCAATGAGCGCTTCCTTCCCTTCACCGATACCACTCCGAGACGCTCGTACCGGCACAGACTGCCGCTCAGGCCGTGTGCTTGTTTTGGTCGTGACGGGATAGCACTTCGCGCTCGGCGGTGAACCAGTCCTGCTCGTCCCGCCCAGGCTCGCATCCCCGCTGCTGATAAAGCTCATAAGCGCGGAGGCGGATTTCGCCCTCGAAATCGGCGGGAGAATACTGCGCGGCGTTGCCGTTGCCGCTGTCCGGCATCTGCAGGAGGTTTTTCCCGTTCGTTGTTTTGGTGATGGGCTTAGTGGCGCGAGGGGTTTTTGCTTTGGCCATTTTTAACTCCTTAGCTGGTCAAATGTTGCTGGGCCACGCGTTGACGCAACACCATGTGGCTGCATGCATCTCTCGTGGGGCGGGGTAATGTTCCTATGATAAACCTGAGCGGTCTGTGGAAGTGTCGATTCGCCGCATTAAATTTTCTTTTTCCGGTGAGCGGAATTTTCGTATGTGTATAACTTTCTTTCTCTTAACCATGAGCCATCGCACAAAAAACGTTTTTTCTTTAGATCTAGTTTGAGCTTCAGTGGAAGTCATGAGAACGGGTCTGCGCTTGGGTGATGCGGAGAGACGAAACGCTGCCAGCCTTGATGGAAATGACTCCATCCTGATTTTGCAAGACGCCTTCCACCATCAGGAATTGTTCCGCGGTAAGTAATAAACGATTTTGTTGAAACAAATCAGGAGTGACGATGGCATTGGCAACGCCGGTTTCGTCTTCTAAGCTTAAAAACACAAATCCTTTTGCGGTGCCGGGACGCTGGCGTGCAATCACACAGCCTGCGGCGCGCACTTTGCGTCCGCTCGGGATTTTGCCGAGATCGCTGGCTCTGGACACGCCCATTTTGTCCATGCGGGGACGGTGATAGGCCATGGGATGCGGCCCGACCGTCATGCCGGTGCCGCGGAAGTCCGCCACCAGGCGCTCTTCGGCGGACATCATCTTTAATGGAGATTTGTTGTCGGGCTCGGGGATTCCCTCCAGCAGCGGACCGGAGAGGTTTACGGCGGCACCTGCGTTCCAGAGCGCGTCGCGGCGATGAAAGGGCTTATCACCACAGAGACACGGAGACACGGAGGAGTCTAGATCAACCATTAATCTCATGGAAGATCGAAAAGAATTAGACGCCTCTGTGCCTCTGTGTCTCTGCGGTGAAGATTTAATAGAATTCAGCGCGCCAATTTCCGCCAGTGTGTTCAGTTCATCTTTTCTCAATTCTTGCACCCGCCGTACCAGATCGTGGATGGAATTGAACGGAGCGCGGTTTCGTTCTCGTGCGATCGCCCGCCCCGCCTCTTCGTGTAGTCCGCGCACGTAACGAAGGCCCAGGCGAAGCGCAATGCGCCGTTTCTGTCGCCCCTCCGGGGCTTGATCATGTTCCGCGTGCACCCAGGGCTTGCGCCCTGGGCTGCAATATACCGCTCCTTCGGAGCTCAGGTCCGAATAGTCAGGCATCGCATTTGCCGAACGAATTAGGTTTTGGTCGACGACCAACGACCAACGACCAACGACAGTTTCCAATGTGCACTCCCATTCTGACTTCATCACATCCACTGCCAGCACTTTCAATCCGTGACGTTGTGCGTCCTTCACGATTGTCGCCGGACTGTAGAAGCCCATCGGTTGATGGTTCAAAAGCGCCGCAGTAAAAGCTGCCAGATAATGGCACTTCAAATAAGCGCTGGCGTAAGCGATGAGAGCGAAGCTGGCGGCGTGGGATTCGGGAAATCCATAGAGCGCGAAAGAAGTGATGGAAAGGACGATTTGTTCTTGAGCTTCCTGCGAAATGCCATTGCGTTCCATGCCGGCGCGCAGTTTGGCCTCAATCTCGCGCATCCGTTTCTCTGAGCGTTTAAATCCCATGGCGCGGCGCAATTCTTCGGCTTCGCCGCCGGTGAACCCGGCTACTACCATGGCCATGCGTAGGAGTTGCTCTTGAAAAAGCGGCACACCTAGAGTGCGCTTCAACACCGGTTCAAGCAAAGGGTGCGGGTAAGTGACCTCCTGTCTCCCTTGCCGCCGTTCTAAATACGGATTCACCATCTGCCCCACAATCGGGCCGGGACGAATGATTGCAACTTGCACCACCAGATCGTAAAAGCGTTGCGGGCGAAGCCGCGGGAGACAAGACATCTGTGCCCGGCTTTCGATCTGAAACATGCCGATGGTGTCCGCCTTCTGTAGCGTTGAATAAACGCCGGGATCTTCCGCAGGTAGATGTGCCAGATCCACGTCTTCGTTGTAGTGATTGCGAATGAGTACGAGCGAATCATTCAGCGCCGCCATCATGCCGAGACCGAGCAAATCCACTTTGATGATGCCGAGGTCGGCGCAATCTTCTTTGTCCCATTGCACGACGACGCGGCCCGGCATGGACGCAGGCTCGAGCGGAACCACAGAATCGAGTTGCCCCTGGCAGATGACCATGCCGCCGGAATGCTGGCCGAGGTGCCGCGGTAAATCCTGAATCGCTTCGCACAGCTCAAAATATTTCCGGATGCGAGGATGGCGCAGGTCAAGTCCGGCATCGTGAAAGCGGCGATCGAATGCATCATTGGCGTCGCGATATTCCCAATGCGCGACTGCGGCTGAGACCTTGCTCAAAGTTTCCGGATCGAAGCCCAGCACTTTACCGATTTCGCGCGATGCCATACGGCTGCGGTAGGTGATGAGGTTGGCAGTCATGGCAGCACCCCGTTCACCGTAACGACGATACAAATATTGGATTACAGTTTCGCGATCGTCGCCGCTGGGAAGGTCGAGATCAATGTCGGGCCATTCGCCTCGTTCTTCGGAAAGAAATCGCTCGAAGAGCAATTCCATGCCGACTGGATCTACGGCAGTAATACCGAGCGAATAACAAACCGCGCTGTTGGCGGCCGACCCGCGGCCCTGCACCAGGATGTTCTGCTCGCGGCAGAAGCGGACCAGGTCCCAGACAATCAGGAAATATCCCGGCAGCTTCAGTTTTTCGATCAAGGCAAGTTCGCGTTCCATCTGGCGGCGGGCGCGGTCTTTCAAATCTGAAGATGCGCGGGCGTAACGCGACTGGAATCCTTCGCGGGCCCGCTCGCGCAAGAACGACATCATGCTTTCGCCCTCGGGCACGGGATATTTGGGGAATTCATAACCCAGGTGTTCGAGGGTGAATTCAAGGCGTGAAGAAAGCTCGACGGTATTAGCGATCGCTTCCGGTAGGTCGGCGAAAAGTGCTTTCATTTCCTCAGGGGATTTCACGTGACACTCGGAATTCCGCGCCAGCAGGCGGCCGGCAGTGTTCAACGTGCAATGGTTGCGGATGGCGGTGAAGACGTCGCAAATCTCGCGGTCATCTTTTGTCGCATAGCGCACACCATTGGTAGCCAGTAATGGCAGCCGGAGCGAACGGGCAATCCCAATGGCGCACCGATTGCGGACTTCCTGCTCACGACGAAGATGCCGCTGCAATTCGACATAGACATTCTCTCGGCCAAAAATATGAATTAAGCGCTTGACTGAACGCCGCGCCTGTTCAATGCCGCAATCCTTGAGCGATTGGGTGAGTGGGCCATCGTCTCCTCCGATCAGGCAGATGAGTCCTTCTGAATATTGCTCAAGCTCTTCTTCGAGAACTGCGCCTTCTTCTTTTTGCGCACGCAGCTTCATTTGTGTGATCAAGCGGCAAAGGTTTTGATAACCGGCGCGGGAAGATGCGAGAAGAGGAACGCGGAATTCACCACAGGGACACGGGGACACGGATTCTTGATCGATTTTATTTGGCCGGCTGATTCGACCCTTCGGGATCTTTTGGAACTTGTTCCCACGCTCGTTTTTCTCTATACCTCTGTGTCTCTGTGGTGAAAAATCGCATTTCACCTCAGCCCCGATGTGCGCTTTGATCCCCGCTTTCTTCGCCGCCATATAAAAACGCGGAGCACCGTAAACGCCATCGCGGTCGAGCAGCGCCATGGCCGGCATGTTTAACTCAGCGCATCGCGCAATCAGACTTTCCGGCAGGGACGAGCCTTCGAGAAAACTGAACGCCGAGCGGGAATGAAGTTCGATGTACATTGAATCATTGAGTGATTGAATCATCGGGGGATTGGATTGTTTCATTGATTCAATGATTCAATCGCTCGATGATGATTCCCTTCAGTCATAGCTTCCTTCCAGCAGCCACTGCCCGCGCACCAGATCGTGGACCACGCGAAAAAGCGCGATCCCCGATTTCTCCTGCAGAGCAATGTCCCACTCGTCGCGCACCCAGGCATCCTGTTCCCACCAGTCTCCGGAAGAGCGCCACGGGCCGGCTGCCCACAACACTTCCCCTGCAATCTTGGTTTGTTGGTTGGAAGAAATGTGAGACGGCCTGCCGTCCTGGTAAGTGACGGTGACTGCAAGAGGCGGACGAAAAATCCGCAGCGCCGTCACCAGATCTTTCGGCGTCTGACAGTCCACTTTGTTTGGCGCCGATGGCGTGAAGTGCCGCATCTCGAATGCCTGAGGACGATGCGTGTCCAGCAGTTGCGGCGACCCGGCGCGGCCCTCGCCGACGACTCCAGCAATCCTGGCCAGCGTGAGTTCGAGCTTTTCCGGCTCCGGCGAGGCCGGAAGAAAAAGCCCATTCTGCGCTGAACGCGGCTTTGCAGGCTCAATTCGCAAACGGATTTTCACAACTGGAGCACCTGGAGGGTGCGCCTTCAAATCAAGCTGCAGAAGCTTGAGAAAAACGTTGGCGTCGATGAGCGGCACCGGCAAATGGATGGTTCGCTGAAAGCAACTCGCCGCATCACTTTCCGACCGCCCGTTCTCCAACGTCAATTCCAGGGATAATTCCTGGGCAGCGAGCGCCCGCGCTTGCAGGCGCGCGCATAGTCGATCCAGCATCCGGTTGAGCAAAAACGCAAGCGGCTCGAGCAGCACCAGGGGAAACTCCAGTTCCATAGCTTCTTCAAATACCAGTGGAGGGTCGGATGGAACTAGCGTCCGCACGCCAATGCCGCTGGCTTTTCGTTGGAGTTCAAGCCCCCGCTGTCCCAATCGCTCGCTCAGGGCCGCTGCCGGCAGGGCGGTCAGATCGCGGAATTTGCGTATCCCCCAGCGATTGAAAGTTTGCAACAATTCCTCTGTGCCTGCTAAGTCAATTTCATCGGCGAACAGTACTGCGACCGGCAAACTAGCTAAAACTTCGGATTCTCTTCCTTCCGGCACCACGGTTACGCCACTAAATCCGTGGGCGGCGAGCAGAGCAGCTTCCAGCGTGAAAGCCATAGCTACGTTGGTTTCCAGCCCTATGGCCGAAGCGCGGTGAGAAATCTTCCGCGCAATTTTCGGTAGCGATCCAAAGAGCTGGTTGAGGCCGGATAAATCCAGCAGGAGAGTGTGCGGCGCAACATCTTCTACGCGCGGCGAAAAAGATTGCGCGCAATCGAGCAGCGCTTGGTGAGCAGCGGATTCCTGAAGTTCAGAGCGCTCACGTAATGCAATATTCGCGCAGCCTTCCACTTGCAACTTAGTCATGCCGGGCGAAATTCCTGCTCGGCGGACTTTTTCGTTTCCCGCCAGAATTGTCTGCAATGGAGGCTTGCCTTCGAGTACAGCCACAGCCTGCGAACGCAGTTCCGGCTCAGCCCGCAGGATTGCTTCCACGGGAAAATCGGGAACGAAAATGCAGGCGAAAGGCATAAGAATCGTTGTCGGTCCCTTCGACTCGCTCCGCTCGTTCAGGACGGGCTAACTGCGGTCGTTGGTTGGCTAAACCTAAAATGTCTTCATCCAGCCCGCACTGCTTGTGTCTTAAATACTGCGGTTACGGATTGAGCTGGTCTGCGTTCCAAGCGCGAGCGTACAACTTCCGCTTGCAGCCGCATGCCTTCGAGAACCTGCACATGAGTTGGTTTTGCTGATCGCTGATAGCTAGAGCCTGCCCTGAGCGGAGCCGAAGGGGCTGATGACCGGTTGCAAAGCTTGATCATCAATGCCGCGCAACTCTGAGTGCGGGGAGATTCGCTCACTACCAGCAGCACGGTTTTCGTAGGCTCGATCACGCGCTGAAAGCGGAACCAGGAAGCCAGCGGAATGCGCCGGGCAAAGTTTTCCGGAATCCCGGCGAGATCGAGCACCACCAGTCCGAAGCCGCCGCTTTGCAGGATGAGGTCTGTCGTCTTCAGCAACTGCTCCAGTTTCCGTTCGCTACTTTTAGTCCTTTGGGCACCTCTGTTAACCACAGAGGACGCAGAGACACACACAGGCCAAACCCCGCACCGGATCCAGAGCAGTTTGTTGAAATCCACACCTGCCGCAGCCCCCGAAGCCGGATCAAAGCTGTCGCTGGCATCTATCAGGACGCAGGTTTCGGTGCGACGGGTGGCGGCTGCCATCGTGGCCATGAGCAGGCTAGTTTTTCCGGAAGAAGCAGAGCCGCAGATTTCGGTCAAGCAGCCGCGCGGGAGGCCGCCGGTGATGGCGTCCACTTCAGGGATGCCGGTCGAAAGCATTTCCGGCTTGGGTCGAACTTCCAACTGAGACGCCGGGCGCACCGCAACCAGCCGCTCGGACGCGGCAATGTGCTTCAGCAAAGCAGCCTTTTTTTCTTCAAACCCCGTCGGCAAAAACGGGGAATGGCTGGCGCTCAACGGAAGAGATGACATCGAGACCTCGGGGCAGAAAAAGCTCAGGCTGGCTGCCGGAACGGCGCGAACTCATAGTGTTTCGCTTTTTATTCGCCCAAGAGATTTTGCTACGGAGGTCCGGGGTTGTCAAGCCCTAAGCTACGCTTCCGTCAAGGATGTATGCTGCAAACCCTGGCAGACCCGGACGGAAGTGAGTGAGGTTTTACTGACGACTGAAGACGCTCTCTTGAAACTTTCGCCGGACTCGCGAGTCATAACATTTAGAATGGGAGGAATCACGTTTATCCTGAGGGAGTAGTTCGCCATGCTGATCAAGAAAGCGGATGACATTCGTTCTTCGGAGATCACATCGAGAGACCTTTACTTAAATCGGCGCAAGTTCCTGGGCACTGCGGCGATTGCCGGAGCTGCAGCGGCGACCGGGTTCGGGGTCACGGAGTGGCTTTCTGGGTCGCTCGTGGCGTACGCCGGGGAAAAGATTGCGGGAATCCAAAAGAGTCCGCTTTCCACCTCTGAGAAGATCACCGCGTACAACGACGTAACTCATTACAACAACTACTACGAATTTTCCACCGAGAAGGAAGAACCGGCCGACTTGGCGAAAAACTTTAAGACGCGCCCTTGGACCGTCACCATTGATGGCGACGTGACCAAAAAGCAGGTGCTGGATGTGGACTCGATCATCAAGTTCGCGGCGCCCGAAGAGCGGATTTACCGCCATCGCTGCGTCGAAGGATGGTCCATCGTCGTGCCGTGGGTGGGATTCTCGCTTAGCGAACTCGTCAAGCGTGCGCAGCCGCTGAGCAAAGCGAAATTCGTCGAGTTCACCACCATCTACGATCTTAAGCAGATGCCCGGACAGCGGCGGCAAGTACTGCAGTGGCCCTATGTAGAAGGACTAAGGATGGATGAAGCCACGCATCCGCTGGCCCTGCTGTGCTTCGGAATGTATGGGGAGGTGTTGCCTAACCAGGACGGCGCGCCGCTGCGCCTGGTGGTGCCGTGGAAATATGGGTTTAAGAGCGCTAAGGCGATTGTCCGTATCCGCTTCACCGACAAGCAGCCGAATACGACCTGGAACCTGGCCAATCCGCCCGCCTACGGGTTCTATTCCAACGTGAATCCGCATGTGGATACCTACCACAGCCAGGCCACAGAGCGCCGATTGGGCGAGTTCTTAAAACGGCCCACTCTGATGTTCAACGGTTATGATCAAGTGGCTGGATTGTATTCAGGGATGGATTTGAAGAGGAACTATTAGAGCTGCTCTTGGCTCTTGGAACCATATGCCTGCGAGACAAAGCAAGGCTTAAGAGCCAAGAGCCAACGGCTGCCTTTCATGATTCGTTGGATAAAAGTCGCAGTCTTCATCTCCTGCCTGGTTCCTCTGGCCTTGCTGCTGTGGAAGTTTTTTGGCTCAACTCCAAAAGACATGAGCACCTGGGGAGTCGGGCTGGGCGCCAATCCGATTGAGAAGATCACCCACGCGACCGGCGACTGGACCCTCAAATTCCTGCTGATCACCCTGTCGATTACCCCGCTCAGGAAATTGCTGGGCGTTCCCGCGCTCATCAAGTTCCGCCGGATGTTCGGGTTGTTCGCATTTTTCTACGGTTGCCTGCACTTCACCACTTACATCTGGCTGGACAAGTTCTTCAATCTCCACGAAATGCTGGCCGACGTGGCCAAGCGCAAGTTCATCACTGTGGGATTCACCGCTTTTGTGTTGCTTATCCCGCTGGCGCTGACTTCAACCGCGGGCTGGATCCGTCGGCTGGGCGGAAAACGCTGGCAGGCCTTGCACCGGCTGATTTATGTCAGCGCGATTGCCGGGGTCATCCACTATTTGTGGCTGGTGAAAGCCGATATTCGCGAGCCGTTGATGTATGGAGCCGTCTTGGCCGTTTTGCTGTCGTACCGCATCTTGGCGTGGATCGGGCTGGTGGCCAAGAAGCGGCGCGGGGCCGTTGCAGGGCGATGCGCCGAGGCAGCCGCTGAATAGGAGCGAGGTTTCCAAAGTTCGAAACTGCACTGAATTGCGCCTACGCGGCCTCATTCCCGAATTACAAACCTTTACTCCCAGTTAACAACTTTTTGCCTTGAGCAGGGTTAAAATCGAAGGTAGTTCTCTTTCGCGATCTGGATATCATTCTGGCTGTAGAGGAGCCGTGGCCCTTGCGACTCGTCCATAAGTTCTCGCTTGCGGTGGGAATACTCTCTTTTTTGGCCGCTACAGGTTGCGGAAGCGGTGGAAGCATCGTGCTGCCAAATCCAACCGGGAACTACTCCGTCGCCAGCTTGAACGGATCGTACGTGTACCAGATCCATGGAACATCGAACCTTGGCCCCTACCGGGAAATCGGGGTGTTCACCACTGACAAAGCCGGGCACGTTACGGGCGGCAGCGACGATTTCGCAGCCGGAGGTGTGGTTTCGAACAACATTACCGGCACCTATTCCGTCGCCCAGGACGGGACCGGCTTCCTCTCGATCGCCCCCACCGCGCTTGGCCAGATTACGTTCGCGATAACGTTGGCGAGTTCCTCGAAAGTGTACCTGATGGAGGCGGACACTTTCGCCGACGGCGCCGGAGTGGCAGAGTTACAGGATTCTACCGCGATCAACACACTCCCAAGCGGAACATTTGTGTACCGCTTTCATCAGATTGCGCTGACGGGACAAAGTCCAATTTCGGAAGTCGGGGCAATTACGGTCTTAGCTGGCGCGGTTGCTGGCAATCTGGATCAGAACCTCGGGGGAACGAGCAGCCAGTTGACGCTAACTGGGTCGCTGGGCACACCAGTTGCGTTGGGGCGGGGCACAGGCAGCTTCACGGACAGCACGAATTTCACCACCAACTTCGTCTATTACATCGAGAACGTTGGGAAGCTCATCCTGATGGCAAGCAATTCGGGTGTGATTGAGTCAGGGAGTGCCGAGGCGCAGACGGGCGCGGTGGGCAATGGGCTCTCAGGCAGTTACGCATTCGCAAGCCGCGGAGACACTGGAATTTTGTACGATACGGTGGCTACCGCAGGCCAGTTCACCGCGAGCGGCGGGACGATCAGTGCTTACGTCAACGACTCAATGCAATCGGGCAACTACTCGAACGCCAGCTTTAACGGCACCTACACCACGCAGTCCAATGGTCGCGTAGCCGCATCCCTGAATGCCGGCGGACCGCAAGAAGTGTTTTGGATGGTCACTCCTTCGCGGGCCTTTTTCCTGGTCAATGATCCCAGCAGGGTCGAGGATGGCACCGCAGATCTCCAGACAGTGCCTACATTCGCTGCGTCTACCATGAAAGGGCAGTATGCGATGGTCATGGATGGAATTGACTTAAATCCGGAGATACTGGCTCGCATCGGAACGGCACAATTCGACGGCTCCAGCAGACTGGTGGTGAGTGAACTGGCCAATGCATCGGGGTCTCTCTTGGGCGCGCAAAGTCCGGGGGCCCTGAGTGGGACATACTCGGTCGCTGCGAACGGACGCGCGACAGCTAATCTGAGCAGCCCCAGCGGTTTTCTGACCCTGGTGACGTATGCAATATCGCCCTCGGATGCCTATGCTTTGCAGGTGGATTCCGGAACTAACACCTCCGGAACAATTGAGCTGCAGCACTAAAAGCCACGCCGCTTCTCATTTTTGCTGCAAAGTGCTTAAAAACGGGCGATGCTATAGTTCCGGATGAAAGCAAAACTTGGCTGCGCGAGGGGGCTGGCACTTCTGCTGTTGGCACTGTGCGCTTACGGGCAATCCGGCTCTGGATCCGGATCACTGTCCATCCCTGTTGAAAATCTCCCTTCCGCATCTCTATGGCAGCAATATTTATTTCGGCTCCCGGCAGCGGGCGGAATTGGGCTTTATCACTGGCATCTGACTAGCGGATCACTGCCGGCGGGACTAAAGCTGGCCGACAACGGCGAACTCGCCGGCACACCGCAGGAAACGGGCCAGTTCGAATTGAATCTGCTGCTTGCCGACAGCGACAATCCGCCAAAACAACTGCAGAAGAAATACAGTGTGTCCGTCGAGACACCGCTCGCCGTGGATTGGTCGCACCCCGCGAAAGTAAACGGCCTGAGAATCGAAGGTTCAATCAAAATCTCCAATCACACTGGACGCGACTTTGATCTCACCGTGATCGTCCTGGCGGTGAATGACATCGGCCGGGCAACCGCGATTGGTTACCAGCACTTCCTGCTGAAGAAAAACACGCGTGACCGGGACATCCCCTTTGGCGACTCGCTCTCCACAGGGACCTACGCGGTCAATGTTGATGTGGTCGGGGAAGAGCCGATTTCCACTCGCATCTTCCGGGCGCGGTTGGTGACGGAGAAAGAGTCGGTGACTCAAGGACCCTGAAAGAAAAAATCAGAGGTTTGAAATCAGAACGCAGAAGTGAAGACCTGGTCGAGTGTGAAGCTGGCCTGGTTTGGAATTTACTTCTGCATTCTGCCTTCCAAAAGCGAGGCAGCGCCTCCGTCTGGGGAAGCCCAAAATGGCCGCTCTTTAAGGGGGAGGAGCAAATCGAAGACCGGCCGCTTCCTAACCGACGAATGGCGCTGCTGTTCTTATGATGCCCCGAACCTGCCTTCAGGTGCAACGCGATCGGTGCAGCATAAAAAAATTAAGAGTCCCATCGGTGATGTTGATCTCATTCGTCTCGGCCAGTAGCTCGCTTTAGACCCTTGCCGACCTGCTTTGGTCGCTATCCTTGCGGACTGCAGCCTGGCGATCGTTGCTCGGGCTCCGGGCTTACCGCCAACCGGATAAATCAGTTCAACGCCTTCGGGACTCTATCCTGCCTTTGACTGGGCTTCCTGTTCTCCTCGACCAGTGCGTCGCAATCGACCCTTGCTAGCCCTCCTTCGGTCATCTTGCAGAAGCTGCACGCCAGAGCTATTGGTTGCCCAACATTCTTACGCTTCGCTCTTGCCCTCTGCCGAAGGTGATTTCGCTTGAGCCCCGGACTCGGCACCAACCGGAAAAACTTCAGAAACTGTCAAAGAACAATCGTGTTTTACACCCTATATTTTTTAGGTCAATAGAAAAAAGCAGTTTGTAAGTGCTGCAATTTCAATCAAGTGCAGCCCGTTCACAGGGGCCTGCAGCGGGAGTGGTGCAGGCCGCCGTAAGACAATTGTCTAGGGGCCTCCGCTAGATGCGGATTCCGCGCAGCTCATGGAATTCCCCGGATCGGTACTGCCCGCGAGGAACGATATTTTAGCCTGTGAAAATCGCAAGAGAATCGGTGCGGGGCGCGGAGTTTGATCGGACGTGGGATTGATTCGCAGCAGTGGCGCGATTTGTTTTCGAAAGGTCCGAAGGTTGCGATTCCGACGATGACAACAAATCCCACCCCGACCACGGCTTCTGTTATCTGGCGACGACGTTCTATAATGCTTCGCATCCAGTTTCAGCAAGGAGCAACTCATGTCCATACCTGATAAGTACCGCGATTTGTTCAGCAAGCGCGCTTTCGCCAGCCTGGGCACGCTGATGCCCGACGGGCGGCCGCAAGTGACTCCTGTGTGGTGCGACCTGGAGGGAGAACTCGTTATCGTGAACACTGCCAAGGGCCGGCAGAAGGACAAGAACATCCGCCGCGATCCCCGAGTGGCGCTGGCGGTGGTCGATCCCGACAATCCGTATCGCTATCTGGAGATCCGCGGCCGCGTGGTCGAGATCACCGAGCAGGGCGCGGACGCGCACATAGATAAGATGGCGAAAAAATATCTGGGCGCGGACAAGTATCCTTACCGCCAGGCCAGCGAGGTACGCGTCTTACTAAAGATTCAGCCCGAGCGCACGAATACGATGGGGTGAGAAGAGTCCGACCTTAGCTCTTGGCCCGGTGGGTCTCGGAAACAAGCTTTCTGCTTCAGAGACTCAAGGGAGTCTATTTCTTATTTTCTCTGCGACCTCGGCGTGCTCGACGGTGAAATGTCGGATTCCACAGTTGATTCCCCACCCTCGAAGACAATCGCGAAGCCACTCGACCTAGCGTGGTCACGCGAGCAGTTCCCTTCTCTTTTGCAGCACGGGAACGATCATCCCGCCGCATTTCTCGACGGGCCCGGAGGGACGCAGGTTCCGCAGCGCGTGATTGACGCCATCTCCGATTACCTTCGCACCAGCAATGCGAACACCTGCGGCGCCTACGCCACCAGCCGCCACACCGACCAAGTGATCGCCGGAGCGCGGGCTGCCATGGCTGATTTTCTGGGTTGCGATTCAGACGAGGTCGTCTTCGGACCCAACATGACCTCGCTGACCTTCGCCATCAGCCGGGCAATCGGGCGCGGGCTTGGGCCGGGGGACGAGATCGTCCTCACCCATCTCGACCATGACGCGAATATTTCTCCCTGGCAGGCCCTCGAAGAACGCGGCGTCAGAAACCAGTTTGCCGACATTCGCGACGAAAACTGCACGCTAGACCTGGACGACCTGGCGAGCAAGATCACACCGCGGACCAAAGTTGTGGCTGTTGGCTACGCCTCAAATGCCGTGGGCACAATCAACGACGTGAAGACGATTGTCCGGCTGGCGCATGAGGCCGGAGCGCTGGCTTACATCGACGCCGTCCACTACGCTCCGCATGGGCCGATTGATGTCCGCGAACTGGATTGCGATTTCCTGGCGTGCTCAACTTACAAATTCTTCGGGACCCACATGGGCGTGCTCTACGGAAAACGTGAGCACCTGGCTCGCCTGACTCCGTACAAAGTTCGAGCCAACATCAACGCCGTTCCGCAGCGCTGGGAATGGGGCACGCTCAATCATGAATGCATTGCGGGCGTCACCGCCTGCGTTGAATACATCGCAGACCTTGGCCGGCGAAGCGAGCAAGTTCCTGACCGCCGAGAAGCAATCCGGGCCGCCTATCGTGCAATCCAGACGCACGAGCGCACACTGATGAAAAAGATGCTTCGCGGCCTCAGGGAAATTCGTGGCCTGCGGCTCTACGGAATCAGCAATCTTGAGTCTCGCTGTCCAACGTTTGCCATCCGCATCGAGGGACACACCCCACTGGAGCTCGCAACCAGGCTGGGCGAGCGCGGCATCTTCACCTGGGACGGCAACTATTACGCCCTCAACTTGACCGAGCGCCTCGGCGTGGAAAAGGACGGCGGTTTCTTGCGCATCGGATTCGTTCACTACAACACCGAAGAAGAAGTGGACCGGGTCTTGGAAGCCCTACCGGGTGATCTGGCCATCAGATGATTGGGTGATGCGAAAATCTCCCCATCGCCCGGCTATTTGGTGGCCGGATCGCGGTAGGGACGACCATCACTGGGCTTCACGCTGTACTGCACTCGCAATCGGAAAGGCAACTTTCGGGTCGGGCTGCGTACGGAAAAGTCACGCTTGCGGCGCGCGCTGATGCGCTTGCAGGACCAGATGCGGCGAATGCGGCACTTGTCGATCCGGGAGCAAACCGACTGCCTCAATCAAATGCTCCGCGGTCACTATGCGTACTACGGCATTGCTGGGCTTCGCTGTCCTTTGCCAGCTCGCCCCACACCGTAGGCCTCATCATCCGGTTCTTATTCATCGGCTCGCGCCTTTGATCCACGCCTTGCGATGACGCCCTTGCGTTTCTCTAGCTCTTCACCTCCACCAGGCTAAGCAGGGGACTTCCACCCCCAAGCTGTCGAACATGTTCGGCACACAAAAAAGAAGCCGCCAGTTCCGGCGGCCAGCGTGCAACATAAATCCTCCGAATGTCTTGAACCGTGCAGAGGTCTGGGCTTTTACTCGATGAGCGGTTTGCCAATTTCCTGCGCCACCTGCTGCTGCAAGAAGTTCTCGACGCTATTGACGTACACCTCAGCGAAATCTGCAAGCGGACGGCGCGACGAAATGGTCACCATCGCAGCTTGCAGCTCCCATCCCATGGAACAGAGTACCGCCAAAGTCATCATCGGAGCGCGGTGGACGCCGGCGGCGCAGTGAATGAACAATCGCGCGTCGTCCTGTTCCAAGGCCTGCTGCGCAAAATCCACGCCGCGCTGAAACAGTTCCGGTGGCTTAAGCTGAAAATTGTCGTCCGTCGGATTCCACAGCACTTCGATCGCATGCGGTTCAGCCAGCGCAGTGTCGTCGAACTCGATCTGCATATCAATGATGTGCGTAACGCCGGCGCGGGCCACTGCCGCCATGTTATCCGCCGACCAAATGCCGCCGCCCAACGCGATTCTTCCCGTCACCCACGTCATGTCCATCCCACAGTTTCCGTGTCCCGTCCGCGCCGTGCCCACCTGCCCCGCGAACAACTGCTTGGACGTTAGAGTTCTCGTTTGCCGCTCCAATGCCGCCGAGAACTGAAGCGCCGGAGGCCGCCACGAGATAGGTTTCATTCTAAGGGATGCGAAGCTGTGAATTCTTTTTCCTGCTGCACGGGCTCAGGGGCCATGGATTCCGAGAGCCCCAAGTGATGCAGCGTCGTTTTAGCCAGTGAATCTTCGTCCGGACTTTCCGTCCCCCCGATGCCGGATAAAGACCGATCATTTCAAACAGGTACTTGATGGCCTGATACTGGCCTTCGTCATTTACCGCGTCAATGGCTTGCTGTACCATCCCCACTGCATTCTGCGCTACCAGGTC